>Ga0180433_10001895_pt1 | contig 33919 bp, 29 predicted proteins | sample SS_ome_8_FD_132980 | JGI IMG/M metagenome (GOLD analysis project Ga0180433, IMG submission 132980) | Hypersaline lake sediment archaeal communities from the Salton Sea, California, USA - SS_1_D_1 metaG | ecosystem: Environmental > Aquatic > Non-marine Saline and Alkaline > Hypersaline >...
AGACGTAGATATTACCCGCATCATCTATATCCATGCCGAAAGCCCTCTCATAACCAGCGGTTCCCCAGGTCTTGGCCCAGAGTAACGTCCCGTCAGCGTCATATTTCACGAGCACGACGTCGTCGTAGCCCTGGCCGAAGCTGGTTGTCATTCCTGCCGCGTAGATGGCTCCGTCTGGGGCCACACGTACTCCGGTAAAGTACTCGCCTGAATCCCCTCCCCAGAGCTTCGCCCACAGCAGACTGCCCTCGGAGCTATACTTGAGAATCAGGCACCTTACAGAGGAGATTCCAGCTAGGTAAACATCTCCGTTATCGTCAACCGCAATGCTTCTAATCCCCTCTGAGCCCTCCCGTCCCCAGGTATGAGCCCATATATCGCGTTCGGAGACGGTGAGGGTGAAGGGGAAGGTGGCGAAGCCGTCCGCGTTGGTGACGGTGAGCGAGGCGGCGTATTCGCCTGCGTCGGCGAGCGTGACGGTCGGTGATGGCTCGGCTGACGTGTCCGGATTCGCGCCGCCACCGAAGTCCCAGGCGTACGTGAGTGGTTCCGCGCCGGAGACGACTGCGCTGAAGGTGCACTCCTCGTGCTGATAGCCTTCGGTTGGTGTGACCGCATATATTACCGGCTCGTTGCTGGGCCGCAGCACGGCATTTGATGGCTCACCGGACGCGCCTTCGCTATCGTAAGGCACGACCCGATGCCACAATGCGGCCGGCGATTCAATGATGACGCTGTACTCCAGCCGCCCGTCGCCGCTCCCCGCATCCTGTAAAATTTCGCTGACAAACTCAAACGGGCCTGCTTCGTCAGCCGCGCCTTCCACAGCGTAATGCTCTACCCACACCGCGAAATTTATCGCAATCGGCGTAACGTCTTCGATGCCGATGCGCCCGTTGCCACTGCCGTCAATCACCTCCTGGACGCAGTTTGTGTCCTCAGGCTCATATGTCTCCCCGAAGTGCTCCGCCAGCGGGATTATGTCTTCCAGCCCCACAACGCCGTCCTGGCCGTAATCGCCCAGGTTTCTGTAATGCCAAGAAAGCGTAAACGTGCCGTCTCCGTTGTCGGCGATGGCGAGGTCGTTTACCAAGTTGGCTTCCCCGGTTGGCGGCGAGGACACGAATTTGTCATTTGCGCTGTAGGGCGGGGATTCATCCCCGCCGTCTTTTTCCCGCGTGGAATTGCGGCGGCCATAAATGGCCGCCCTACAGGAATCTTTCAAAGCGCTTGCCAGCGCGTCCTTCAACTCCCTCCACAAATCCTCATCCACGCCCTCCGGCGTCTCTAGCGCGTCGAGCTCGGCTAGCGCGTCGTCGAGGGAAACGTCAACCGCCGTCTGGATAGACGGCTCCACCCGGTTGTCTGGCAACTGGCCACTGGCACCTGGTCGCTGCTTGCCGCCGCACGTGCTGAGAACGAGCGCGAACGTAAAGCAAACGAGTGTGAGTGCAATCCACCGAAGGATGCTGCGGATGCTCATTTTGGCTCCTCCTCGCTGCCTCGGGAGCTTCACCACCTGCCCCCTAGCAGGCTGCGGCAATAATAGCAGATGAATTGGATTTCGCTGTAGGGCGCGAACCTGTGTCGCGCCGCTTCCCATTCCGGTTTCAAGACGGCGGCCCACAGGTGGTCACCCTACAGGGCTCAGCTAGAAATCAGTTTTCCCCGAGAAGTTGAAGTCTTTGATCTTGGCCACCGGCACGACAGCGCCGCCGCCGAAGAACGCCGAGCTGAACCGCTGCGTGCGCGTCAGCCCCTCGTTGTTCGCCAGCGCGGTGAGGATGTTCTGGGTGAAGCGGAAGTTTTTCAGGCCCTTTACAATCTTGCCGCCCTCAATGAGGAACGTGCCGTCGCGGGTCATTCCCGTGATGACCGTCTCCATCGGGTTCACCACGTTGGGGTAGTGGAAGCGGCTCACCAGCACACCGTAGTCGGTGGAGGCGATGAGCTCCTCTTTGGTCTTGTCGCCCGGCGCCATTACCAGGTTCACCGGCAGGGGCTCTTCGCGCCCGATGTAATGCCCGGTGGACGCCACATTTTCCTTCTTCGCGGTCTTCCAGTTATGCGCGTAACCCGTTGCCACGCCGCCTTCGATGAGCATTAGCTTTTGCTTGGGCACGCCCTCAAAGTCGAAGGGCAGCCCCATCGTGCGCACGTCGGCGGAGTCGTCGTAGATGGTGATGTCGCCGCCGGTGATTTTCTCGCCCATCTTGCCCACGAGGAAGCTTTCCTGGTCGTGCACCATCTTGGCGGAAAAGCCGAGCCACGAGAGGAACATCATCATCGTGGCGACCGCTTCTTCCTCCAGGATCACGGTGTATTTGCCCACGCCGACTTCGTTTGACGGATTCTTGCTGGATTCGGCTTTGTCGATAGCGACGCGCGCCAGGGCGGCGATGTCCATCTTGCTGAAGTCGCGCTGGAAGTCCTCGTAGTAGCCGCTGCTGTCGGCGCCTGTGTAAAGCACGGTGAACTTGCCGGCGGTGGTGTTGCAGACGGTCTTGACGCCGTGCGAGTTGACGACGCCAAGCGTCACCACCGTATTGCTGAGCGTCCCAGCAGCTTCGTAGGCGTCGCCTGCGAGATCGAATACGTCCTTTAATCGCTTCGCCCGGTCTTCGGGAGTGAGCACCGCAGTGTTTTCGAAGAAGTCCACCTTTATCGGGTATGCGAACTCGCCGCGCGGCAGGCCCGCCCACTCGTCGTCTTCCTGGCTGACCTGCGCCATTTGGCAGGCGTCTTCCACCAGGGCATTCATGCCCTCGGGAGTGACCGCGTTGCCGCTGGCCCTCGCCACGCGGTTGCCGATGGCGGCGCGCACGCCTACGTCGGCGTTGCGCTCGAAGTTATTCTGGTGAATCTGGTTGTTGGCGAAGCGTGTGAGCGCGGAGTCGTTAGCGAATACGACGATTTCGGTCTCGTCGGCGCGGCTGGCCTTTACGGCGGCCTCGGCCATTTCGAGGATATCGCCGGCGGCTTTCTTCGCCCGTTCAGCAGTCATGTAGAGGTCGTTGTTACTCATTTCGGTGCTCCTTTATCCGCGAATGCCAACCTGCACGTTGCGGAAGCGCGCCGGCGCCACGCCGTGCGCCACGTGCGCGGTCTGGCTCGGCTGGCCCTTGCCGCAGTTCGGTGTTCCCCAGATTACCCATTCATCGGGCCCGCAGATGCGGTCCATTCCGCCCCAGAACTCTGGTGTGATGCCGGTGTAGTTGGGATTTTTCAGCATCTGTCCCAGCTTGCCGTTCGCAATCTCCCAGGCTATCTCGGTGCCGAACTGGAAGTTGACCCGCCGGTCGTCGATGCTCCAGCTACGGTTGGTGCTCATATACACGCCGTCTTTGGTGTCGGCGATGAGGCCGTCGAAGCTGCCTTCGCCCGGCTCCAGGTTGATGTTCGTCATCCGGATGATGGGAATGCGGTTCCAGCCGTCGGCGCGGTTGGTGCCGTTTGAGCGGGTGTTTCCGGCGACGTGCGCGGTCTCGCGGTTGGTCAGGTAGTCGAGGAATATGCCGTTCTTGATGATATCCACGCGCTGTGCCTGCACGCCGTCATCGTCAAAGCCAAAGCTGCCCAGCCCGCCGGGAAGCGTCGCATCGGCGGTAACGTGCATAATATCGCTGCCGTATTTGAAGTTGCCCTTCTTCTCAAGCGTTGCGAAGCTCATTCCCGCGTAAGCTGCCTCGCTGCCGAGCACGCGGTCGAGCTCGATGGGATGGCCAATGCTCTCGTGCACCTGCAGCGCAAGCTGTGGGCCGTCCAGCACCAGCGTCGTGGTCATACTGGGGCACTCCTTAGCGTCCAGAAGCTGCACCGCTTCGGCAGCGATACGGTTGGCGTTGCCCACCAAATCGTAGCTGCGCACGACTTCAAAGCCAGCCGTGTGGTACTGGCCGCGGAAGGAGTTGGGGTAGCTGCGGCGCTGGAACTCGTTTCCGCGCACTGCAACTGCCTCCAGGCCGCCGCCGGCCTCGATGATGGTTTGGTCGATCTCGCTGCCATCGGTGTTGACAAACCACTGGTGCTCGCGGAAGCAGTCGGTGCTTGAAGTCACGTTGGTTACGCCTTCAACCTTGCGCATCTCCTCGTTAGCGGCAAGCAGCAGTTTCAGCTTGTCCTCGATGCTGACCGCGAAGGGGTCTTCCTTGACCGGCGTAACCCACGTTTCCTTGTGCGCCGGCTCGTCCGCAAGCCGCACGTCTACTTTTTTCAGCGCCGCTGAAGCCTCGGCGATTTCGACAGCGAGCTTCGTGATCCGCGCAACTTCATTCGGACTCAGCTCGCGGGAGCTGGCGAATCCCCAGCATCCCTTGTGCAGGACGCGCACGCCAAAGCCGGAGTCGCTGTTGCGCTCAAGCTCCTCGACCTTGCCGTTTTTCACGCCTATGCCCTCATGGGCGCGCTCGATAACGCGCACGTCGCCGTATTGCACGCCGGACGTTTGCGCAGCGTTCAGGAAACTGTCAGTGAGTTCTTTCATTAATTCCTCCATGCGCCGCATCCAGCGTTCGCCGGGCGGGCGGTTGCGCGCCACATTATAGCGCGATAGGCGATGTTGCAAAAGGGCGTGTTTTCGTTGCCGCAAAATGCATGGGCTAATCAAGCGCCGTGTAGTAAAGCTCGTCCAGGCGGTACCAGCCGTCGGGGTGCTGCTCATCGGCACCGAAGCGAACCGGTATGCCCTCGGGTGAGAGCAGAAAATAGGTCGCCATGGCGCTCGCCGGGCCGGCAACATCCACCACGTAGCTTGCGCAAGCGCGCTCCCCGCCCAGCACCGCGACATCGGCGGTCTCGCCGGGAAGACGCGTGAGCGTCTGCTCGCCTTTGTAAGGCAGCATTGAGGGTAGCTCGAAGTTCACCACTTCAAAGCCGGCGCTGCCGCCGGATTGCAGCTTCAGGCTTTGAGCGACTATGGCGTTGAACCAGGGGGAGCCGAAGTCAAGCTGGTAGCCGGGTTCGAGCGCGAGGCTAATCTCCTCCACGCCGGCCAGCGCCACGCGGCAGCCCTGCAATGCGTTTTCGCGGCAGATGTAGTGGGCGTAGCTCAGGCTCGTGCCGTCCGCTACGAGGAGCGTAAGCGACGTGACGCGCCAGTTTGCGTCCAGATCCACGCTCGCAATCTGCCTGGTTGTTAGTTTGAGGTTAATCTGCAGCAGCATCGTGCCGTCGTCGAAGGTCGTGAGCGACCATTCCTCCCAGCCCAGCTCGTCGGCGCCGTCGTGGATGGTGTATACGCCGGAGACGGCCCTCGCCGCCGCCGATGCAGGATAGGGGGATGCGAGCAGCGATGCGGTTATCAATGCCGTAACGAGAATCAGCAGCCTAGTCATTTGTAAGCTCCTCCCAATAGAAATCGTCGGGTGTGCGCCGGAAGCGCGGCTTGCGGCCAGCTTCGATGGCGCGAAGCAATTCGTATATGTTACCGCAGTCGCTTACGGTGAGTTCCTCCCGCGCCAGCGCGTATAGCTTGTCAGATGCTACTTCGCGCAGCGCCATTAGAAACAGGCAAATGCAGCGCTCACAGGCCTGCGCGTAAAGCGGGCCGACGCGGATGCGCGCATCGGCGATGCGGGCGAAGGCGGAGCGGGCAAGTTCCTTTCCGCGCCGATGGCGACTGAGATTGGCAGCGGTCTCGTCGGCGTCGAAAGCCATCGCCTGTAGCACTTCAACGGATTGGCCGTGGCGCAGGTGCGCGGCGCAGAGCAGTTCGGTTCGGGGCAGCTCGGCGTGCCACTGGGCAGGAATGCTCCACGCTTCGCCGGGAAAAGCGCCGGAATACCATCCATGAGCCAGTGCCAGCAGGGGCTCAGACTGCTCATTGACGCTTCCGCCGGTCGGCAGGCCCGAAGCGGAGGCGAGGAACGCATGCACGGCAAACGTATCCTGCGCGGAGTAGTTTTCCGGCGCGGTCGGCGGCAGGTCCCGAGGTGTCAGCTTCCCTCCGCTCGCGAAGTGAACCAGTGCCTGGGCAAGCGCAGCTTCGGGCGAGAAATCGCCTCCGAAGGCTTCAGGCGCGTCCCGCACCATTGCGAATGCGGCGGCTGGCCCTTCAGCCAGGGCTTCAATAAACACGCGCGTGATAAACAACCTGCGGTCCCCGCGCGCCTGGAGTCGCACCTCTTCAAACACGCGCAGAGCCTCTTCAAGCTCGTCCTGCGCCTGGCAGTGCAGCATCAGGAACGTGCCAGCGCGAACGGAAGCGTCGCGCAGCGAGTCCCGCTCGGCTTCCTGTTTCGCGTGGCGGGAGGTCACTTCCTCAAGGGCTTTGCGCCGCGATTTTACGGCAGCTTGAGCGTCCCTGTAACGCTTCGCTGACTTCGCCAGCGCAGCCTCGAGCGCGGCGTGCCGCATCTCGTATTTCCGTAGCTCTGGCGTGCGTGCTGTGAAAAGCCCGAATAGCTTTTTAAATTCGGGCTTGGGCGTGTCGCTGACGAATATTCGCAGGTCGGCATCGTAGCGGTCGCTGTTGCGTTTGGCTTCGGCCAGGCGGTTCTGCGCGATGGAGAGTTCCTCGGCAGCGACGCTGCGCGCCTTTAGAAGCTCAGTTGTCCGAGCCGCCGCCAGGTCGCTGCGCCGGGCAAGCACGAGGTAATCTTCAGGCTGCATACCTGCGCTGTAGATGTGCGCCATAATCGAACGCAGAAATCCCGCATGATGCAGCCGTGGTGCAAGCGGAAATGCCATTGGGGAGATTCTAGCATCAGCGCGCCCGGGCGTCCGCTGTGCTGTGGTATTATCGGGTTGTGAACGCTTGCGCCGGCACCGCACCCGCCACAATCGATGTGGAATCCATCTGGAACGCGCTTGACGGCGCAGCGCGCGGCAGGTTGGAGCGATACGCGAAGCTGATCTCGTCCTACCGGGACGCGGCAAGGCTCACCGGTGTTGATTCGCTAGCAGGAATTCGCGATATCCTCGTGCGTGAATCGCTAGCGCTTGCGCCGTTTATCAGGGAGCTGGCGCCGGACGAGGTCGCGGACCTGGGCTCGGGAGCGGGCGTGCCGGGGATCCCGCTGGCGGTTGCGTTGCCGGAAACCGGTTTTACACTGTTTGAGCGTTCCGAGCGCAAGGCGAGTTTCCTGGACATCGCCGTGAGCGCCATCGGGCTGCCCAATGTAACTGTGGCGGCGCGGGATCCGTTAGCTGATAGGGAACCACAAAGGTTTTCCTGCGTTACGACTCGGTCGGTTATCCCTGTGCCGAAGTTAACGGAAGTCGCGCAGAAGCTTCTAGCTCCAGGCGGAAGGTTGATGGGCTATATGCCGCCTAAGGCAGGGGAGCGGCTGGCCGACGAGGTCGCACCAACGCTGCGAGTTGAGCGGCTCGCCGAATATCAAAGCGCGAGAGGCACAAGCAAGGTGTATTCCCTCGCTTTAGGGGAGCAGTGCTGAAATGACGGTAATCGCGGTTGCCAACGAGAAGGGCGGAGTGGGGAAGACCACGACCTGTATCAATCTGGCAGCAGCGCTCGCGTCATTGGGAAAGAACGTGTTGCTCATTGATATGGATCCGCAGGCTCACGCGTCCAATGGCCTGGGGATTCCCGAAAACGACCGCGCATTCACTATTGCTGAACTGATGATGGAGCAGTACAGCCTTAGAGAAGTGGTGCGCGCGACCACACAGCACGGCCTTAGCGCTGTCCCAGCGGGGCAAAAACTCGTCGGCTTCGAGCTTTCGCCGCCTGCGGGAAGGGAGAGCCGCTACCTGCTCAAACGGGTCGTTGAAGGCTGCCGGGGCGACTATGACTTAATACTGCTCGATACGCCCCCGTCGCTGTCGCTTTTAACCCTCAACTGCCTAATTGCCGCGGACAGCGTGATAATCCCGGTGCAGGCGGAGTATTTCGCTATGGCGGCGCTGGTGAGGATGGTGCAGCTTGTCGAAATGATGCGCCGCGATTATCATCCCGATTTAAAAGTGTTGGGCGTGCTGATAACGATGTTCGATCGCCGCACGCGCCTGGCGCACGAAGTGGAGGACGAAATCAGGGCGAACTTCGACGGGCCGGTGTTCCAAACGCTGATACCGCGAAGTGTGCGCGTTGCTGAAGCGCCGTCGTTCGGTATGCCGGTTTCGCAATACGCCAAGGGCTCGCCCGCGGCGCTCGCTTACCAGTCGCTGGCGCGGGAAGTCGCGCGAGTGATTAGGAAAGAACGCAGCGAAACCAAATAAATAATCCGAGAGCTGCCAGTTTAGCCGATTGAGCGCCCAATGGCGTGGGCCAGAGCTGTTATGTCTTCCATCATCGCGCTGAAGTCGCCGGGCGATAGCGATTGAGCGCCGTCGGACAGCGCTTTCTCAGGTTGCGGGTGAACTTCCACGATTACGCCATCGGCCCCAACCGCGAGTGCAGCGCGAACCGCCGCCGGTATGAAGCGAGGAGTTCCCACCGAATGGCTTGGGTCGAGTATGACCGGCAGGTGGGTAATGCTCTGGAGGATGGGGACGGCCATAAGGTCGAGCGTGTTTCGCTGGGAGGAGTCGAAGGTGCGGATGCCCCGTTCGCAGAGTATTACTTGCGAATTGCCCGCCTTCATAATGTGCTCGGCGGCCATCAATAGCTCGCGTAGAGTATTGCCGAAACCGCGCTTCAGCAGCACCGGCTTGCCGATGCCGCCCACTGCGCGCAGCAGGGGGAAGTTCTGCATGTTCCGGCTGCCAACCTGGACGATGTCCGCGACGGGCACGACTGCGCTAATATCTTCGGCGCTCATCAGTTCAGTGACACTGAGCACGCCGGTTTCGTTCTTAACCCGAGCGATGATATCGAGGCCTTCCTGGCGCAAGCCGTCGAAAGAGTAGGGGGAGGTGCGGGGCTTAAACGCGCCGCCTCGGATGAGTTTCAAGCTATGCTTGATGATTAAATTAGCTGTCTCCGAGTACTGCTCGTAGCTTTCGACCGCGCAAGGACCGGCGATAATGGTGAAGCCGCCGCCGCCCAGGTCTGAGCCTTCCAGTTCTATGAGCGTTTGTTCTCTACCGGCGTTGCGGCCAGCGAGGGGGTATGCATCCGGGCTGAGCAGGTCTGTCAGCGGAAATTCCCGGTCAGCAGTTTCGCTCTGACTACTCCTCATCATCGTCAAGCGGTGATTCTGCGACCGGGGCAGGCTGCTGGAACACGCGCACAGCAGCTTCGGTGTAGGTCTCCATATCCACTTCTGCCAGCTCCGCCTTGCCCGGCGCCAGCGGTAGAACAAACATACATTTGCCCGCAACAGTTTTCTTGTCTGCGGCGATCGAGCCCCAGAGCAGGCGCGAAAGATGTTCCGCATCTTGCACCATCAAAGGTGAAAACGCGCAGGACGTCAGCATATCGTCAATGAGGGCAGGGGTGCGTTTAGTAAGCTTCTTCATTCCACGCGCTATCTCCATCGCCACGAGTATTCCGTTGCCCACAGCGTTGCCATGGCTCATCCGCCCGCCGTAGACGGCTTCAAGGGCGTGACCGGTTGTGTGGCCTAAATTGAGCAGCGTACGCTTGCCCTGGTCAAGCATGTCGTCGCGCACGTACGGCGACTTGTTGCGCAGGGCTGCCAGAATCAGGCGGCTGGCAGCGTCCTGGTCGCCATCGAGAACCTTGGCAGCGTTGTGGATAGCAGCGTCCAGATCGCGCGTGCTCGACAAAAACGCCATTTTCACGGATTCAATAAGGCCGTCGCGCAAGTGCTCTTCCGTGAGCGTGGAGAGGAAGTCAAGGCTCAGAAGCGTAAGCGCGGGCAGGTGAAACGTCCCAAGCTGGTTCTTGCTGCCCAGGAAGTTGACGGCCGTTTTGCCCCCAAGAGTGGCATCTACCATTCCCAGCAGCGTCGTGGGGATGTGCACAATCGGTATGCCCCGGTGGTAAAGGCTTGCGACGAATCCGGCGGCATCCAGCAGCGCTCCTCCTCCAACCGCGATGATGTAATGGTCGTTGCGGGAGGCTCCCAGCTTGGCCAATGAGCGAAGCGTGGTTTCGCAGGTCGGAAGCGTCTTGGCTTTTTCGCCGACCGGCAGGAGAAGCATTGCGGAGTCCTTTAGGATAGGCGCGGCTTCCAGTTGCTCCGCCCAGAGCGAGTGCACCCGCTTGTCGACGAGCACCACGGCCTGGCGGTCGCTGAGCAGCTTGGCTGCGGGAGAAGCCTGAACGAGCGCTTTAGGGGTTAGCTTTTCCAGGTTGCAGAAATACACTTCCTGCGTCCCTTTCTGTGATGTGTTGACGCTCAGGGCGGATGTTGGTTTTGTGTTAGCTTTTGAAGACATGATTGATTACCTTCGCAATTTTAGCAGGTGGATAATGGTCGGCATATATTTCGACGTGCGCCTGGCGGTAGCGCGGCTCGCGGTCGGCCAGCAGTTCTTTCAGCCCTTCCTTTCCGTAACGCTCCACAAGTGGCCGGTGCTTTCCATTTTGCATGATGCGGCTGTACAGCTTCTCGAACGGCCATCGCAGATAGGCTGTGAACCCGAAAACGTTTAGCTCTTTGAACACCCGGTCGTTCATCAGCGTGCCTCCGCCAGTGGCCACCACGAGATTGCGGAGCATTGCGAACTCCAACGCGATCGCCGCTTCCCATTCGCGGAATCGCTCCTCCCCGTAGCGGGTGAAGACGGTTGCGATGCTCAAGCCGTGCCGGCGGACGACTTCCTCGTCCGTGTCTACCAGCTGGCGGTTCAGCATATGCGCAAGTTCCCGACCGACGGTGGTCTTGCCGGAACCCATAAATCCCGCAAGGATTATGTTGCGGGCAGTGCCTGCATTCTCCGCTGGCTGAAGCATAGCCGCCGATATTATATACGCTATGCCAGTTTACTGGAAGTCCCTAGTAGCGAACGCTGCGAATCGAGCCGTTAAGCGCCGTATGAGATTGTTACCTGGGTGCTAACCCTGGAACTCTCGGCGCTTCTCGCAAAGCTCAAGCAGCCCCTGGAACTGCTTCCGGCGGCTGGGATGCTTCAGCTTCTTTATCGCCTTCATCTCAATTTGCCGGATGCGTTCGCGGGTTACATTGAACTGCCTGCCGACCTCTTCCAGCGTCCTTGGGTGTCCATCGTCAAGGCCGTAGCGAAGCCGGATGACCGCTTCTTCGCGCTCGGACAGCGTCTGAAGTATTTTATCGATTTTCCCGCAAGTAAGGCTGAACAGCGTCTCACTCTCGGGATTGGGGACCTTTTTGTTCTCCTGGAAATCCTGGAATTGGCTGTCCTTGTCGTTGCCAATGGGTTTTTCAAGAGATATAGGCTTCTGGGCTACGCGAAGGATGTCGCGCACCTTGTCTTCCGAGATTTCCAGCTCGCCGGCGATTTCAGGATTGGTCGGCTCGCGCCCCTCGCGCTGCTGGATGACCTTGCTGGCGCGGGAGAGCTTGGTGATGGTTTCCACCATATGCACCGGCTTGCGGATAAGCTCCGCCTGGTCTGCCAGCGCCCGTGAAATGGCCTGGCGGATCCACCATGTAGCGTAGGTCGAGAGCTTGAATCCGCGCTCCAGGTCGAACTTCTCGACCGCGCGTATCAGGCCCATATTCCCTTCCTGGATAAGGTCCAGGAAGCTCATACCCCGGTTCAGGTATTTTTTCGCGATGCTGACCACCAGGCGCAGGTTGGCCTCAATCAGGTGCTGCTTCGCGCCGTCTATACCGTCGCGGTATTGCCTGGCGTAGTACTGCTCCTCCTCTCTGGTGAGCAGCGGGATCTGGCCGATGGTTTTGAGGTACATTTTCACTGAGTCGTCGAGGCGCATCGTCTCGGCCGCGCCAATCTCTTCTTTGGTGAAGCCGCCGTCAGCCTGGAGCAGTTCCCGGTGGTTGTCGATAACCTTTCCGGCCTCGTCTATGACCGGTATGTTCTTGCTTTGCAGGTCGTCAAGAAGCAGCTCGATGTCTTCGTCGGTCAGGTTCTCGTCCCGCGCCACCAGGTCGCCGAGCTCCTTGGTGGAGATCATCCCTTTGCGGAAAGCTATGTCGTACACCTGCTCGTAAACTTCATCCGAGAAGTGCGTATCGGTTTTTGTGCGAGGCCGCGCCTTTCGAACGTCCAGGGGGACTCTCGCAGGCGGCAACTTCTTATTCGGTTTCGACTCAGTGGATTTGGTTGCCATAGGCTGCTCTTATTGTTTCCGTATTATTAGGCGGACAGAATATGCCTGCGCATCTGGCAGGCTTTAGAGTATACCCGCGAAATCAACGCTTTTCAACATATATCGCGGGATTGTGTACCCGGCGCATTCAACGGTTAACGTGTTATTCCGGTAGCTAAATCCGGCAACCCACGGCCACGGCCGTGCGGCTAAGCCATGCAAAGCCCGCCTGCGCTGCTACAATAGGCAGGATTTCAGGGGAAAACATAAGTATTTGGGGGTAGAATCGGCTGATGACTGCGCGAATTGCACTACTTTTCGTTACGGGCGTGTGCGTGGCCCTTTTAAGCGCCTGCGTGCCCAGCGAGCGAGCTAAAAGGCCCGAACCGGCGGTTCCCGTTGCCGAAAGCGTTCAATCGCTGCTCAACGAGCTGGCCGCATTTCACAGTTTTCCCGGGGAAGTAGAGGAAGGGGAGAAGCAGGCGCGCGAGGAAACCGTCCGCCGCGCAAAGGACGCCGTGCTGGACGCGCGTAACACATTTATTGAGAGGGTAACCCTTGCGTGTTGGTTACAGCAGATGCGCGAGGAGATATCGGACGTAGCGATTGCCGAGCTGGCGTCGGCCTCGCACGGGGAGATAAATGGCGATCCCCGCGTTATTTTCGCGCTGGGGATGCTAATCTGGGATGCGGCACTGCTTGCCAGCGAAGATCCGTTCAGGTGGCGCGAGGACCGAAAATCTATCAGGCTGGCGCGCCAGGGGCTGGATGTGCTGCTCAGGGCAACCGATGCGGAGCCGGGAAACGGCCTTTTTGCGCTTACCGCAATCTACGCGGATTATTTGATGACGGGACGTTTGCAGGGGACACTCATCTCATGGCGGTGGGACAAACGCGTGCAGGCTGAATGCGCCGCACGCATCGAGCCGCTGCTCGCGCGCTTTACCGATGCTACGAAGCTCCAGGGAATGACCGGCCCGCCGTACTTTACGCCGCTTGAATCCTGGAAATCATACGCGCCCGCAGAGATGGGCGGGGGACTGTACAACGGGGAGTACGCGGCGACGATTATGCCCGCATGCCTGGTGCTCATGCTGCGCAACCTGGGGGAGGAGCGAAACACTGACGAGATGCCCCAAATACTGGCCGCCGCCGGGAAGCTGCTGGACTTTGAGCCCAGAAGCCAGGACAGGCTGTCGGCCACCGCCGTCGCGCTGCGGGCGCTGGCGCAGGCGCTGGAGGAGATGACCCTCGACCCAGCGCTGCGCGGCAAGGCGGCGGCGCTAACAAGCAAGGCGCGCGCGTTCTACAAGGGGATGAGCGATGACTGGCTGGGCAATTACGCGGACGATTACGCCAAGTTGTCCGTGAGTAACCGCAAGAAAGCGCTTCAAATGGAGAAGGGTTTCGTGGGGAAGTATTCGAGAGATGCGCGCGAGCTGGCTGAAGCGATGCGCGAGTTTGCGGCGAAGTTAACACCCAAAGACATAAATCCCGACGCCGCCCCCGCGCCGTGGTAGGGTCAGCTCTGCTTGATAAAGCCGTCTGACGCTTTACACCTGACGCCGGCTTATCCTGTATCTTCCCCCGGTACCAGCACTAAGATTATACTATCCCGGATGCCGTTGGTGTTGCCATAAGCGCCCCCGGCGCTAAACGGCGAGACTTCGTTTTCGCCTGTTGGATCTGGGCCGAAGATATCGCGCCCCTTCGTGCGGATGCTTCCGTAGGCGCCGAGCATGTAGTCCTGAACCTCCTCTGTAATTAGCTGCCGGTCATCTTCGTTGTGGGTGGAAACAAGGACTGAACGGCTGCGATAGAAGAATTCGCCGGGGATGAAGGGATGAGGCTTGGTGCTATCCATTTCCCAGAGGTCGTAGTAGGGATAGCCGAAGTCAGCATAAGTGCCGGGATAGCGATTATCCGCAATCACGCTGCCCATCAGGTTACATGCTGCGCCAAAACGGGTGCCGTGGAGTTTTGCTTCCTCGGTGCCGTTTCGCAGCGGGTCTTTGCGGTCTTCCTGGAAACGGTGAATCGCTACGCCGTTCGCGGCGAATGGGTTCTTGGGATAGGCCTGAAGGTAGCCTTTGCGCAGCAGGGGATCGGAAAGGAGCGTTTGCTCGGTGCAATCCTGGATATCAATGAAGGCATCTGCGCTCTCCTCCACGACGGTAGAGTGTCTGCCCTCCCCGCCGATAAGATAGGGCGGATATGTTCCGCCGGTATCTACCGCGTACTGCTCCAGTGCGACCTGGATGCTATGCAGACCCTCCTTAACCTGAGCCTCTTTGGGCTTGTCGTTAACTCTGTTCACGTTAGGCATACAGATGCCTGCTAGGACTATCACAATTAGGAGTGTTACCGGTATCTCCACCCACCAGCCACAGCCGACGCAGCCGCGCTTCTTACGTGGCTTTTGTCTACTGTAATCTTTGGTCTCCGACATCTATCACCTCCAGCAATGTTCGCGCGACAGCCGTTGGGAGTGGTTCGCGGGAAGCCGACCGACCTGGGTCCCCCCTCGAGCGCTTTTCGCGCTGCCTGTAAACTTAGACGCGCAGATGCCGGCCTTGTTCCGTATCGGCGGCGGGATAGGAGAGCTGGCGGTCGAAACGCGCTATAATCGTGCGGCTTCATCGCGCCGGAGCGCGAGGCTGGTTAACTTCAGTGTTCTGCATTTACTGATGGAGGATGGCAAATGAGAAGCTGCAAATCCCTGTGGATTGTTGCGTTGCTGTTTCTACTTCTGATATCCACATCCGCGTTCGCCCAGGAGCCGGAAACGCCGGACGATGCTCCAGAGGCTGTAGTTGCGGCGGAGCCTGAAGCTCCTGCGGAAGAGCCTGCGCCCGCGCCTGAGGAAGAGAAGTGCGCCTTCGACAAGGCCATAGAAGAGCTGGAGTGCATTCCGGGGCTGTTTACGCTCTACTACAAGGAAGACGAGCGGAGGGCGCTTCTGGAGCTCGCGCCGGAGCAGCTCGACGAAATCTATCTGTGCAATATCGCTGTTGAAGCGGGCGACGGGTATTTCCTCGATTCGGGCGCGATGCTGGGCAACTTCCCGTTCGTGTTTAAGCAGGTGGGCAAGAAGGTGCAGCTTGTCCAAAAAAACGTCTGGTACCGCGCCGATCCCGAGTCTCCGCTCGCGCGCGCGATACCCCGGGGCGTGACGGATTCGGTGCTGGCATCGTCGCCCATCGTGGGCGAGCCGCACCCCGACACCGGGCATATACTCGTTGACGCTGGAGCGTTCTTCCTGCAGGACATAATCGGTGTGGGGATGTGGCTGGGCGAGGCCGCGGGGTACGGCTTCGACCCGTCGGAGACGTACTTCGGATTCCTCAAATCCTTCCCGCTGAACACGGAGATTGAGGTCGTCGCGCATTTCAGGGGAATGGGGATGGGTGTTACGGGCCGGGCGATTCCCGATGTCCGCAGCCTGCAGCACAAATACCGCTACAGCCTGTGCGCGCTGCCCGATGACGGGTATATGCCGCGCCTGGGCGACGACCGCATCGGCTACTTCATGACCTATTACTGGGATTACGACGCGCTTACCGCCGATCCGCCTTACAAGTATTACATCGAGCGATGGCGGCTGGAGAAAAAGTTCCCGCACCAGGAAGTAAGCCCGCCTAAGAAGCCCATCGTTTACTGGCTGGAAAACACGATACCTTACGAATACCGCGACGCGGTGCGCGACGGGATCCTGGAATGGAACACCGCGTTCGAGAAAATAGGCTTCAAGAACGCTATAGAAGTCAAGCAGATGCCGGACGACGCCGACTGGGATCCGGCGGATATCAGATACAACGTGGTGCGCTGGATAGTGATGCCGGGCGAGGGATACTGCGTCGGGCCGTCAACAGCGAATCCGTTCACCGGCGAGATATACGGTGCGGACGTCCGCATGTGCGCGGACCTGGTTCGCTGGATATCCGCGGAGTTCACCGAGATGGTCGAGCCGCTGCTCGAAACCGCGCCAGATGCGAATAAACCGCCGCCGTTCCTTGGCAACAAAAGGGCGCTTTACGAGGATAACTATGCCGAAGGGAAAATGCGCGAGGCGGCGTTCGGTTTGAGCCTGCTTAACGCGCGGAATGGCATGAATCTCGATTCGCCCGAGGGCAAGCAGTTCGTCTGTGACGCCATTCAAGACCTGGCCACGCACGAAGTGGGGCACACACTGGGCCTGCGGCACAACTTTAAAGGGAGCGCCGTGCATACATTGCGCGAGATGCACGACCGAAGTGTCACGGACGTTGAAGGCGTTTCCGGCTCGGTGATGGACTACAACACGGCAAATATCGCTCCTAAGGGCATGCCGCAGGGCGAATACTGGCAGACCACGCTTGGCAGCTACGACTACTTCATCATTGAATACGGTTACAAGCCGATCGACGCCGACTCGCCGGAAGAGGAGCTGCCGGAGCTGGAGAAAATCGCCGAGCGCGCAGGGCTTCCCAAGACGCTTTACGGCACGGACGTGGACGCCGCCGGCGGTTCACCGAAGAGCACCGACCCGCTGTGTAACATGTGGGATATGGGCTCCGATCCGATAGCCTTCTTCCGGGAGCGCATAGTGTTAGGAAAGGAGCTGCTAGGCGTTCTGGAGGAGAAATTCGAGAAGGAAGACGGGCGTTACACGAAGCTACGATGGGCTTTCGGCAACGTCATTTATCCGTACTGGGCGGGCGCGCGCACCGTTCCCAAGTACATCGGCGGCGTTTACCAGGACCGGGCGCATATCGGCGATCCCAGCGGCAAGCTGCCGTTTACGCCGGTTCCCGCCGCCAAGCAGCGCGAGGCGATGGGCTTCCTGACGGAAAACGTTTTCGGCTCGGACGCGTTTGACTTCCCGCCGGAGCTGATGCGCAAGCTGGTGGCCGAGCGCTATCCCGACTTCGAGGGCAGCACTTACTCACGCGAGCGCAATGACTACCCGCTACACTCGATGGTACTGAGGATACAGTCGGTGGCGCTTTACCGCCTGTATGACCCGCTGACGCTTAAGCGCATGGTTGACCTGCCGCTGCACTCCGAAAAGGGCGAGGACACGTTCACGATGGCGGAGATGTTCCAGGAGCTGCGATTCGCTATCTGGTCTGAGGCTTACGGCCAGACCGATATCGACAGTTTCCGGCGCAACTTGCAGCGGGAGCATCTGGGCATCCTCACGGCTATCGTGCTGGGAATGATGGACGTGCCGTCGGACGCGACAAGCCTCGCACGGGCGGACCTTACGGCACTGCGCGGCTGCATCGCGGCTTCGCTGAGAAAGGGCGGACTGGACGCCGCTACCACGGCGCATCTCGACGAGTGCCTGTCGCGCATCGACGCCGCGCTGGAAGCTTCCATGCTGCGGGGATTCTGAGTACACATCGCGCGGCAATCGCTAGAAGCATCGGCGCGCGGGATGTGGGAGTGAAAACGGCTGCAGGAAGATAGGCCTATGATGAAGTACAACACATACATTCGCACAAGCGTTAAGGCCGCTGCAAGCGGCGTAATTGGCGCTATCTCCTCAACTCTTCTATTATGCGGGCCAGGCTCATCCGCACGGGAGACAAATGGGCTAAAGCCACCTGAAACCCGCACGGTTGAGGTAGTGGACGTTTACCACGGCGTTGAAGTAGTGGATCCCTACCGGTGGCTTGAGGACGGCCAGAGCGAAGAGACCAGAGCGTGGATTGATGCGCAGAATAAATACACCCGATCGTTGTTAGACCGCCTGCCTTTCCGAGACCAGATCAAGCAGCGGCTATCGAAGCTCGTGCTTACCGACGAAGTCCATTACGTTCACCCTTGCGACAACGGCTATGTCTTTCACAAGCGTAAGGCGGGGCAGGAGCTTCCCGCGATTTGCCGCTGCACGAGAATCTCGGACGAAGATGAAATTCTGATTGATCCCGCAGAATTCAGTGCGGACAATACTGTCAGTGTTGAGTTGAGCGGAGCATCAAAAGACGGTTTATTGATTGCATACGCCTTGCGCCGGGGCGGCGAAGACGAAGCGGTAATCAGGTTCTTTGACGCTGAGCTTGGAGAGGACCTTTCCGACGAGTTGCCAAGAGCATACTACAGTTCCTGCCAGATTACTGCCGACGGAAGCCGCGTGTACTACGCAGTTTCAACGGAAACAGGCCCCAGGCTTCGCTGCCACGTGATGGGGACGGGGGCGGCGGATGACGCCGAACTTTTTGGCTCCGAATACGATACGGGTACAATCATCTGGCCCAGCATATCTGATGACGGGAATTACCTTTTGATATCGGTCATTCGCGGCGTCAGCGACCGTGAACTGCATCTGCTGGACCTGCGCGAAGGCGGACCGGTCATACCTCTTGTGCAGGGGATTGCGGGTAAGGTTTTCGGGACAATCGCCGATGGCATGCTGTACTTTTTCACGGATTGGGAAGCTCCTAGGGGTCGGCTGCTGGAGATTGACCTGCTAAACCCGGCGCGGGAGAATTGGCGAGAGGTGATACCGGAGTGCGAGGATAGGCTACTCTGGGTATCACCCGTAGGCGGGAAGCTCGCAGCTCTGTATCACCACGAACTCAGTTCCGCCGTCCGCATATTTGAAACCACAGGGAAAGAAAGCGGGGAGATACCTTTGCCGGACGTGTGCTCTGTAACCAATCTCATTGGGCGCTGGGACGCGCCGGAACTGCTGCTGCGCTACGATTCTTTTTTGACACCGGCTACTTATATTCGGTATGACCTTGGGACAGGAAGCTGCGGGATCTGGGCGCAGGCCGGAAGCGATGTGCGGAGCGAAGACTATGTCGTGAAGCAGGTCTGGTACAACTCAAAGGATGACACCCGCGTGCCGATGTTTATTGTGCACCAGAAGGACGTGCCGCTCGACGGCTCCAATCTCACATTGATGACAGGTTACGGCGGTTTCGCGGCGGCTATGCGCCCGCATTACAACGCGCAGGCGGCTCTCTGGGTAGAGTATGGCGGCGTTTTTGTCTCCACCAACCTTCGTGGCGGCGGCGAATTCGGCGAGGAGTGGCATCAGGCGGGGATACTAGCCAACAAACAAAACACGTTTGACGACTTCATTGCCGCAGCGGAATGGCTTGTCGGTAACGGTTACACCACGCCTGAGAAACTGGCTATTACCGGATCCAGTAACGGCGGGCTGCTGGTCGGTGCCGCGCTTACTCAGCGTCCGGAGCTATTCCGTGCGGCAATCTGCGGATATCCCTTGCTGGATATGCTGCGCTATATCAACCATCCTGTCACCCGATTCTGGATTACCGAGTACGGTTCCCCTGAAGAATCCGCTCAATTTGAGTATCTTTACGCTTATTCGCCGTATCACAATGTAACGCCCGACGCTGAGTATCCGGCCACGCTTTTTGTGACCGGCGATAAAGATACACGTGTTGATCCTTTCCACGCAAGGAAAATGACCGCAGCATTGCAGGCCGTTATAGGCGAAGAAACCCCTGTGCTTCTCCGCTATGACACAACATTGGGGCACTCAGGCATTCGCGCGGCCAGCATGCAAATCGAAGAATGGGCGGATGAGCTTTCATTCCTGTTCTGGCAGCTGGATATGCCGTTCTAAAAGCGGTTGACTGATAGGACTCGTCCGTTAACATAACAAAACTGCATGGGGGAAAAGGGATGCGTGAGGTCGAAATTCGGAAGATGGATGAAACGACGGAGTACTTCGTCTCGACGTGCAGCCACGTAAACGAATCGGATGAAATCGACGCGGGCACCGTTACGCTGGGCATAGAGACCAAAGGATCGCTCGATGGAATTATCGGAGGTCAGAAATAATGAAAGACGCCCAACAGCCGGGTCACATCAGTCTAAACAACATAGTCGGACGACTTCGAGAAGGCCGCTATGTGATACCCGACTTCCAGCGTGAGTTCGAATGGAGACCGGCGGATATCCGGGAGCTAATGCGCTCGATCTTCCTCGATTACTACATTGGCAGCCTGCTGCTCTGGAAGGGAACGAGCGAGAGTTTTGAGGCTCTCGCCTGTGAGAAAATCTACGGATTCAACGGGAGCGGGGAACCGACGCACATCGTTCTCGACGGACAGCAAAGACTCACTGCAATGTACTACGCATTCATGGCACCTGAAGAGCCGGCACCGGGGCGGCAGAATAGATACCTGTTTTTTATCGATATCGACCGCTTTATGGAAGAAGCCTACGATGAGGCGTTCGAATATGACTGGACCCGCCGTGGCGAAAATCTTCTCGCTGATTCGAATGCCCAATTTAAGAATCACGTCTTCCCGCTCTCTGTCGTGGGCAAAGGCGGCTTTGAACTGGCATACTGGGCTAAGGGCTATGAAAAGCACTGGCAAGAGCGCCTGGCTGCTGCAAAAGCAGCCGGCGACGAAGTCGAAGCTAGAGCAGCTAACAGTTATGTCGAGAAGGCTCGAGATTTTGGGGAACATCTAAGGGGTATCACCGAGCAATATCAGATTGCTTATGTCGAGCTTGACCGAGACCTTGAGATAGATAAGGTCTGCGATATTTTCACCCAGATTAACAGTAGGGGAATACGCTTAGATGTCTTCGACCTGCTCAATGCGCTGCTTAAGCCAAAAGGCCTTCAGCTTAAACACCTTTGGCGAGAAGCGGCTCCGCGCTTTGAGTTTGTTGAAAGCGACCGAATTAACGTTTATATCTTGCAGGTAATGTCCCTTTTGCGCCAGGCATACTGCTCGCCGAAGTACCTTTACTATTTGCTGCCCGGCCAGGAGAAGAAGGTGCGCGAGCGCGATGGCTCTCTTCGCAAAGAAGTTTTAATCCCCGATGTAGCTGAGTTCGAAAAACGCTGGACCCAAGCAGTCGAAGCTCTAGCTTACGCGATTAACCTTTTACGCCATCCGCAGGAATTTGGTGCCATTTCATCTCGGTACCTGCCGTATGTCTCGATCCTGCCGGCTTTTGCAGCACTCCAAGCTTCGGCTAAGACGCTTCCAGCCAACCGCCAGCTCGATGCCCAACGGAAGATGCGGCACTGGTATTGGGCCAGCATATTTACTAACCGCTATTCTGGTTCGGTTGAGTCTACAAGCGCCCGCGACCATCTCGATGTTAAAGCTTGGTTCACAAATGACGCTGCTGAGCCAGCCCTTATCGGCGAATTCCGGGACCGCTTCAAGACGCTAGATCTTCGTGGCGAAACTAAGCGCGGGACATCTGTATATAACGGTATCTTCAACCTGCTTGTTTTGCGTGGTGCGCGCGATTGGATGACTGGAAACGTTCCCCAATATGGCGACCTCGACGACCATCACATCGTTCCTCAGAAATGGGGCAAAGAACACGGACGTGGGGACACAGTGGACACCATCCTAAACCGTAGTCCTCTCACTGCCGACACTAACCGCAAGGTGATCAGCGACCTTCTCCCGAATGCGTATCTTCCGAAGCTGATTGAGGAAAACGGGGAATCTACCGTGCAGGCGATTTTAGAATCGCATTTCATCTCTCCAGCGGCTTTCGATATTTTATTGCGCGACCCCTTTAGTCCAGATGACTTCGATGAGTTTATCGCAGAACGGCAGCGCACTATACAGGATGCAATAGAGGACCTTCTGGTGAAGGAGCGCTTAGATCTTCCACCGCAGCTGCGTGAACTCGACGCTCGTGTAGAGCTTGTGGAAATAGCCCTGCGACGCACTATCAATAAGGCGCTAGCTCAAGATCCTGAGAAGCTCCCGTCCCACGTACACCAGAGAATAAAGGAGCGTCTTCAAGTTGCGGCGAAGAAGAACGCCGCCCTAGATATGGACTATTACCAAAGCCTAGCTGGCAAGCTCGAGTACACCGACTTACGGGAGCTTCAGGACATGATAATGAACAAGGAGCTTTGGCCGTGTTTCCAAGAGCTCTTCGCCAATAAAGAGATGCTCGCTAAACGTTTCGATCAGCTTGCCGAATTGCGCAACGGTATTCGCCACAGCCGAACTGTTGATGAAATAACCCGCAAGGAGGGAGAAGCCGCGCTGCTCTGGTTTGAGCAGATGCTCGAAAAGTGATCGTCAGGCATAAACGTCAGGGGAACCTCAAGCAAGCTGACATTGAAGAACGCGGGCAGCTTTACCGCGAGATCGCGGAGCTAATCTGGGATCCCGATGGCCTGCTGGAAGAAGTTGAGGTATGAACTCTGGCGCATCCAAGCCGTTAAAGGAAAGGCTGCACGCCTTGGCGGAGTTCCTGCCGGAGTTTGAACGCCCCGATTTTGAGTTCGGTCACTGGGAGCACCCACCTTCAGAGGAGCCTGGCGTAACAATATTGTCCTGGTTTGAGCTGGGCGAGGTTGCATCCGCTTTCGTCCAGGTGGCCTACGAAATGGGCTGGGTGTGGGATTTCGACTGGGTGACTTGGATGCAGACACCAGAGGCTACGAATCTGCGCGACAACCCGTTAGCCCTTGCCCACGCCACGCCCGACCAATTGGCGAAGCTTTTGACGGTATTCATCCGCCAGGACCGCTTCTGCGAGGGCGCTCTTGAGTCGGCATATGAGCAGGGGCTACTCACCAGGATTGTCCGCCGTGCTGCCCAACTTGAATCTGGATCTACTAGAGGCCAGAAATGAGAGCAGACCTTAAGCGCACGAAGGTCGGAACCACCGAGACATCCGCGCAAACGACCCGGAAGAGCGGGATAGGAGCTTGACAATGCTCACGGGAATACACTTTTTGCTGACCTATACCTGCAACTGGGAGTGCGACCACTGCTTTTTATTTTGCAGCCCGGCGTCTGAAGGCACGTTTACAATCAAGCAGGTGCGCGAAGTGCTCGATGAAGCGGCTAAGCTGGGAAGCATCGAGACCATATACTTCGAAGGCGGTGAGGCGTTTCTGTACTACCCGCTGATGGTGGAAGGAATCAGGCTGTCGCGGGAGAAAGGATTCAAAGCGGGAATAGTTACAAATTCCTACTGGGCGACCTCGGAGGAGGACGCGGAGCTTTGGCTAAGGCCGCTGGCCGAGCTGGGTATTTCCGACTTGAGCATCAGCGATGATGAATACCATTACGAAGGAGATAAGGTAAGCCCGGCGCAGCACGCGCTGGCGGCGGCTAAGAAGCTGGGGCTGCCGGTTGGGTCAATCTGCATTGAGAAGCCGCGTGTTGAGGATACTGGCGAGACTAAGGAGAAAGGCGCACCGGTTGTGGAAGGCGGCGCTATGTTAAAGGGCAGGGCGGTGGAGAAGCTCATTGAAGGACTGCCCCGGCGCCTCTGGGAGGAGTTTACCGAGTGTCCTTTCGAGGATCTAGAAAATCCAGGGCGCGTGCACGTGGATCCGTTCGGGCACGTGCATCTGTGCCAGGGCATAAGCATGGGAAATATGTGGGAGACGCCACTTGCGGAGCTCGTGAGAAGCTACGATGCCGCGAGGCATCCCATCTGCGCACCACTCGTTCGCGGAGGGCCTGCGGAGCTGGCAAGGCATTATGGACTGGAGCACGACGAAGGCTACGTTGATGCATGCCATTTCTGCTATTTGATGCGAAAGGCGCTGATTGACCGCTTCCCCGAGTATCTGGCGCCCAGACAGGTGTACGGGCTGGAATAAAGCCGTTATTAGAAGGAGAAGACGATGAAAACCGACCTGAAGAGGGAGCTGAAGGAGCTTTATCTTCCTTCAGCGAAAAAGGTATCCTTGATTGACGTGCCGGAGATGAACCTCGCAATGATTGACGGAACGGGGGATCCGAATACGGCCCAACCGTTTCAAGAATCCATCGGAGTGCTGTACGGGCTGTCTTATACCACAAAATTTATGATTAAGGCTCGCGAGAGGGAGGCCGATTTCGTCGTGCCGCCGCTGGAAGGGCTCTGGTGGCTCGAAGGTATCGAGGGCTTTGACTTCGGGCGCCGGGACGACTGGAATTGAACGCTGATGATTGTGCAGCCCAAGCCCGTGACCCGGAAGGTATTCGAGGAAGCGCGGAGCGAGCTTGAACGGAAGAAGTACCCGCCCCGCCTGTCCGAGGCAAGATTTGAAGCTTTCCACGAGGGGTTGTGCGTCCAGATAATGCACGTGGGACCGTATTCTGAGGAACGCCCGACCATTGAGAAACTGCACCGGTTCGCCGACAAGAATGGCTATACGTTGAGGGGGAAGCACCATGAGATATACCTGGGAGACCCGCGCAGAACCAAGCCGGAACGGCTGAAAACCGCGCTAAGGCAACCGGTTGAGTGAAAGCGCGTTTGCGCTACTATATTGCCATGCTCAGGAAGCCCGCAATCGCAATCATCTTTGCCGCAACTTGTGTGGCAGCAGTCGCGCTTAGTTCGAAGCCATCCGGCTCAGCTTCAAAGGCGGACGTTACCGCGTGGGATGTTTACGAAGAAGTCTGCATAGTCGCTGTTGAGCGTGAGATGTGGCCGGGATATGATCCGAGAGACTATCCTCTGGCGATATACGACGGCGAGGATACATACCTTTTCAGCCATCCAAGCCCCCCGGACGGATTCTCGCTAGCCGAAGCCAGCGAGAACGTGTTCGTTTATCCGGGCCAGCACGAAACCATGCGCGCAAATACAGGCCTGGAAGTGAATGGTGTTTTGACCGCGACAATCCTCCTGGATACGCTCAGGTCGAATTCCCTTGAGGCGATTGCCGCGGTAGCGATTCACGAGGCTTTCCACGTCTACCAGATGATTGAGCACCAGGACTGGCCATGGGCAAACGAGGGAGCCATGCTTGTTTATCCGGTGGATGACCTTGAGCTTCTCGTTTTGCGGCGAAAAGAGACCGAAGCTTTACGCCGGGCGGTTGCAGCGGATTCACTTGAGGACATGCTCGCCTGGGCGGCGGCGGCGATAGAGATTCGCGACGCGAGATTCTCCAGGCTGCCAGGAAACGCGGCGGAATATGAAAAGTGTATCGAGCTTATTGAAGGCACGGCGCATTACGTCCAGAGCCTGGCGGAGGATAATCCTGGCTTGCTTGCGATACCCGCCGACGGATATGCCGCCGAGGGAGTGCGCTTACGTGCATACGCTACAGGTAACGCGATTGGGGTGCTGCTTGACCGGCTGGGCGTAGCCTGGAAGGAGACGCTGAACGACGAGCCGGGCCACCTTGACGATATGCTGCGGGACGCGCTGTCCAACGAGAGAGTTGTCCCAGTCAGCTTCACAATGGAAGAGGATGCTGTGCTGACCGCACAAGCGCGGGAAATCGCGGTAAAGTACCACGAGCGTCTTCAGTCGCTGCGCGAGCTTTTTGACGGGCAAACGGGAATTTCCGTGATTGTGCAATCCGACGATGAGCCGCTATTCCCCCGAGGATTCGATCCGATGAATATTCTCGTGCTAAGCAGATCGGAAATGCTGCATCTGCGATTTTTGCGGCTGGGGAATTCGACCGGCATGCTTGAAGTGCTGGACAGGATGTCTACGACGACATCCAGCGGCAATCATCCTTTGTTTGAGGGAGTCCGAACGCTAATCGTGCGGGGCTTGCCTGAACCCGAGGTCCAAGAAATTGATAACGCGGTTACGTTAAGCGCGGAAGGTTTTACAGCGCAATTTCGGAACGCGAGGATTGAGCGGAAAAAAGGCGACATTTGGATAATCGTTACAGCCGCTTCGCAGGCTAAAGCTGATGACTAACTACAGGAGTCGAATCGAGTGAACGAGCCAAGCATCGTTACGGGCGCATTCTCATATACGGGAAGCTATATCGCGCGGGAGCTACTTGCGCGCGGGATGCAAGTGTGCACGCTAACCAACCATCCAAAGCGGGCCGAGATGTTTGACGATCAGATAGAGGTCAAGCCGCTGGTGCTTTCCGATAAGGCGCAGCTTGTTGAGAGCATGAAGGGCGCTTCCGTGCTTTACAATACGTTCTGGATAAGGTTTGAACGGAAATCAATGACTTTTAAACGAGCGCTGGAGAACACGAAGGTGCTGTTGAGCGCGGCCCGGGAAGCAGGGATTGAGCGAGTCGTGCACGTAAGCGTCACCAATCCGGACATTGAGTCGGATTTGCCGTATTTTAGGGGAAAGGCCGAAGCGGAGCAGATTGTGGCCGATTCGGGGCTTTCGCACGCGGTTCTGCGACCGGCGGTGCTCTACGGGGCGGACGGAGTTCTCATTAATAACCTGGCATGGCTGATACGGCTGTTTCCCGTATTTCCGGTACCGGGGGACGGGAAATACCGGTTGCAGCCGACGTTAGTTGAGGATTTCGCGAAGCTTGCTGTGGATTGCGGTGGCGAAACCGTGAATTATGTTGTGGACGCTGTAGGCCCAGAGACATTCAGCTTCAACGAGCTGCTCAGGCTCATCGCCCGGAGCGTAAACCGGCGCGCGCTGCTGATTCATCTGCCGCTGGAATTGGCGCTATCGTTGTCGCGCATTCCTGGAATCGTGCTAAGAGACGTGCTGATGACGCGCAACGAGGTGAAAGGTCTAAGCCGGAACCTCCTTGCTTCTTCGAGCATACCGAGCTGTTCTACTAAGCTCAGCGACTGGCTGAAGGAAAACTCGGGGCGCATCGGGCGGCGCTATATCAGCGACTTCGCGCGGCATTACCGGTAGGATGGCGGCGTGATACGATAGAAACCCGCGATAAGGTGTGTTACTCGCGGGTTTTACGCTGTGCGTCGCGTCGGAATACAGCAGGAGGGACTCAATTATGTATATCAAGTGGTCTGACGAGCTATCAGTAGGCGTTGAGCTAATCGACCAGCAACACCAGGAGATGTTCGACTGGATTAATCGGCTGCTGCGAGCAATTGGTGAGATCGGTGGTGCCGAGCGGGTCGTCGGCACGGCAGATTTCCTACAGGAATACGTTGAGAAGCATTTCGCGGCCGAAGAAGAGCAGATGGTGCTGCACGAGTACACCGGCTTAGCCAAGCACAAGGAGCATCACGAGTACTTCCGGGGCCAAGTGGAGGCTCTGCGAAAGAAGCTGGCCGAGCAGGGCGCGAACGAAAAACTGCTGGCAGAAGCCCAGGAATTGCTCGTTGACTGGTTCCGTGACCATATCCTTAAGGTGGATATGCTTCTGGGGAGGTTCCTAAAGGAAAGGACCTAACGGCGTAAAGCTACGGATTCCATCCGTACAGAGAAGTCTACGCTCTGCTGTCCTCATCCGGGGTCCCGGCTACGGTTCCAGCGCCAGGCACAAAGCGGTGGTGAGCTTCATCACATCTTTGTTTGTCTTAAGCAGCCGCTCGCCCGCGGTTAGAGCAATCAGCTTGAGAATGGCTACACCCATTTTAGGGTCTTGGTTGCACAAGTACTCAAAGGCTTCCTGCTTTATAGTAACCAGCTTACAGTCCTTCTTGGCAACCACCGAAGCCGTTCGCTCCTTTTGACCTAGCAATCCCATTTCGCCAAAGAAGGGATGCTCCTTTGCGGTTAGGGTGACCAGCGTCTTATTTACATTATCTTGTTCCTGGCTTGCCAGCATCGTGAGCTTTCGTGAGATTTCCACTTCCCCGTCTAACAGGATATACATCTCGTCGCCCGTATCTCCCTCGCGGATGATTGTCTCACCAGCTTTAAAGACGGCTACGGTACAGGAGGCTGCGAAGTGAGCGAGTCCGTCGGGAGTAAGGTCTTTAAGGAGGTAGACCCCTTTCAGAGTATCAGGATTAACCGTGCTGACAGCGTTCCGTTGCCTCATTCACCTGCGAGAAATTATACCATGTAACATCGCGAGCTCGGTTGGATTGGAGGGGACCTGCTACTGGTCTTCTTGAAGGCACACAAGAAAAATGGTGGGGAGTATCTCCGCGTTTGCCGCAGCTCAGCGCAAGCGCAAGTGGATGGTATCAGTACCGCCCTGTGCTAGAATCAGCGCGCTGAAAGGAGCGTGAAGAACCGCTCTCTACGGCAGGGGTATGTGGGCAGGCACAATGACCACTCTCATTATCGCCACGGGGACAGGAGCTTTCATCGTAGCGCTCCTGGTTACCCCAGTGCTGCTCGCGCTGTGCCGAAGATTCAAGCTCTACGACGTTTCCAACGCTAGAAAAGTGCACCACGGGGAGAAGCCCCGGCTTGGCGGAGTGTCGATATTCGTTGCAACACTTATCAGCATAGGCTACATCGCGTCTATGCTGGATCCCGTGCTCATTCCGCTGTCGCGCACCCAGCTGTTCGCTCTGCTGGGCGGCGCCGTCTTGTTTTTTGCCCTGGGGCTGGCGGATGACCTGTGGCACCTCTCAGCGCGAGTGAAGTTCGGCCTGCAGATAGTGTTTGCGCTCGCGGTCGCCTGGGCGGGCATTAATGTCGGAACTCTGTTTGGCACGGTGTTTTTGCCCGTCTGGTTCAGCTACGTGCTCACAGTTTTCTGGATCGTGGGTATCGTCAACACTATTAACTTTGTGGACGGGCTGGACGGACTTTCCGCCGGCATCGGCGCGGTGGCGTTTCTGGCAATCCTGGTGCTCTCGCTTGCGCGCGGGGATTATTTCTTTTCACTCGTTAGCCTCGCGGTGCTGGGCGCGCTGCTCGGATTTCTGCCCTACAACTTTTATCCTGCACGCATTTTTGTGGGGGATGGCGGAGCATTGCTTGTGGGCTATTACCTCGCTACGATAGCGCTTTTGGGCTTTTTCAAGCAGACTACTGTAATCGCATTCCTGCTTCCATTGCTCATCCTGCTGGTTCCTATCGCGGACACCGCTTTTGCCATCCTGCGGCGCGTGATAGCTGGCAAGCCCATCACGTCGCCCGACAAGAAACACATTCATCACCGGATACTCTTTTTCGTTAACCGAAGGCGCAGGCAGCAGATGCTCCGCAACGGCGAGATTATCGACGACGCCGCCCGGAGTTTCATTGAGGGCCTGGCGCATCGAAATGCAGTGCTGATTCTATATCTTGTGTCATTCGCCTTCGCGGCGGTCGCCGTATGGCTCGGACTGCGCGCGTAGCCTGTGAGGATATGCGATAAGACTGCGTGAAACGGCTTTTCACGTCTCAATGGGAGTGCGTAGTGCGCTTCATAATATCGACAACCAGGGTTGCGCACATGAAGCACTTTCGCTAAATTGTGCTGAACCGGAAGGCGGCAAAGGCCCGCACCAAAACTAATGTATCGATCAAAAAGTAGAAGCGGAAAGGAACACATCCGCGTCACTCCGCGCGAAGCTACGGTCATTCTTGCGCCGTACATTGGCAGCAAGTTCTGGGAGCAGTTCAGCCTGGTACTTCCCATCGTCGCTTATCTGGTGCTGTTCCAGGTGATTGTGCTGCGGGAGAGCGTAGAGCAAGCCTTGCAGATCGGCTGGGGTGTGTTCTGCGTCATCGTCGGCCTGATGTTCTTTATGGAGGGCTTGCGGCTGGGCTTGATGCCCTTCAGCGAACGGATTGGCGCAGGGCTTCCGCAGAACGCAACGCTCCCCATCGTGCTCGGATTCGCCTTTCTGGTGGGGATTGGGGCGACTCTTGCCGAACCTTCTATCGGAGCGTTGAAGGCCGCCGGCGCGTGGATCGATCCCGAAAGGGCGCCGCTGCTGCACTACCTTTTGAACGAGCAGAGCACGCTTCTTGTTATTTGCATCGGTATCGGTGTCGGAATAGCCGCGCTTCTGGGAATCCTGCGCATAATCCGCGACTGGCGGTTGGGCGTATTAATCGTTCCTACGGTTATTGCCGCGCTTTCTTTAACGCTCATTGCATATTTTAACGAGACTACAGCTCCAATCATCGGCCTTGCCTGGGACAGCGGCGCAGTTACCACCGGCCCTGTCACAGTGCCGCTGGTGCTCTCGCTGGGGATCGGGCTTGCCGCCGTAGCCGGGCGCGCGGACACAGGAAAGGCGGGATTCGGCATCGTCACGCTGGCGTCCCTATTCCCCATCATAGCGGTTCTCCTGACTGGGCTTATTCTCTTTTACATCGGTAACTTCGACCCGTCCGGCGTGCAAGCGGCGGTTGGCGCATCCCCCGCCGCAGAACAGCTAAGCCTGTCCGGAGCGGTTTTCTCCGCGCTGGTGTCGGCATTTCAGGCGATAGTACCGCTGGTTATATTTCTGTACGTCGTGCTGAGGTTTCTCGTGCGGGTCCCTCTGGAGCGCCCGCGCGAGGTATGGCTGGGGATTTCGTTCGCTGTTTTCGGCATGTTCCTATTCAATCTCGGGCTGGGCACCGGCCTGACACCGTTGGGCGGGCAGGTAGGCAGCACACTTCCGACCGCGTTTAATCCGCCGGGCGAGGCGCTTCTCGGCGAAGTTCTGGGCAGGGCTGTCACGGTCATCTTCGCCTTCCTGATGGGTTATGGGGCGACGCTAGCCGAGCCCGCGTTAAACGCGCTGGCCATCAAAGTCGAGGAGATAACCGTCGGCGCATTCAAGCGAAGCCTGCTGATGCACACCGTCGCTTTCGGAGTCGGGCTAGGCGTTGCGCTCGGCGTAACGAAACTGCTGTTTGAGATATCGCTCGTTTGGTTCTTGCTTCCGCTTTATATCCTGCTCATCCCGATTACCGCGATATCCAGTGAAGCGTTTGTAAACATCGGATGGGACAGCGCTGGCGTCACCACAGGCCCAATCACGGTTCCGCTGGTAATCGCGCTGGGTTTGGGGCTAGGCAGCGCGATGAACGTCGTCGAGGGATTCGGCATACTGGCGATGGCTTCAGTGTGTCCGATCATATCTGTGCTAACGATGGGGCTTCTTGCCGGAAGAAGACGGGAGAAGCATGAAGAAACCTCAGAAGAGGGGGAGGATACCTGAAGATGACTAATGAAACGGCAGACAAGGAGACCGGTAACCGGTTGGAGGGGGGCATCATGACGGGCAGGCTTGATCTTATATTCTGCATCGTTCAGCGGGGCCGGGCGGATAAGATCATCAAGAACGCTATGAAAGCGGGCGCGGGCGGCGCAACAACCTGGTTCGCACGCGGCTCAGGCATCCGCGAGAAACTGGGGCTTCTCGGCATTGCCATATCGCCGGAGAAGGAAGTTATTATGGTGGTCACGCCCCCCGACCTGACGGAGAAAGTATTTTCCGCGATTGTCTCTGCGGGCAAGCTAGACGTGCCGGGCCAGGGGCTAGCGTTCGTCACCGAGATCAAGCAGCTCGCGGGCATCTTCGGCGGTCCGGACGCTATTGAAGAGGAAGATGCGCCCGAGCAGGATGAATAACCCGGCCGGATTCTGAAGCCGCGCTAACACGTGTTGCCTTACTCGGCCGTGCACGCTAAAACGCTGCTTACAAGTGCGCTGTCGCCGTCGAACGTGACCTGCACGATGTAGCGCCCAGGGAAGATATCCGGCAACGGGCCTTCACTGCGGGAGAATTCCCAATCGTAACGCTCCTCGCTGCGGCTCACCCCACACCATCCCTTCGTGTGCGGCACGCCCAGATGGTCGCCGATGTCCTGGCGCTTGAGCGCTGTGATGCGCTTGCCCAGGAAGCCGATGCGCTGCGCGGGATCGTCGTAGCGCCGCCGGACGTATAGGCTAACGATGCTCCCGCGGTTAGATAGCACTATGAGATCGAAGCTGGTCAGGCGCGGGTCGCTGACCGGGAAGCGGCGCCCGAACTCGCCCGAGTCAATAATCTCGGTTGGTGGCTCTCCGCCGCCCTCGTAGTAAAGATGGTCGCTGCCTCGTGTGCGCACGATGATGCCCGGCGCGCCGTATGCCGCCTGCACCTTTGACGTATTCCAGGTCAGCACTTCGGCAAAACTAAACTCCGGTGGCTTCGCCGGTTCGCCGCCCTTGATGACATCGCAGGATGCGAAAAGCGCTAGTGCGACGAGTAGGCAAGCGGCTTTACGCGACACTCCCATGCTCCCATTATAGTAAGGAGCGCGCCCACCGCAGCGGACGCGCCCCTTTTTCCTCAGCAGATGTGTTGGGACTAGTAACTCACAGGCCAGCCGAAGTTGAGGTTGCTGGAGGGGTCTGGACCAGTGTTGTTGAAGCCGGCAAATATCAGCTTGCCCTCAAACTCCATTATTGGCACGTCGTAGTACATCGTCTGGAAATTGGTCGCGATTAGGTGCTTCCACCATTCGGCCTCATCTGCAGGCGCACTGTTTATCGCGCGGGCCAGCCAGAGCTCATCTGTAGTGTCATTGCAGTAAATAACCATCGGCTCACCGTGATACCAGATTGGTGAGCTGCTTCTGCCAACGGTGCCCGAAGCATCTTCGTCGAGCGTATAGGTCACCCAATGACCGGCAGCAGCGTTAGTAGGATATGCGACGGTTGCCTGGGCGAATTTAAGGTCGGTGTTGGTGCTATCGTAGTAGGATATCAAGGGGAATCTCTCACCAGTGATACCGCCCGCGCTTGACCAGAGGGTCATGGTGGCATACAGACCCACGTTATTCACGCCTCCGCCATCATCAATGGCATCCCAGTACCAGGTTGTGGGCGGCCAGGCGTCAGAAAGAGCCCATCGGAGGTCGTCGTTGGTGCTGTCGTAGTGGCAGATACCGACGCGGTAATTGGGGCTCAATAAGTTGCCATCAGAGATTGCCGTAATCGAAGTGTACATGCCAACGGCGGCGGTGTTGTCAATGGTTTCTAGAGTCCAATCGGCGGGACCGGTGGGAGTTCCGGTAGCGCGCGCGATTTTAAGCGCGGAGTTAGTGCTGTCGTAATAGGATATCACCGTGTGGCGTACGCTGGGCAAAAAGCCCTCGGTGAAACTTACCATTGAGCAATAGTCGCCTACATTCCCGCCGCTGTCCACTACGTGAATGTCCCAATCGAAAGTGTAACGAGGATACTGAGTGTCCGCTAGAGCGAATTTAAGGTCACCATTGGTCCAGTCGTAGTAGGCGATTGCCGGATAGCTTCCGACAAGGCACATTGACGGACGGTAGCCAACGTTGGTTCCTCCGGGACCGTCCCCGCCATCGTCTACGACATGCGTCGCCCAGCTGTCCTCTGAAGTCGGAGGCAGGCTGGTCGCGTAGCTATAAAGAAGAAGGTCGTCGCTGTAGTCGTAATGAGCTATGGACGGCACGCCGCCAACGTTGTACAGGGATGGCCAGACACCAACCTCATTAGCGTCAGATGAATGGGCATAATACATGCTGTACCGGTACAGGTTGACTTGGCACGTGGCTTCTGAAACAGCTCCGCCTTCGTCCTGGACTCGCACGCGGGACGTAATAACCCGCGGGTATCCCGTAACGGAGAAGTCATACGTGTTGTCGGGACCGTATGCGGTGAATGAGCCGTTGCCATCTGGATCCCACGCGTATTGCAGCGCCGTGCCTTCCGGATCGGAGCTGCCTGAAGCGTCCAGCATCACGTGTTCGTAATCGCCAGTGATACCCCTGGAGAATACCGTGTCCTCATTGGTTGTCAGTAGCGCTACCGGAGGTAGGTTAACTGTATCGATGACCTGCACGCCCACCGTATCCACCGCCCAGGCGCCGTCGTTGTCGGTGACGCGGAACTTGGCGTTGTACATCCCCGCGTCGGGGTAGTTGTGCGCCAGCGGCGAGGGATTGTCCGCCTGGTTGCCGTCGAACGTGCCGTCGCCCTCGAAATCCCACGCGTAATCGGCAATCGTCCCGTCGTCGTCCTCGGCGACGACCGTGAACTCCACGTCAAGCGGCGGCGGCCCGCTCGTGACGTCCGCCGTCGCCATAACCACGGGCCGGAAGTTGCCCGTGATGAACAGGCTTATCGCGTTCAGTGAAAAGCCGCCTTCAGCAGTGTGCGCCCTGACCGCCGGGCGGATGACGCCCAGATCGCTCGTGCCGGCTTCCGACACGCCGGTCGCGTCGTCGGTGAAGTCCCACGTCCCGTCGCCGTCGATGTCCCAGTCGTAAGTCTCAGCACCCGTGGCCGCAAGCTCGATTACGTCGTTTCGCACGCCCGATGCTGCCGTCGCGGTTAGCTCCACCACCGGC
>Ga0180433_10001897_pt1 | contig 33909 bp, 15 predicted proteins | sample SS_ome_8_FD_132980 | JGI IMG/M metagenome (GOLD analysis project Ga0180433, IMG submission 132980) | Hypersaline lake sediment archaeal communities from the Salton Sea, California, USA - SS_1_D_1 metaG | ecosystem: Environmental > Aquatic > Non-marine Saline and Alkaline > Hypersaline >...
AAGAACACCCTGTACACCCTGTACACCCTGTGCACCAAGGACACCCTGTACACCCTGTACACCCTGTGCACCAAGGACACCCTGTACACCCTGTACACCCTGTGCACCAAGGACACCCTGTACACCCTGTACACCCGGTGCACACTGTAGACACTGCGGATACTGTAGACACTGTAGACACTGTAGACACTGTAGACACTGTAGACACGGAGCACACGGAGCACACGGGGCACCCAATGACCCCTCCGCACCGCATGCCTATGAATCTGCCTGTTCCTGGGAGAGGAATGGAATATCCGCCATACCCACACCACCGTCATGTGCCCGGAAATGGAATGCCACACACGAGGCCTTCTGGGACAATGTCTCGTCTGGGGTATTCTTCCGACAGTATACCACGTCCGGGGTCTTCCTCTGACTGTATACTACGCCCGGGGTCTTTTGACGTAGGAATGTGTCAAGAAGAGTCTGTAGGAAGGGGGAAGACGCGTCCCGGAGATTCTACGCCGAGGTTGGGCGGTCGTATGCCTCTTGTGCGGAGAGGGACAAGAACTACGGACACCCCTAATCAGCATAATTCTACTCCTCCCCACACCCCTCGGGATAACCCAGGCCGAGGAAAAGAGAGTAAAGGACCCGCCGTAAGGCGAAGGCGAGGTGCTCCGAGGAGGATGATACCCCGTAGAAGAAAACCACAAACGGCAATGAGAAGGGCGGCGCGGGATGAGAATAAGGAAAAGGGCGACAAACAGACGTGAATAAAAATTAAAAAAAAAATACACCAATTGGTCTATTTTTATACATTCATGTACACCATGAAGGGATAGAAAGAAGGGGGTAAAATGTTAGTTCCTCGCGTAATGGACGATTTGGGGGCTTTAATGCGTAGATTTGTAGACGAAGAGTTCCGTCCTCCACTGATCAACACCAAACGAGAATTTGAATTGGGAATCATTCAAAAACCGCATTGTATGACTGACAGGCCCGAGTTACTGGTGGCGGTAAACAGGCTCCAGGAAGAACGCACCGATGTGTACCAAATGTATAAACGGTTGATTTTACCGATACTACTCCATCCTCGTCATGATCACGTACGGTTTTCCAGTAAACCTGGGGAAGAAGGGTTCTATGTAAACCAGCAGGCGGTGAACTCCTCGTCTGCTATACTGGAATCGGCCACAGGGGAAGGAGGACGGGTGGTCAATTCTGTGGTATGTCCGATTTTGGATCAAAAATTAACCGATTCGAAATTCCGTAGAAAGTCTGTGCGCGTACGGGGGTTGCTAAGCATGCTTAGAAAAGTTTTTTGGCCTACGTATAACGCCGAAGTCCATGGCAGTATGGCACGTAAATATTTAACGAAAGAGAAACGAAGGCGAAAGGCCGAGGCGGCGACAGGCGGCAAGAGCGGAAAGGGGGGAAAGGGGGGAAAGGGGGGGAAAGGAAAAGAGTCCTCTTCCAAACGCAAAAAGAAGCAACCAGCTATTCGAGTGTCTGCCAAAGACAAGAAGAGATCTTCAGGATGTTCGTGGAGCACCATAGACACGGTGATTCATAACAAGCGAGGAGTAGGAATGGAGTTGGGCAAGCAAGTACACAACCAGCTGGAACGATTTGCTAAAGATCATATCGCCTTTGCATTATCTCGTGAACCGGTAGATCCTATTACACGTGCCGTGATCCGGAAACTCGTAGGAAAATGGAAATTGATTCCTTTATGGGGGGAACTTCAAATATGGGATGAAGTGTTGAGGTATTGTACAGCGGTCGATATGGTGTGTCTGAATCCCAATGGTGGTGGTTCTCTTGTTTTTATCGAAATCAAGACGGGTTACAAAGATGTGTTTACATACCATATGAGGAATGTGCATGGAGGAATAGGTGTCCCAGACTCTCCACTGGGTCATGCGATGCTTCAGTTGATTATACCTATCCAGACAATGAAACTAAGATACGGTATTACCAATATCAAAGGCTACGTCGTCCACGTCAACGAAATGGAAGGTGTTTCACTGTTCAAGCTTCCTATAGACAATCCTCACGTACGAGGGGGTATTTCTTACACAAGGGCTTATCAGTACGCTATAAGGCGAGAGAAAAAAGGAGTGTGGGAACCAGGAATTATGGTATCCGAAGGTCGGAAAAGAAAGAGAGGGTCTGGCAATAGGGGTAAAGGCAGAGCAGTGCCTCGCTCCTCGCCTTCTTCTATCGTAAGTAGCCGGACCAAGAATGGGATGGTATCGACCGGGGTCAAGAGGATAAGGGTAAATAAGGCGGTAAAAAAAGAAAGGAAAAATACAAAATAAGCGAGAGGAAAAAAACACCACGTTGATAAAGGATGGGCATTTTCGAGCTTAGGGTGAAAATTTTGCTGTCCACCCTGGACAGCAGATTTACTATTTTAATATCTATAAATAAAGGAACGGTTCAACTCCGTACAATGTCATGGGTTTGGGTTAGGTTTTGGATTAGGTTTTGGGTTTGGGTTTGGGTTTGGTTTAGGTTTTGGATTAGGGTTATGAATAGCCGCACCGTGATTGAGCTGAGTGTTACGACACTTCATCTGCTTCAAAGGGGCTCAGCTACTAGAATTCAATTGTGTCAAGCATATCCAACTTGTAAAACAAAGAAAAACTTCTAGTGTGCCCATGGAGGTTCAACTGCATTTGTTAGCACATGCCCATTTCTTCATTGTTGTATATCAAGGTTTGATATGCTAACTGAGTAGTAAAACGATCAGTTCTTCCTTTATCTATGTTATAACATTGGATGAGGAACTCTCAATCGTTTTGTTAGACCTACAAGGGAATTGGGCAGTCTTAGGAATTGTAAAATCGGACAATTCATTGACGATTGCTACCATTGTACTATTTATCATCAGTTTTCATTGTATCCAAGTGAGCATGATATGAATTGCATTCCATATTTAGTTTAGCACTACGTCAAAATATGATCTAACGGAGGAAAACAAGAAAAACAAGGCCCATCATATTAAGAAAATTTCACCCTAAGCTCGAAAATGCCCGATGCGAAATTGGAGGAGAATAAAATGCGGACAAAAAAAAAAGAATGTACTTTAAGAAAACCAAGGTCTTTGTATGGGGTTTAGTGTATCAGTGCAGAGAAGGTAGGACGGGGGTTGGCTGTACGATATGGAGGAAGAATCTTACAATAATTATAGTAATATGGCTGGAAGAGGATTGAGAAACCGGTCGGTAAACCCCTTTGAAGGAGAGGGGTTTGAAGAAACAATTCCTGAGGTTTTCCCGGCTGGACAATACCACAGGCGATTGTCCTTTCGGTACGTGGAAGAAAGGGAAATTGAGAGGAACATAGAATATCGTATAGACGCGCTAGGGGAAGTGGTGCGGAACATGTGCATTGGCCTCAGCTTTCTTTTGCTTCTTTTGTTATTTGCTATTGCAGGAGCTTACTTGTACACCGGCTTACATACTCACGGCGATAGTGGCGATTGTCACGGATGCTCTAATGGGACCAATCTCTGTGAACTTGCTGAAGAACATTTGGAATTCGGATGTTTATCTAACGTGAACGACTCGAATGCGACGGATCATCAAATTGTAGTGTATAAAAACGACACGTACATTACCGTAAATCCCGAAGACGTTTGCCCCACTCCTTGTGTCAACGGAACTGACGGGCAAGACGGTCAAGACGGGGTAGATGGAACTAACGCCACCATTGAAGAATGTGATAAACCGTTTGCTTCTATGGTGTGGGCCGAGGGGAATGTTACGGACAACATTTACCTGGACATTACCATTGCCTCGCCTGGTACTTGGGTCCCAATAAGTGACCCACTTTGTCGCGTCATTGATTTTCAAAACATGACCTATTTGGGGAACTGCTCGTGGCAAGTTGACATCAACCAAACGTACCAATGGTATGCGGACATGTCGTTTATCACCAGCGGGGAAGAAAAACCTGAAATAGCTCTTGGGGTACAAATAGACGGCCAGGATCCCACTAAAGACCACCAGGCTTCTACGCACGGGACATTGGCAGGAAATATTGGGTTTGAGACAACAATGTATCTTACCGAGGGCCAGACGGTCGGAATTGCGGTGACAAACGCGGAAAACAACGAGACTGTTCGCATCGAAAATATGCATTTTGATTTGGTGGGAAATTTGATTTGCGCATTTTTGGAGACCGGTCCTCGTGGAGAAAAGGGTCTTCGAGGCGAAAAGGGCGACGATGGGTACCACTGCTGGGACTTGGATCAAAACTACCTTTGCGACCTGGTTACCGAGGACGTCAACGGAGACGGGTACTGTTCTGTTACCGATTGCACTCTTTCAAATATTACGTACGACAACGTGACCGGAAACATATGCCCTGTTCTAGAAGACGCGGAACTAACATGCCTGGGGGACGTCAATGTTTCCTCGCCTGCGGAAGGGGACTACCTGTGTTGGAACAACACTTCAAATCAGTGGAACAATGGGCCAATCTATTACGAAGTGATAGAGGGGGATCTTTGCGAACAGCTGGGAGACGAGTCTGTTGGGTGCATGGGAGACGTTGTGCTCACTAACACACAAGAAGGAGACATTCTGATATTCAACCACACTCTACAGAAATTTGAAAATAGACCGTTAGCGAACGAAATACCCGATTGCAACTGCTCTCAAAATGCGACATGCGAGGGGCTTTGTGTTGACGGAGAACAAGGACCACCGGGACCGCAGGGACCACCGGGACCGCAGGGAAACCCGGGGTTTTGTTCAGACGAGCAGTGCACAAACACCAGTATTTGTGAGCTAACTGACGTGGAATGTGGAAACTCTACCTATGGTGATGTTCTGGTTTTCAACAACGTCACCAACGCATGGGAGGCTGGGCCAGGAACACCCGGTCCTGCCGGAGATCCTGGTCCACAAGGCCCTCCGGGTGCGGACGGTATTGACGGAATTAACGGAACAGACGGTGTGGACGGAATATGCGACGGAAGCTGCAACACTACGCTATGTGAACTTCCTGACGTAAACTGCACCGGAAACGGCGACGGAAGCGTGATTGTATACAACAACATCACCAAAGAATGGGAGTCGCAGCCTCCCCCAAACATATGCGATCACCCTGACGTGGACTGCACTGGAGGTCCTGAAGAAGGGGACCTCCTGATGTTTAACAACGTTACTAACAAGTGGGAACTGGTCCACAGGTGGGAAGTCGCGCATCCACCAAACCCCGGAAACGAACCTCCCTGCACGTGCGGGGATCCAGAATGTCCTGTAAACACTATATGGTTTAGCACCGAAGACGGGTTAGAGTTTTTCTGTGACAATCGAACGCTTACTTGGCTTGCCGTGGGGTCTCCCATTTCTCTATGGGGAGAGCAAACGTATGCCTGTAACGCAAACATGGATATCACAACGGACGCGGGATGCGCCATGTCTTACGGATCGGGCGCAATGGGATCTTCTCAAGATCCTGTACACGGTCTTTACATTTACAAGGACTTTACCGTTATATCTTGGGGAGTAAGCATAGACGACGAAGAAGAATGCACTAGTGGATCGTTTGACACAGTGATATGCTGGACAACAGGACCTACGGTGGATGACGGCTATGCGCTTTCAAATTGTACTACGCTAGGCAGTGGTCTGACTTCAGATGCGGAAAACGATCTGGGTCTCCGTATCGAGGTTCCCGGGAACCGGTATGTTATATGGGGACTGATTAACAACTGCTCGCAAAGCAAAGGGGGGAATAATCCAAACGGCGCTGGTTCTATAGCTTCGGCCAATCTCCACTTACTTGTAAAATACCGACACGTAACTACGTAAAATACACGTAAACACGGAAAAGACGGAAAAAAACGGAAAAAAACGAAAAAAGAAACGTCGATGGACATTATTTGCTCTTATTTGTTATGGCACTTTTTTAACGTAATTAAAAAAAAAGTCTGCTCAAATTATCAATGAAAACCGCCACAAAAAAAAGAAATAAAAATAAACGTTTTTCGACTATTTCTTCTTCCGCCATACGTCAGGTATGAGTAGTATACGACATGGCGTACCGTTCTGTAAGAAGAAGGGGTCGTGTCGATGGTCGTGGGTTACTTTCTGATCGTTATTCATATTACATCGGGGAAGACGAGCCTGGTGAAATGGAGCAAGATGAGGATGATGAGATGGAGCAAGATGAGGAAGAAGGGCCCTTGACGACCGAAGAGGAGATTGTAGCTCTGAAACGACGGCACCAAGGTCTGCGCACCAATTTCAAGTGGGCCTGCTGGACATTCTTTATTCTGTTGGTTATTTTATTTTTGTTTATTTGGGCAGTTCTCGTATTCGTATGGTTGCATGACCACGACGATTTGGACAAGGACATCGAGAATCTCAATATGCGCATTGACGGCTTAAACGCAACTGGTCTAGACGAAATAGACCCCGCGGGTTTATGTACCCTGCTGGAAGACAATATAGACATTGACTGCTTGAATGACGTCACGGGCACAGGAGGTATGGACGGAGATGTACTGACGTTAGACAGCGGCGAATGGATACCCATGCATCCCGATGATATCTGCCCTGGCTCGTGTGTCAACGGGACCGACGGAGAACAAGGTCCTCCGGGGGTAGACGGAACAAACGGCACAGACGGGACCAACTGCTGGGACCTGGACGAGAACGGGGATTGCGACTTGCTTACCGAAGATATCAATAACGACGGGGTATGTAACGTGACCGATTGTCAGCCTGTTGGCGGAGTCAACGGAACACAAGGACCTCCTGGGCCTCAAGGCGAAGAAGGACCCCAAGGACCCCAAGGACCCCAAGGACCGCCTGGGCCCGTTGTTCCCCTATGCAACTTGACCGACGTAGAATGCGACGGGGAGCCCTTAAACTGTACGGTGCTTAAGTACGACAGCAATTCTTCGACGTGGAACACCAGTTTGTTTTCCTATTCCGACTTGGCCGGAGATTTATGCGAGGAACTGGCCGCGGAGTCCATTGATTGTCTTGGGGACGTCACCGCCTCCTCGCCTGAATCCGGAAAGTTTTTGGTAGGTGACGGAACACAATGGGTGCCCGGGGATGTGGATTTCCAAGGATTCGTAGACGACATATGTGTAGGCACCATTGACAACTTGACACTGGATTGCCTGTTTGATGTCACCACAGCTGGAGCCGAAGATGGAGACGTTCTACGGTTCGACGGAACCAACTGGGTCGACTCTAAAGTTGGATACGATGATTTGAGCGGGTTTCCGGAAACAAGCGCTTTAAAAGGCATTGGTGGCGGCCTTCAGTTCAGCAGTCACGAAAACCAAACCTCTGTACTCATTCCCTCGTCCATGGGCGAGGTAGACTTTACAGGAGGCGGGGCATATCGAGACATCAACGCTTCGCCAGACGATTTGAATGGCGTGGTTCTTTTCCCGTTCGTTGGAAGCGTTGGGTCCGCGTACTTATACGAAACGTTTTATTACAACGTCGAGACAGTTAATGTAACTGTATTCTTTTACCAGTACACAACCGAGCAGATGAACACCGGGCTCACCAACGGAACTCTTGTAGGGTCAATGACTGCTATGGCGGGACCTGGGTATGGTGTCAACTTTACGGATTTGAATGTGACGGTATCGCCTTGTGTCATCATCCCTCAGTCGGTAGGAGAGGTATACATCAAGGCAATGATGTAAGAAAATAAAAAAATAAGAAAATAAAAGCAACAATGAAAAAGAAAAGCCAAAAGACGTAAAAAATTGAAATTCGATTCAAACATAGTGTATTTTTTTTACCATTACATTAGAAAATAATCCTAAAGGCTTTACTTTCTGATGCCATTGACCCTTTAATGACTTTACCGCTGTATTCTCCTCGTCCTCTTAAGATATTTTCTATCTCAGCACCAGTGTTGAAGGCCTTTTCGATAAATCGATTGTCGTTACGTTCCAACAAATTTCCCTTTTCCTCATCGGGTTCTTTGCTACGAAGTATGGTCGCAAACGCTATTATATAATTTCTCACATATATTATATAGTCCGTCCAGACCGATCTCAATTGATCTAGGTGATCCTTGCCGGCGATTTCGTCGAGTAATGTATAAATATTGATTGCGCTAGCTGTATAATCCGTATCCATTTCGTCTATGTTTTCAATGATTCCTCCAATCATTAAATCTTGGGCGAGTTTGTAAGTGACGGTTACGTAACCGTCAGGTACATACATAAAGGCAAAAATCAAATTCCTTATGACCTTCCTGGCCTTGACTGGTGAAACGATGTTTTGATCCGCCATTTTTTTTAGAAAAGGTATCCATTCTTTCAGTTGATCTCCGATTTCTTCGACCATTTGGTTAAACAATGCTTGCTTTACATTGGGTGGTCGTGTAAGCCCTTTTTTGTTCATAAAAAATATATAATTGATCAATTCCGTCATTTTAATGGCATGTTTTTCCATCAATGGACCAAGCTCGCTTTCATGTCTCACGGGACCTTCCATAGGTCACCCGTGATCAGTTTTCTATGTATAATGTACAACAAGAATGGAAATGAGTGGCCAGAGAAATAATTTTTTTTTATTACACAGGGAGAGTTGTTTGTATACGCATTTTTTATGAAAAAAAAAGTGTAAAAAAGTAATGCAGTTTCCTCCGAAACTGCAGTGTCGTCAAAAAATTCGTTTTGTTTTGTTTTGTTTTTGTTACAGTAACAATTTGTTCTTTAAGTACATTCCCGAATACTATCATAGTACGCATTCAGTGCAGCGTCGAAGGCGTCCGTACCGTAAGCCCCCAAATTGTCAAAGTGATCCACAATAGCCCAACGTATTTTAAGGTCGATATCATTTGGTTTACATGCGTTTCTGCACACGTGTTCAGACCACATGATGTACCCTTTGGCTTGATCAGCGGTCCAATCGTCGGGCGTGTCTTCTAGCAGTTCTCGTGTATTAGAAAGTATGTCTCCAATCATAACTAGACGAGCCCCCACACTTTTCAGTCCGATTCCGTTGACTTGCAGTAGCTTGCGCTCAAGCTTGGGCAAGGTTCTGTCATAGGTCAATTCCATCACCATATCTGTCACGTCTTTTCCAAACAAATGAAGCAGACTTTCGTACGTAGCAGGTGTATGTTCAACAACGTCGTGCAGGACAGCGCAAGCAAGAACCGATTCGTCTGTTATGCCGTGATCTTTCAGGAATTGCATGACTTCCAGTGGGTGAGTTACATAATCAACTTCTCGCTTATTCTTGCGCTTTTGTCCATAGTGCATTCTTGTCGCATAATCAATGGCATTGCTGAGAAGGGGGGTATGTCCAGCGTACATGATCAAGCGATAAGGTAGGAATGTGTGTGAAGGAAAAAAAGCGTGGGGTAAAATAAAAGTTCCTGTGGAAATCGCCCGGCAAAAAAAGTTTTATAGAAAAAGGCGGGAAGTTTTTTTTTCCGCATTAAATTTTTTCATTCATAAGTAATACAATGTAGGAACACGAGTGGCGGCCAAGTGTTCGGCAAAATAAAACAGTACCAGCGAGAAGAGGGTCGTGATCACAATAGGTGTGTGGCCATAGTCAGGCACAAAACGCAAGGAGAAGGGATAGAAAATGAAATATATAGCCACGGCGTAGGTAGTCAGCACAAAGATCAACTGAATCAGCATGAACAAGTACCACAGGGCATTGTGCCATCCGTTCCGATGATACATTTGTGCAATGAGATGATAGGTTGAGTTGACAATCAGGTACGAAAACAGCATGAGGGACCCGAAACCCGCCAGGGTATCCTCGCGCACTGTGCTCCATACCATAAATGTGGTAAAGAGCAAAAGTGTCTCAAAGGAAAAGGAGATCACACACCACAGACGCTGGCTTCCTATCATCGAGTGGAAATCTTGATCGTTGTAGCACGGAGGCGAAGGGTTGGTCACACTGTGAAACGGATCGGCAAAGTAAGCGTATATCCCTTCTCCTGACGGAAGGTTCTGTCTTTCTGTCGATGCATAGAAATGTTGAGGTCCCATAGGCACGGGGCTCCTTACTGCATAATAATACTGCCCACTCGATGGAGAATATTCCGGAATGGCCAGCGGTACCATAGCCGCCTCTGCCTGACGGTGGCGAAATGCCCTTATCTCCAGGGCGATAGCCTCTTCTTCCGTATGCGTTAGTCCCAGAAAGGCGTCGTAAATCCACCTCGTCTGACGCGAGTATCCTTGCCACATCATCAAGTGTACCAGGATGCAGCAGGCGAGAAAAAACATCAACAAGTAGGAAAACATCTGGAGGTATATATCCATCAGCGTGAACCCCAGCAACGCAGATCGCGTGGAATCGATCCATATGGTGGCAAAAGTAAACACACACAGAACGACCGAAGCCGTTATGCGAAAAGCCCTAAATCGCCACTTGATAGCCCACTCGCCTGTTTCGGTACCCTTCCACCACATAAATACCAGGCCTGATACGGCCAGAATGAACCTACCATAGTGTGTAAATTCCTTTTCTACTTTCCAGTTAAACACTCGCGCCTCGTTGGTGACCCAATCCTTAAATACGAAAAAGCTTCTCCACGCCGGACGTCCAATAAAAGTGGTGTTGGGATAATCGGTCTGTGGGAATATCAAAAGTTCCGGGGTTCCTTTTTGTGTACTGGCCACGATATCGTGATTGCGTATCCTCGCGTGCAAGGAACCATCCTTGGAATCGTTGGTCAGAACGGTAAACTCAAAACCCAAATCCGGCCATTCGTCCCGGCCATTGTCGAAAATATTCAACCCTGATGTGTATGCATCATAAACCGTGGGCGGGACCAAGGTACGCGAGGATTCAAACGAGAAAATGACCGTATTTGGCTCTTTGTTGGGCCCCACTAGAGCTTCCGTGCGACACAACCCAGGGAACCCTACGTCACAGGCGATGGCGTTTTTCTTTTGCGTACGTATCTCCATCCTATTGAACCTCTCGGCGTCACGCAGCTCGTAGGCCAGATCCCCAAGCGAAATGGCCCCGCTGCCAAAAGTGACTTCTTTCCACACAACCCAAAGAGGAGAGGAAGCGCCTACACCCAACAGCCCCTCGCATGACGAACACCCCAACTCTTCCACCCTGCTAGGATCTGACGTAAAAGGCAACCGAAGACGTTTACCCGCAATAATGACTTCGTCCGACCCTCCTCCTATGGGGCTATACGTGCTGCTGATTTCCTCGTTGTATGGCACAACGGTGGTTACCCCTTCGCCTTCATAGTCCAGAGCCAGGCGAAGTGTGGTACGTGGTGTTCCGGCTTTGATCTCCACCACGTGTATGGACTCTCCTCGCGTTTTTCCCTCTAAGCGAGAAGGGATCACGTCCAGAAAAACAAACGAGTGTGCAATATGGATGAAAACAAAAGCGAGGAGTATTTGGTAAACCGGGAGTCCCCTTCTCATACTTTTTTTTTTGTTTAGTGTATGTTTTGTTGTAACTCCTTATACCTGCTAAGCCACAGAATCAATCTTTTCACCAAATGCTGCTTTGTATTATTTTTCTTTGGAGATAAAAAAAAACCTCCAGCTTTTGCAAAAGCGGGAGGTTTTTAATGTATTATTTTATAGGACGTCGCCGCAATGCAGCGCTGTACACAAATGGAATGAGGACTGTGCAAGTTGGTGGCCATCGCTTTAGACCCATCTTTCTCCAATGAACGCACCACAATATGTTCGTAACCGACTGTAATCTCTCTGTCTGCATGTTCCTTGACTGTCCCAATGGGGATGGAAAGTCGGTTGAAAATCCATTTGCTGACAGAAGAGGATGCTGGTTTATCCGTCAGATCCACAATGTTGGTAAACATTTCTTCGGGATATGTATACGTTTCTATAGCTTCCTTTGCCTCTTTCTTGTACTTATCCTGTAGCGACAAGATCCTCAGGTTGTCCATGGGGGAAATGGGCACGCGATCACCAAGAGGGAATTTCCGGATTCTCCTCGCTCTTTTATTGGGCACCACTAGCGAATCCACCGACACGGTTCCTTTGATTATATCTGACGTTGCTTGCACAACGGTGGGTTCATAAAGGATGCGCACATCTTCATTTTCAATGTCCCGAAGCAAAATCACGTTAATAGGCAGACCGTAATGCGCTCCGCACACACAGGGTTGGGGAAGACTTAGTCCTTTTTCTTTGGAATCTTGTTTCATGCGATGAACAACGTCGTCAATGCTAATATTGACCGACCCAAAACTCGGTGTGTCTAGTTCCACGTACCCAAAAAGCATATCCTTTGAAGTCAAGCGAGGGCATTTTTGGCAATCGTACAGCAACCATTCTTGATCCGTCCCGTATCCATTAGGAAGCGTGAACCGGTTTACCGATACAATGTTGGTGACGGACGTTCCCGTTTGTTCGTGAACGGTCTCTGGGGTCACGTAGCGCACCTTTTCGATCTGCCGGGTCGTGTACCTTCCAATGAAAAAGCAGGCAACAAGAACTATAATGAGCGTATATACGATTTTCCAGAACCGGTACCGTTTGTCCGGATTCGTCATACAGCGTCTCCTCAAATTGTCCACAAATACAATAAAGGGCCTTTGCTTGGGGAACCAGAACCACAAAAACCATCGCCTAACCAACAGCCATAATCCAAACACCACACGCGTCCATTTTGTCAATGTGCTTCTGGTTCTCAGCCGACGTACGTTTTTTCTTTTTTCTTCTCGTTCCACGGAACGCCGCGCTTGCTCCTCCTCGGCCTTTCTCCCTTCCTCGGAATGAGGGTATTTAAACAAATGCGCGTATCCCCGTTGTTCCTTCCATCGTCTGGGCATCAAGTGCAGGATGCACCATTGCAGTAATAACAGCACATTGTACCATAGAACACCCGAAACATAATCTGCCAAAAGTATGGGTTTAAATAGTTGTGTCCGGAACCACATGAACCGTGGGCCGCGGGGTTTGGGGGGCTTCTTTGACGCTTTTCGATTTCTACCTAATGTTTCCAGTTCTTCAAAGAATCCATTCTCTCGTGAAGGACAAATGTCAAAAGGAGAGTACGAGTTGTGGCTGGCATAAGGAAGCCTGTGCATATTCAAATCCTGGGTTTTCGAAGGGGTAGAAACTGCCGCTAAAGTGCTTTTGGCCAAAGGCGAGGAAGGATTGTCGGCCTCTTGTGCCATGCCCTGTAGATAAAAGGGTTCCTCGCATGACGATGAACCCGGGGAAGAAGACGAAGACATATACAAAGTATGCTATAAACCCCTAAGAGCAACCTATTTCTTGTTTGAAGGATGAAAAAAATCAGGATACGCCAGTATTTTACTGTCATTTAAAAATTTTTCCCTCTTTTTTTCGTCAATGTGTTCTTTTGCAAGTTACCTGAACAAGGCGCACCCCATATGGGGTATTACTAGCACAAACCGGGTAATTTTGCGAAAACCCCCTACACGTATATAACCACTCTCTTCCAAATAACAAAATAAACGCATTTTTTTACTTTTCCTACTTGCCCATAAGAAGTTTCTTCAGCTTGTTTACCAGAATCGTCTTCTCCTCGTATTGAATCGCTTCCTCGCGTTCTTTTCTGGACAGTCTCTCTGCGGGTACTCCCAAACGCTCAGCCAAAGCATTGTTGTCCATAATGATCTTGCCTGTGTCTTCAAGGTACAGCTGCTTGGCCTCGGTGACGTCGACTGGAACGGAGACGCGTAGCAGGTGGTGCCCCCGTGCAAACGATTCGGCCACTACGCGGACGGGCTCGTGGCCAGTGTAGCCATTTTGGGACAGATGGCTCGCCAATTTCCGCATGTCCTCTTCTTTGACGTTATCCGTACGCACGTATAAATTAATCGTGTGCAAGTCCTCCTCACGTCCCATGTATCCACGCGAAAGAGTTTGGTCAATATTAGCGTTTAGCATGTCCTGGTACTTCTTCGCCAGTTTTCTCGCCTTTAAGGCCTCTGGTTGCGGGGCAACGGTGATGATAACGGAGGGATTGGCGTGGCGCATGATAGCGTCAATCGCCTGATTTTCTGCCGGGCTGCTTCGCACAGTTTTAAGTAGACCAAAAAGGTCTTCTCGCCTGTGGGCAATATCGGTCATATTGATGCCGTAAGTGTATCCAATGATAGGTTCATCGTCGGCACGCGAAGGATTGTTTTCGGAGGTTCTGGACTGTAGCTGCACAGGAATCACGCGAGAACGGAAGTATTCGCTTTCCTTTGCTGACTCTGATTCTAAATATTTTTCCAAATGGATGCCCATCATGCTTTCTCCTTTTGTCCTTCCTGCGCGCTTCTCGTTGATTTCCATTTGTATGGATACCAGTTCTTTAGGCGTCACGCGAACATCGGTAGCGCCGTTTTCTACCAAAAACATTTCGACAGGCATACGGTAGAAAGAAGAAACACGTTCGTCCAAGTTAAAATCTACGAGAGTGGAACTTTTGATGGGCAGTATGAAGGGAGAAAAAACGGTATTGGCTTCTCGAAGCCCCTCGGCGGTCACTTGTTCAGAAGGCATGCCTGTCAATAACCTAGCGGTGGCCTCGACGCGCAGCATCTCTCCGTTGATAGCTTTGACTTTGTCGGCCATGGTCTTGTGATACGTTTCCTGAGGTAGAAGCAAGGCTCGCGCGGGGCCTGTTCCCTCCAATACCATAGGAGGTATCGTGTCCGCAATGAAATCTTCTGCTTTGTTTTCCAGCCGGCTGTTCTCAGAAGACCGAGAAGATTCCGAAGACCGCAAAATACCAGACGAGGAGCCCCGCGTCGCTTCCAGAGCGCGTTCTTCCATTCTATTGGGAATCAACACTGTGAACATGTGCGCTCCAATATTGGCACGCAAATCCTTGGCACTTCCTACTTTGGCTCCGGCGCTTTCGTGCGAAAAACCTTTGCGTGACGGAGGAGAAACGGGGTCCCCGGCGTCCGGAGCTGTCATGATACTGGCCGACGTCACGCTGGAAAGAACCGAGTAGGCTTTGTATCTACCCAACACAGATTGCAAGCTGGTAACCAAGGGATGGGTGGTGTTGCATGCATTTATGCCAGCAATCACGCGGTTGATCAATTTGGCAAAGTCTTCGCAATCTCCGCTACGGTCGATGGTGGCATCACCAAACATTTCCGTTCCGGTCTTTTTCGCCCCATCCCAACCATGGTGCCATTTGCTTTTATGTTTTGGCGGTACCGCTGGAACACGGGTCAACCCCGTCGCATGTTCCATGTGATGAAACCTTTTGTGGCTATCAAAGTAGGATTGAGATTTCCGAAGCGCTTCGCGAATACCGGTGTTCATGTCGGCATAGTCTCCTCGGTAGTTCATGGCGGTGGGGAACGCACAAAGAATTTCCGATGTAATGTTAAGCACATCTATGTACTTGGGGTTCAAATACATTTCCCCGCTTTTGGTTTCCTTCACGACGTTGTTGGAGGCGTGTACAAACGCTCGTTCACTAAATCCGTGTCGGTCCAATACAATGCGGGCGGTATTTAGGATGAACCGTGTGTCGGGGAGCCTTTGCATCATCTTGTCGTGGTAATAGGTAAATCCAGGCATGGTGTGCACGGTACCCTTGTTGTACGGAGCATGGATACGTTCGCCTTCCTTTAAGGACGGTTGAAACACCCACCCTTTGGTCTCCCTGATGATAGGATCTCCGATCGTACGGTTTCCCGTACGTCCAGAGGACGGTGTGTATTCCACAGAAATGGGGATAGATGAAGTAAACTCTGGAATGAAGGGAGACATGTCCCGGATGACATGGTACCGCATGGTATTGGCTACATGCGAAAAGTTTCCCTCGGTAATATCTCGTTTTTCGAGCTCTTCAAACACAGGTCTTCCCGAAGCAAGTGACGAAAAGAACTGATGCGTGTCTTTGTCTTCCAAGTCGATGTGCAGAAACAGAGACCCTTCGTACAGAGCCTTGCCCTCGGACTCCAGGTCTTCTTCCGCACCCGATCTTTTAGGCGAGGAAACGTGGTCCACCAACTTGGCTTTGGGGTCTTGGGCGGATACACAGTTGAGAATCAAGGGAATTTCCATAGAGACAAACTCTGCGTCTCGTCCGTGCGCTTTCTTGCGTTCCTGGAGCACTCGCTTGATCATGGTCGAAAGGTGAATGTGTCCCGTACCGGTCAACTCGTACGAATCGTTGCCTTCGTGATTGGAAATACGCGAATGGACCTGAAAATAAACGGTGGTATCTGCTGGGTAAAGCGTGTTACTTCCGTGGCCCCAGGAAAAGTCTTTGGATTTCGTAGGCATGCGAGAAGCCTGGAGGTCGGGGAAAAACAACCGGAAATCTTTGGATTCACTCACGATGGCTCCGAAATCAGGGTCCTCAAAAAACTCGCCCAAAGGTACTTGTATAGTCCCATCCACCATGCTAGATTCTGCCTCAATGTGAGCAATGCCTTTATCTATAGCGTCCTCGGTCTTTTCAAACGTTCGGAACGTGCTGGAAGATTCCCCAGAGGAAAACATCACTTCTTGAAGAATACGCTTCCTCGCATAAAGCAAGTCCAGCGGCCCAGTGCCTTGATCCGGAAGCGAAGTAAATACGTGGACAAAAGGTTTCAGGTCATGGCTGGATAAGTTGCTGGCCAATTGGATGGACATGGAAAGGTTTTTAAACGGCATGGTCTCCGAAGCATTGTCCAGACGATCGGAAAAGAACTTTTGCACTTCAACCAGTTCGGGAGACTCAATGGTTCCTTTGGAAATGCCTGTATGCAGTTCTTTGGCCGCCGAAGCAAGCACAAGGTCGGATAGAGAATAATGCGAACGGAGGGGAATGACGCGGTGGTGCATTTTTTCTTCTTTCTTCTTCTTCTCCCCTACTCACACTTGTGTTTATCAAAAGATAGAGAAAGACTCTGTTAATATGCAAGACACAACGGTCTTTTTTTTTTAAAAACAGAAAACAGGAAAAATATCAACTCTTTTATTATGCACGTTAGATTTTCTCCTTATCAAGCAGTGTACGCCACAGGCTTTCGCGATAGAATCGAGTTGTCTGCCAGAAGCGAGTTGCTTGATCGGAATCAGACCACCAAGCATCACCTTTTACATTATCTTTGCCGTCTGGAACATTGGTGATCAGAAATTCATTCACTAACTCGGTCAGGCTTTTCCCAATGTAAAGTGCCATGGTCATGCGAAGGAGCATAAAGTAGGCCGAAGACCCCTTCCCAAAGGTAACCTCGTCTTCTTCCTGTACAATCTCCGGGCGGATGGTAGGATCATCGTCCGAAAGAACGGAATAGGGTCCGCGGTGATGTTTCCACCTCTGGAATGCGGCGTAGTCTGTGATCTCTTTCGGGTCTAAGAGAATTTCAATGGCCCGCTGTGCGTGTTTGTAAATGACCTTATCCTTATACTTTGTCACCAGAAGTTTTGCTAGCTTTCGTAAATAGGCAATGTTCTTCAGGATCATCCAGTCCATGAAGGATTCCACATAGACTCGAAACGAAGTAAAGTTTTTCGGTTCAGGCGAGGAAATGCCTTCCACTTCTTCTTCGCCCGAACCTCGTTCCTCGTCGACGTATTGTTGAGTCTCGCTTCGTGCCTTTTCGACGGCCTTTAGCAAATGGTCTATATGCTTCCGGGAGGCGTAAGACAACTTTGGCCGTCCTGCCTCCGCTTCTAGCTTGAGCATAGGAATGGGGAATTTTTTGATAGGTTCTTCTCTGGCAGCTACGCGCACTTTTTCCCCAGTCTCGGTGGTCACTTCTTTCGTATTGTACACTTTCATCTTTACGGTTGCATCATGTGCAATTCTAAAGATAGAATCCATTTTGACCACAACGTTGAATGTACGCCCATCGGCAGCCATGTACGTTTCGTGTTGTTCAAAATAAGTGCCGACTTGCGAAATCACTGTTTTCGATTCGGTTTCATCAGCCTCCATGTGCATACGAATGGAATCGTTGACGGTACTAAGAACATTTTCAAAGGCAGTTGTCGTCGGGACCGGATTGGAGAGTTGAATGGTGTTTCGAGAGACCCAGGATTCGATCATTTCCTTCCTCTCGCCTATAAAATCCCATTCCGACTGGAAACGTATACCGGTATCAAACACAGAGTTGAATATAGAAACGTCTCGCCTCAATTCGTTTCCACTCATTAAATTATCCAACAAATGAGTGTATACGGTTTCGCCTTCAGACGGATCCAATGTTTCTCCCGTATATCTCATGTACTCGTCCGATGTTCTCAAACGTGTAAACGTCCTTAAATTGCCTTTGTCGTCTTTGAATCCCAATGAAGTGATCCAAAGCATGTCGCATAAGAGGGAAATGTGTTCAAGTTGCTTTTCCAGGGGAAGATTGTAATCGGTAATAATCACGGCGTTTTGTCTCCAGTTGCAAATAAACACGTAAAACAGATTCCTCATCGCTTGAGATGGGATTTTTTCATCAAGGGTCTTCCCATCCAAAGAGAGTTTCACAATTTCGTCGGTAGGGATGTCTGCGTATTCCACAGTGACCATTATCCTCTCTTGAATATCGTCAATCGCGTGGTTAAGCGAGAAAAGGATAGAGGCAACGATCGACTCCTCGTCAAAATAAAGGTCTCGTATGCCTTTTCCCCCATTTCCCCCAGTTTCATCGAAAAGCCATTGGTCACGGTCCTCGGTATTCTTGAAAAACCGCATGGGTAGTGTGTGGAAAAGCGAGGAACTGCTGGTCCAGGCTTTGGTGACGGCGTCCGAGAAATTCTCCGCACCTGTCCGTACTTTGAGCAAAGAGTGTAAATTGAGCATTTCGGCACTTTCAACAGGACCATGGAGAATGTCTCCCACGCGAGAAAGAGGTGTCATGTCCGAAGGATTCAGCTCGCCCTTGACTTTTAAAAAGGTCCGAAGCAATTCCATGCTTTTAGGAACATCGGCACGGTGTTGGTAATCGCGTCGTGAACCTCCAAAGGTATTCGGACCCATGATCCGGTGAATTTGAGACCAGTGCATCGATAAGAGTCCACGTCCGTATTTCAACACGGCACCTTCGCTTCGTTCTCGTTTTTCTGCAAGGTCCACCGATGGCACTAAATTCATATCCCCCGAGAATTCCACAAGCCCAGGACCCCCCTCGCCTGTAATCCTTGGGCCAATCTTGAACAATCCGTCTTTGAGGTTTCGAAGAGTTTTCCATGGTCTTGGGATAGGCGAACGGATGGGCTTAATGTCCAAGTCATTCTCCATCTTGTCTACCTTTTTCTTGGCGTATTCTCCCAGCAGATCGAAAAACGCTCTACGTACACTGATCCTTTCATCGTTAAGGTTCTGAAGCCCTTCTTTCAGCTTCTTATGGTCTAAATCCTCTGTTTGGAGTTTGGTCGAAATTGTTTGTGTTTTCTCTTCTATGGAATTTTTGAGACTTTTGATTTTGTCATTTAGTTTAGCCCTTTCCTCTTCGTAGTTGGCCTGCTTTTCATCCAGAGTTTCACCTTCGGTTTTGTTGTACTTTTCCCTCCAGGCATCAATCAATTCCTTATACTCAGCTATTTCATTGTTAAGTTCGTCTTCCGAAAGCTTTTCTTCTCCTTCTCCTTCTTCCAATATCTTCAAACGCTCTTCATTTTCTTCAATGAGTTCGTTCAGGTCTTTTGGACTTGTAGGACCTATTGGATCCGATGGATTATTTAATTTCTCTTCGAAATCGGCTATATTCTTCTCGGCTTTCTCTATATATTCCATCTCTTGCATCTTTGTATTGTCCAGTACTCGCATAGCTTCGTCTATCCGACCCACCAACATTGTTGCATCTTCTGGTTTAACTTTAAAATCAGGGGACTTTTCGATTTGGCGTTTCAAATTGGTTACGTTGCGCACCATGCTTTTTCTCAATGCGATGAACTGTTTGATAAACTCTTTTACACTGAGCTTTTCGGGTTCTTCCGCAGCCAAAGGGGTGCTGGGTCCTTCCTCTTCTCGCCTTTCCCTTCTTCTTTCCATCCACATGGGAAGCTTTTTGAGTTTCGCAATGAAATCAATGAAATCCGGAATGGTTCCAAAAGCACGTGTCAGATCGCCGTTTCTGTTCTGAGCACATCGTTCCGCAATGATTTTTTTCAGCACAAAGGGGATTTCGGCAAAGGTAAATGCCGACATCCGTTCTCCTTTGGGAGTCGGTTTGAAAGTCATCAGGTCGTAATGCACAGAACTCGAATCAAAAATAAAGAAAATGTAGTAGTCGGGATTTGCATATTGTCGCGTGTCGGTGGTACATCCGACAACCTCTTTGATATCCCTTCCAAATTTGCCTTGGGCGTCTTTGTACGTTTCGAATCCTTTGGCTCTCTTGTTTTCTTGGTAGTTTTTCTCGTCTAAAACAACCAATCGAATGTAAGCCTTATCAGTTCCAAAGAAGAAGGCGTGGTTTTCGATTGACTCTATAGCCATTTTGGATCCCAAAGCAGCACAGGAATTTTTAATCTTTCTTTTGTAGTCTTCTAACGTTTCGACGTCCCAGACGATCCATCGGGTCCTTCCATCCTTGAAGGGTACGCGAATTACCTTGTCTTTTCCTAAAATCCTCTCGATCTTTGGTACAGCATCAAATGCTTTACCCTTTTCTACATTGAATACCTTTCCACCAATATAAATAGAGGTGGCATGATCATTGTCAATGGAGGAAACGATCACGGTGGTCAAAATATTTTCCACTTCTTCGTCCAAATCTGTGGGCCGTCCTTTGACACTATCTTTGATTATATCCCACATCATACCGGCAAACTCTATTGCTGTGTTGTAATCTTCTTCGGTGATGTATTCGGACCATATCTCTCTAAGTTTTGCTACCTCGGGGACCGAGGTCGGAACGGTTCTATTTGCTTTGGCAATGGACTTGGCAATGGACTCTAGACCTGACTTGACGGCACGGAAGAGACAATCCCCTCCTCCCTCGATGGTTTGCTTTCCAATCCGTATGTCATCAAAGTACCTTGTTACCCAAGACTCAACCGTTCTTCCTTTCAAACTGGCTTCTTCTGCTTGTGCTTCCAAGGCATCCCATTCAGCCACCCACCCTGGTTCCCTTTCGACGACGGGCACAGGTTCCGCAGGTATTGTAGGCGATGGGGATTCGGGCACAGGTGTAGGTGCAGTTGTAGGTGCAGGTGTAGGTGCAGGTGCAGGCGAGGGGGTTTCGGGGACAGGTCTGGGTGTCTGTGGTGCAGCATAATCGGGAGACGCTAAATACGGTGGAACCACAATAGTGGGTGGGTGCTTTGTGTCATCCACGCTGTAAGTATTGAAATTCATCATGGGAGGCGGAGTTTCATAACCGAATTCCTCTTTGTAAATCGTATGGCCCACATAGTCCCACACAATCTCCTCGCCTCTCTTGATGGTACGCGAAAAAGTGTTGACCAACGTGGGTATGGGCAAATGGCTGATCGATTCCAAGTACAAGTTCTTTGTTTTTTTTTTGGTTTTGTGAGGAACTTCCACAAGTATGGTTTCCATCGTAACGTTGGCATAGTATCGAGAGTTGTTGGAAAACCTAGCTACGCTTCCTACCATGGTATTATCGACAAGAAGAACAGGTCCTCCGCGTTCCGAAAGGTCCATATAAACCGAAGAGTAGAAATGAGGGTCCGGGTGATCGATTTGGTACTGCTCGGCCACATAAAGAGCAGCTTCATATTCATCTTCGCCGCGTTCCACCCTATACTTGTAATCGGACAAGGCTCGATTGTACCGTTTACGATACTCTTGTACTTTCCTTGTCATGGTGCTCGCTCTGACCACACGGCCAGTGAAATGCACAACCGGTTCCCCGGGGGCTATGTCGCGAAGGGCATAAAGACCAATACCGCGTTCTGGGTCTCCGCTGTACATAGGCTTGACAGCAGGACTACTGGCGTCAACAACACCTCCTCGGTTTTGAGATTCTGCCCAACTGTGGTACTTTTCGCCGGCACTTGATCTCACTTCTCCGCTTTCTAGCATTTTGGTATCGTCGGCAGAACATTGCATGTTGGTGTAATTAAAGGAGACCATAGAAGATGTGTCGTAGATACTAAAACCGGCGTCTTGTTCCGTCATTTCTTTTAGGGATTTGGCCGCCTTGGTCGTAAACGAAAGCCATTCCTTGGGCTGGTAATTCTTTCTTTCCCCTCTTCCTTTCAACGACTCGAGAGAAAGGTCCTGGAGAACCTTCATGTTTTCATTGTATTGTCGTTTGAATTCTTCATCGCTTAGGTCATCCTTTTTTTCAAGCAGACGGTCCATTTCCTTGTACAATTTTCGCCTCCTCGCCATAAAGAGAATATGCGTGATCTGAGTGTTGATCTCGGTATCTTCCTGTACACCCATGTGTATATCTCTCGCCTTGTTCAGTACAGAAAGCTCGTCATCCAATTCGTCCACGGGCTTGGTCTTATTGTTATGATACAATACAGGCATGTTGTCGTATGAACGTTCCGAAATGTCCAACTTCAGATCCATGACGGCATTTGGACCATACCGTTGAGCCATCTTTTTGAATACAGGGGCCACATACTTGCGTACAAACGAGGATGGTGGTCGAAGCGTAGGACATCCATAGTAGTTGGTACTTGTTGTTCTTTCGATAGCACTCATGGTTCGTTTGTAGTATGGGATCACATGAGTATCCTCTACCCTGGACCCAATGTATCGAAGGGGCGTATGCCACGATCCCGTGACAGGGTTCTTGTACGCGCCCAGGATCGGTGTGTAGTCAAGTACTCTTCTCGTCTTAACATTATTGGACCAATCGTCCAAGATGGACCATAATGGCTGACGCATAGGAAAACTTCTCGCTTCGATCTTACCGTCTGGGTTCTGTCTCGATTTGATTTCCAGTTCGTTGACGCGGGCAGCATCCCTTCCAGTGATCTTGGAATGCTGTAAATGAAAAGAAGGGTTCATGCGAGTGTTTCTCAGGTCGTAGTTTTCGATACGGCGGACGACCTTGCCCTTGTCGTCGCGTATTTCGTCCGGAGGATAGACGAAACCAGGAGTCCTCGCATAGAGACCAAAGTCCCTAAAGTAATCCAGAGGATCGGATGTATCGTATACCATCAACAACTCTTCGCCTTGTTCAATGCTACGTGTAAACGGATTAACGATCCACAAGGTTTCTTGTCCTTCAATGACCCAATGGACGATAGCACAGTTGGCCATCTCTTTAGAGCATGCCGTGTTGATGAACCGAGAAAGATGGGCCCGTTCTAAAGAATCCGGGATTGGTGACATGGGGTATTTGAGTGTGTAGAAAACATCTCCGTCTTTTGGAGGAATCAACTCTCTTTTGAGCAGTTCCATAGCTTTCCTAACATCCGAGTGCGGCGAGCTTTTTCCATCTGTGGTAATCAACAAATCGACGGGTGAAAATTGGGTTCCCTTATCGAATCTGTTTGGAAATCGTTTCGGAAATTCACCGGGATATTTTCTCTTGTACGAATCAATTTTTCTTGTGGATTCCGTAAAAACAACCTTTGTGTGTTTGTGTGCACTTTTCCTGAACGTGTCCAGGGTTTTTTCAGAATTTTCCTCGGTGAAACCGAGCCAGACAGCCATATTACAACCGGCAAACCATATCAAATCGTAGAACGTATCTTTCGGTACGTCTCTAGGAAATTTTTTTTCTGCTCCTCCCAGAAAGTCCGTATTCTCGTTGGTAAACGTAATAGAGAACATAGACTGTACCATGTCTCTACCTTGTCTAAAACTAATTTGTTCTTCAGTATCCGAAGAACATACAACGAGATATCTTCCAGTGGACAACGATGACTCTGGTCGCATACCACGGGGATCCTTGATCTGATAATAGTACTTTCCCTCTCCCAATGGTTCTAATACGTTCTTAAGGTTTTCCATGGCGTTTGCGTAGCGTTCTTCACCTCCTCCATGTCCTTCCATAGGGATGTATATCAACGATTCCACATTAACAAGGGTTTCTGTTTTGCCTCTTTTCTCAGAAAGCGACAGGAATTGTTGCGGAACTTCCTTTCGATAAATTTCGAGATATGGGTTCCAATGATCAAAAGTATCGGTGAAGATTACTTTTGTATCAGAATGTGTCATGTTCCTGAATTTTTCTTTGGTTTCCCTCAGATTGGCGGGTCCAAAACCTAGGTCTAGGGCAAGATTGCATCCCGCGAACCATATAAAATCAAAAACAAGGTCCTTTGGAACATTACGAGGAAATGAACCCCTTGTTCCTCTTCCACTGAGAAAAATCGTGTTTTTAGAATCAAAGGAGATATTAAAGGTCGATTCCACCAAATGCTTTGCATTACGGAAACTTTCCATTTCCTCGCTATCTTCGGAACATACAACGAGATATTTTTCATTGTGCACCGTGGTCCCGGAAGAAGAAATCAACAAAATGTCTTCATTGTTGTCTTTATCATTCCCCAGAACCATAGCGTCCTTGAGGTCGTAGGAAAGTTTCAGGCGAGGATTGTTGCGTACAATCTGGTTGTATCGTTTCTTTCCTACCACCCATCCGTCAAAAGGCATGATAAAAGTTCCCGGCGGAATTCCCCGCGGGTCGTCGCAAAAGAGCCCGTTTCCCTTGAGACGGTCTCCGGAATGACGTATTTTCAGGCGAGGAGCGTGTATCGATCGGTCGTTCAGAACCTCTCGTAGCTTGGAAAGTAGAATACTGTCATCTTCTTCGCTTAAAATGTCATGGAGGGCCAAGTTGAGGTGTTTTCGGGGATTGAAGTCCTCAAGAGTGAAAGTGGAATTGAATTTGGCGCCAGCAAAGGTGATAGTGTCCCACTTTGGTAGGGCCGATGGACCCAGCCTCGCCCGTATTCCTTCTTCCCGTGGAGGAAACAAAAGAGTATCCACGTCAATAGCACCTGCTCGCTTCTCTATCCATTCTCGCTTGATGGCGCGTGTAGACGCCCAGCCCGATACGACGTCCAAGTGCTGAGAAACTAAACGGACTTCCTCATCTGTACGTTGATCCTCGTCAAACTGATCTCTTTGGTAGTCTTTGTTTAACGTTTTATAGTATTCAGAAACTTTTTCCGGGGTTGTGTGTGTAACACCGCCATCTTTGTACGTAAAAAACTTGAGAGGATCCCCAGTTTCCGAAACGAGAGCTGTTTGAGCATTGTGGAGACCATACATGCTGAACGTGGTGCCCAGTAACGCGTCCCTTCGGTAAGAGAAATAAATCATCATCAAGTCGATCAACCGGCTCAATTGTGCACGGGCTTGTGTATGCCACATGCGAATAGGTGTGTACATATACCATTCGGCATTGTTCAAGTGGGTGTTCTCCAAGAAAACACCGATTTCCCCGTCCATCTCCCAATGCATGCGCTTCAGGCGTTGGAACTCTTGCAAGTATTCGTCAAAGACTTCTTCCGCGACAACGGTAGCAGGCATCCAGTTGTTTTGGCCCTCGTCTTCGGTTAACGTGGTGATGTGGGCAAAATTGGGAATGCTCCAATACTTGTCTTCTTCAACAGAATCTACACTTTCTGTATCCTGCAAACGATTCTCCGAAGACAGGCGAAGAATGTATTTGGCCGCGGTCCACATCCCGAATCCATAGGTACGATCGATTTGTCTTTGGACAAGCGTTCCTCTACCCTCTTTTTTTTTCTGCTTACGTAGTTTCATAGGGTAGATGGCATCCAAGCGACGAGCAAACCGTATCCAAGTTTTCATCACGTCTGCAGTGGCCGCCAAAGTGGAGAGAATGCTAGTGTACCGTAGAACGTTGCTCCGCAGACGTACACCCAAGTTTTTGTAATCGTCGCCTACACCAAAAGGTTGAATCTTTTTCGACCCGCTTAGGGCGGAAATCAAGCGAGAGTCGGAAAAAACAGCCCCCATGATATAGTCTGCGGGTACACCGGGAAAGGAGATTCCTGTCGCGGGGGAAGGAGAAATTCCGGAAACCATGGAAGGGTCCGATTGGTATTGAATGATTTCACAGGCGAGGAGGATTCGGCGAAGTGCTTCTTCCTCGCTTAATGGTTGGTCTGTTCTCTCATTAGCGAAAAGAGAAGGTCCTTCCACTTTGCCTCCTTCGGGGTGTAGCCAAGAGGCTACCACGTATCCAAAAGAAGCAGGAATACTCGTTTCGTCTGCCATTTGTTCGGCTTCTTCGATGTTGATTTCTTGGACACCTTCCTCTCCTTTTCCTTTGATGATCCACGGTTGTTTAGACGATGGAGGTCTAAACGCGGCATTGGGTTGCCCGAAAAAATCCATGTTTTCAAGAATGGAAGGAAATGCATGGGCCGTAATGTACTTTCCGTCCAATTCTCCCATATCCCAATAAGACCGGTATAAAATTTGTCGTATGGCGGACCGGAACATGGATGCCATAGGAGTCTCTAGTCCGTAGACCCATGACATGGTATTGTACTCGTTCGTAATCGACGATGTTCCATATGCGGAGAGACGTAACAAACCGTAATGTTTTTTGAAGTCTTCTGCATTGGCCAGCGTTTCCTTTGTCACTGTATAATCCTTTCTCATTTTTGCCAACGATTGCCTTGAGTAGACTGAAGGATACAAATAAATTCCAGGTAGACTCAAGTCCGCAAAAGAATAAACCGGGTCAATTGGTTTTGTCAATCTGGTTTCTTTGTCCTTAATGATTTTTTCCAAAAGCTCATTTCTTCTTTCAGAATCAGAAGGGCGTAAAAGTTCAGCTTTCTCTCCAGTATCATGATAACCATCATATAAGCTACCGTCCCATTCATATCGGGTTTTTAAAATATCTCCGATTGGCCAAACGGAGTAGGTGGATCCTCTAAATCTCCTATACATTTTTTCCCTGACCTTTTTCTTGGTTTCCAGTTTTGATTCAAAAAAAGTATATTTCTCAACTTCTTTATCTTCCCTTGTTTCGGTAGGGAAAACGTATCTTGATACTCCGGGCGTAGTAGTTAATGATAAATCATGATGTGTCGTAGTCCCTATGGAAGAACCTTTTTGCATTAACGCACCCAGCCCCTTTACGTCCATTGCATCGGAAGAAAGGTAAAACTCATTACCAGTGTCACCTCTTTCCGGTAAACCGAAAAGAAAAACATAGTGATTCGCTTTCTTTTCCTTGGTGTGAATTTTAGCATATTTTCCAAGATATGGTTGAAGTTTAGCAGCTAATCTTGCGTGTCTATGAACCGAAGGTTTATACCCAAAGTCGATATGGCGTAGGAAAGCGTGAATTGTCACAGATTCTCTCATTGCTTCTCTATGAATTAACATAATTGAACCGGTGTACCCAAAGGATCCAAACACGCCGTGATGACCCAAGGCCTTGTGGCCAACAAAGGCGTCTACGCCTGTCTTTTTAGCCATACTCATAATTTTCATGAGTCGACTGCACGCGTAGGTGTATTTAGGAAACTCTTTGGAATTTCGAATTGACTCAATGTCGGTTTTCATAGACTCGAGTCCGTGGGTAATAGAAAACGTATTGAGATCTTCAAGATCAGGTAGGCCTCGGTCTATCGTATCTTCCACGTATCCATTTTTACGCTTAGTGATTTTATACAGCTTTAAAAGATTGTCTACTGTGTCGTAATCCGAAATGTCCACAAGAGAAGCCTCCTGGCCCAAAATAACAGGAACAAATATAATATTTCTGCTATTCTCTGCGATAGTCCTTCTCTTTACCTTTTGGTTCTCTTTGGAAAACGCCCCCGAAAACGTTTCAAAACCAACCACCAGGGGAAGAATGTTTTTCGTAACAATATCGTATCTAGTGCCCATAGCGCTTATATTTGTATAATCGGACAGCATCCGAACGAAATGTAAAACCATAACGGCGGTGTGCAGGCTCATCAAAGGAACGTACGAATCAATAGAAATGTGATCGTCGTAAAGCATGTCTGGTAAATTGCCTCCATTCCACTTTTTAAATACGTCTTCGTATACAGCCATGAAATGAATACTTCCTGGTTGAGCATTGGTGTACGTGCGCATACCGTCTTCATAACCGTAAGGCGATGGGTCTGTGGTAGACCCTTCCCCAAATCGAATGCGCATTCGATTATAAGGGTAATTTACATCTTCTTTAAAAGAACTATGGGCTAAATAAACCTTGTCCTTCTTCTTTTGTATCGATGCCATTTCGTCTACACTGAGACCGCTGGAAACGCCGTAGAGAAACATTCCGTCTGAAAGATCTACTTTTTCTTTAGGTCTATCCGTGGATATAGGTATTTTTTTACGTGGAGGTTTGGTTTTTCGAGAATCTCTGTCTCTAAGTATACGTTCCTCGTTGTTTTCAAACGATAAATCATCTTCATATGATTCAAAAGAAGTGTCCAGTTCAGATTGTTCTATATAACTACTATCTCCTTTGCTTTCTTCACCATCTTTTGATTGTAAAAACGCCTTCAATTGTTCAGGATTGTACCCGCTCGCAGGAATGGTTAATTTTGAAAACGACGAAAAATTGATTCCTCCTTTTTCGTCGTAGGGCTTTCCATATGGTGCGTCGTTCCAATCATCTTTAATATAGAGGGGACCGTCCAAAAAATCCTGCGTATTTTTATACCCCCAGTGCGCAGCAGTTTTTGCCAAATACTCCTCACTGCGAATATCTCCCGTTGTATATTTTTCAGAGGAAAATTTGACGCGATCCATGTTCGCGGTGCCCAATGGAAATGATGCACACAGTTTGGAAAGTTTGACAGAGACATAAGTTAAATTTTTTTTTACTTATAAAAAAAAAGACGTTTAATTTGTTTCCCCTCCCTTTTTTGCGTGAATACAGGGTTTTCCTTTCCCCCTCCATCAGTACAGAATGGGGTTCGTGATAGCGGTACCCATCACGGTTCTCCAATCCTCCAGGTTCTGGGGAAGGACTTGGGTACAGTTTCGCAAATCTTCCATGTGCTGTTCCATGCTGTACTCTTCATCGCCACCATCAAGGGAAGCTGTAGCAGCCAAAAGGGTGACTCCTTTGGTCCTGTAGTCTGCCTTGGCCGTAGCAAAGCGAGGATCAAATCCTCCCAATGCGGTAAGTGCTTCAATAGGGTTAGAAAACTTTTTGGGAAGAGGCGCGGGCGATTGGCGCATAGGTTCCTTCCCCTTTGTGCTCAATGGAGCAGGTGCCTGTGCAGGCGAAGAAGAAGGAGTTGGAGTTGGGGTTGGTGCAGGTGCGCGTGCGGCAGGTTTGGCAAACAGACTTGATCCCGAAGCAGCAGAAGCAGTAACAGTAGCAGGTGTAGACGGGGCTACGGGTTCTTTCATGGGCGTATCCCTACTCGCATTCACACCAAAGTTGGAAAACATACTGCTATGCGCATTGGATCGAGGAACGTCCATGGACGCACCAACCATCATAGCGGAAGAGGGAGCAGCGCTATGCACTCCTGTCTGGAACGCGGTGGAAGCAGTGCCGCGGTTCAAGTAGGACAGTTTGGCGTCCATCTCGATAAGCTTTTGCTTCATAGCCTCCAGTTCCTTGGTCAACTCAGCAGCCTTCTTTTCGGCTTCCTCTGCGCGATCCGAAGCCATTTTCTCACGATGATCGGCATCCAAAGACGCGGCCATCATCGCCATGGTATACTGCTTCTCGTTGTTCTGGAACTCGGGGGTCACCAGCGAATCCTCGTTGGTCAGGAGACCAAGAATCTGGTTCTTGACAAAAGAGATGGCATTTTTCATCCGAGCGGCTTGGTCGTTCTCCCCGAATCTGCCTGACAAGGCGTCCATCTTGGTTCCCACGTCCTCAATAAGTTTTTTTTCTTTAGCTACAATATCTTTCTTAGTATCCTCAAAAATACCATTTTCTTGACGAAGACGAGCCAATTCCCTCCTCGCCTGTTCCAGCTCGCCGCGCATAGCTTCAGATTCCTCCACCTTGGTTCGCAGTTCCTTGAAAGCAGACCCTTTGAGAGAAATGGTAGTGTCATCGGGAAGAACATTCTTCTCAAAGCTCTCGGTCGCAGACATCAAGCTGGCCGCGGGTTCTGTACGAGCAGTTTTGGCAGAAGATCCTTCTTGATCCATGGAAGGTGACCCGCTTGGCTCGAGAGGGCGCTTGGTGCCTATAAAAGATGGTTGGTATTATTTTTTTTTCTTTTTTTCTTTCTGAAAAGGAAAAAGAAAACGAAAAACGAAAAACGAAAAACGAAAAACGAAAAAAACACCTTGCGCAAGTGTCCACCTACCCATTTTGTCCCTGGGCTGGGTCGCATGTGAGGGTATAGATGAAAATAATTTGTTGTATACATGTTCCGAAGGTTTCGATACGTCCTCGGGCACAATTGGTGTATCATGGGACAGCTCGGTCGACGATCCAGTATCTTTTGAGGCCATATTGACAGGTACGGGTACTGGCGTTCCGTATATACTGTACGTTAGTCAAAAAGAACATATTGTATGAACACTCTCTGCTATTTTTTTTTCTCTCTTTGGACCCCTTGGTTTGTATGACAAAAAAATTTTGTTTTGGAGGCGGGAGAGAATCGCCAAAGTAAAAAAAAAGACGTCTCCTTACCTTTCTTTTCAAGCACGATACTGGCATTCATTCCCTCAATCGGGACAATACCCAGACCCCCGGCCGTTCTTATCATCACATTGGCGCGCTCCGCCGCGTCGTCATTGGAAGCGACTCCATATACGATGGATCCTTTGTAGACAGGTGTTTTGCAAAGAGCCACATGGTCTGCGCATTTCTTCAGGATTTCCCCGGTCTCATTATCCACCATAGCGGCCCATCCGGCAGATACAGAGGGTAGTTTCCCCTCGCGTACAGCATCTGCAGCCTTTTTACCCTCCTCGCTGTCGTCGGTGGAAATAATCACATGCGTAGACCCATCTTGTTGGTTGAACCAAGACCCTTCCACAGTTCCTCTGGGTTTCTTACGGTCGTGGGAAATGTTAACTTTTTTGCCCACCCAGTCCCTGCACATCTGTTCTTGTTCTTCGGGCGTCAGTTCCAGCGGACTGACATGGTCTATGCCCAGGGTTTTTTCCAGCCCTGTGTCCAGCAACCGTGCCATGAAAGAATTTGACATGCTTTAATTACTTCCCTTGCTTATTTCCCAATGACAAAACCAGGAAAAATATTTGCTTTGGTCTATCTAAATTCTTTTTTTTGATCCTCTTTTGTTTCCCGTCCCTTTCACTTTTTTTCCTGTCCTCTGTGAAATATCATGCAGCGCTTTGAAGATGAATATATGGAAGAATTAGGAGAAGAAGTCAATGATGTTATCGAAATTTCTGTGGATACGGAACCCGCCTTTACCATTCCTCACAACACCGAGAACGAAGATGATGAAGACGATGAAGATGATATTAATATTGCTGACGTGATGGATATACGAGGGGAAGGGGGTATTACTGTACTCCAGTTTGGGGAAGGGTCGGAAGAAGGCGAAGCGATAGAAACCGTCATTGGGGGTTTAGGCGAGGAGTATGGCGGATGTGTAGATACGGGGGAATACGGATCGGAAGACGAGGACGATTTTGCCGACTCGTCTTCTTATTTAAAACATATCATGCGAAGAAGAAAGAAGAAGACCTGTCCGTTCGACGAAATCACCGGCGAGACTTCGGAAGCTTACTTAAAGGCTAAACCGAACACGCTAAAGTGTAGACGAATTACCTTGGAACGCGATAGAAGATTTCGCGCTTTGATGGAGAACATTCCCTCGCTTGATCAGTTTGTCGTAGAGTCTTTTGTGCATACGTACCATGGATATGAGATAGCCAAGCGATGGTGCATGGCGCACCCAGACAAGGTCATCGAGTACATGGACGATGACGGGGTGATAAAACGGTTTTATCCACATATGCGAGAAGAGGAGCTCCCGCATTGGAGACGTTATTGCGCTTTCTCGCCTACTTACTTGGGCCAAAACGATGAACGCAAAAAGGCCACCGAGCCTCCTCGCATTGAAGGAGCCTTTACGAGGAGAGAACGCGAGGAACGTGAACGCAAAAGACCTTGGTACCAAAACCCTAATTCACTGAGGCCTGAAGATCGGATATGTGTATTGAAAACGCTGGACAAAATGATTATCCAGCCGTATACCAAAATGATGAATAGCGTGGAGGACATTGCGGTCCCGAATATATAATTTCACCTTAAAGTCAATTTGAAAAAAAAAAGTTTTTACCGTCATTCCTACTCATATGTCCATAGGAGTTTCTCTTTTTTTGATGATACACCAGATGCCATACCGCGGATTCCTTCTGGTGATCCTCGGAATCACCTTATGTGCATGCATAGAGGTAGATTTCAACGAGACTATTGAAGCGCCCGGTGGGTTTGTCCCCACCCCGTTGCTGGGGGATAAGGACGCATTTCAGCAACTGTTAGATATTTGTGTAGCAGATTCTTCGTGCGCAGAGGCGATGGGCCAATCGCTGACACAAAATTTGGATACATTTATACACCTCGTACAATTGACGTCTCCATTTGAAAGCGATCCACATAGTCTGGAGAGTGCGTGTGTAGACTTTGTGTTTAACCGTACGCTGGATCAAGTGTGTGACAAAATGACGCAACTGTTGATTGAAAATGCCTTTTTGAAGAGCCATTTTGTGTGCGGGTTGAACGAGCGTCCTCGCCTGCACGGCGACATGAACGAAACAATTAAATGCGAACCTCTTCCTGGCAGAGCACAAGTAGATAATGTAAATATTTCGGCCGTGGCCATATTTGTGCTTGTAGCTGCGTTGGTGTTATTGATCGTGGTGGTGGTGAAAAAGGCTTATATAATGTGGACTCATTCCAGGACCAAGGTGGTAAGCGCGCGACAATAAAATAGGTATAACAAAGGAATTCGTTAAGCTTCATGTAATGTTCCCGTCCGTTTTAATTCCCTCGTCTAATATACGCAAGGACATTTGATACGCTTTACCCAAACGTAAGAACGCTTGTTCTTCTTTCCCGCACAAGGATCCCGAGATTTTCTTCCTCTTCCTATTTTCACGCACGTCTAGATGCTCCATAACCCTATCTCCAAACTCGCTAGGGACACCTCGTGTCTCTTTGTTCATTTCTATCTCCATGTGTTCTGACATGTGTGCGTACATGTGAAACGGGTTGATGCATATATCTGGCCTATTACACGTCATTTTGATAGCCCTCCCTCGCTTTCTCTTTCTCCCTCTTCGATTGGAAAACACAGCTTCCTCTTCCTTGCTCAGACGGGTGGAACCCACAAACCATTCATACATAACTACTCGAGTCCTGATGTTTTGTCCATTAATGTAGTGATACAAGTTGTCATTTCTGTCTATCTCTTCTTCTTCTACCCCTTCCGATATCTTCCTCATTTCACTGGGCAAAGGCAAAGCGTGCTTTTTCGTCCAAAGTATACAAAAATCACCCGTCGCTTTTTTCTGGTTCAACCGAGGAACATCGTCTCCATACACCATCGCTTCTCGAGTCCGTTGAATCCGTTTATCTTTAACACATCCGTTCGATAGCGGTTTGGTATAAATCGCACAACACTTGGAAAAAAAATTATGGACGGCCGCGAGGTTCTTTGGTCTTACCGAAGGATCAATCACCGAAATGTTTCGAAAGGATCTCCTAAGTTCCACAGGTACGTGAAACGCGACCGCGTTGGTACAAAAGGGATCTGCGTTCAACAGGTCCGGAATCCTCTCAGGAAATAAGGATTCTCCGTTATCTCCATACTGCAGCATGCATCTACTGTCATCTATATTTTTCTCTGTTTTTTTCCACTCCGCGTCTGTATTCCTATACTCTCGACACGCTTTCTTTTTTTTTTGTTTTTTTTTGTTTGGTTTTGTTCTTAAAAAGACAACCGCCCTTGTATGTATTCTTCTTGCTCCTCCGTGTGTTCGTCCGACAACCCAACGGAGCGACGTGGTCAAGGCGATATAGATAATGGAAAAAAAATTAGTTTTCATCATACTATTTTTTCCAGTTTTTTTTTCTTGTATCACACAAAAAAATTCCACGCACCCCCCCCCCCCCCCCCACGTTTTCGCTTTTTTCTAAAAAATATTC
>Ga0180433_10001899_pt1 | contig 33892 bp, 28 predicted proteins | sample SS_ome_8_FD_132980 | JGI IMG/M metagenome (GOLD analysis project Ga0180433, IMG submission 132980) | Hypersaline lake sediment archaeal communities from the Salton Sea, California, USA - SS_1_D_1 metaG | ecosystem: Environmental > Aquatic > Non-marine Saline and Alkaline > Hypersaline >...
GGATCGAATCAGTCAGCGCGAAAGCTCTGCCAAGCAATTGAACTTAAAGCAGCTTTATAAAACGATCTGGACCGGCAGTTATCCGGCACTGGTGGCTGGGCCCGCCAAGAATCGCGATCTCTTTTACAGTTCATACGTGCAAACGTATCTGCAGCGCAATGTCAAAGACCTAGCTCAGGTAGGTAACGAAGCGAGCTTTCTTAGGTTCATTAAGGCCTGCGCCGCAAGAACCGGCCAGCTATTAAACTACTCCGAGCTTGCCCGCGATGCCGACGTCAGTGTGAACACAGCCAAGAGTTGGCTTTCGATCTTGCAAGCCAGCTACCAAGTTATGCTTCTGCAGCCCTATCATTCAAACGTGACCAAGCGCCTGGTCAAACGGCCCAAGCTTTATTTCGTCGATACGGGTTTATGTGCATACCTTACCGAGTGGACCTCGCCTGAGACGCTCGAGGCCGGAGCCATGACAGGCGCGATTCTCGAGACGTACGTCTTCGCTGAGATCTTAAAGAGCTGGTGGCACCGCGGTTTGGAGCCGCGCTTGTACTACTACCGTGACCGGGATGGACGAGAGATTGATTTCCTCTTTTTCCAAGACCAGAAACTCTATCCCGTGGAAGTGAAGAAGTCCGCCTCGCCCGGTTCCGACAGCATCAAAGCGTTTGCCACGCTCGAACAATCCGGCGCTAAAGTCGGCCAAGGAGCTGTCGTATGCCTGTGTAAGGAACCTCTTCCCTTGAAGAAAGATGTTCAGGTATTGCCGGTTGGGTTGCTTTAACCCTTTTTCCTCGTTCTGCGGATAAGCAACGCGCATCCACTCAGCATACCGATCATCGCTATACAGGACGGCTCAGGGATTGCAACGACGCGGAACCCGGTACCGTAGTTCACAAACGACGGAGCGTATTCGTCATAGCGACGGTCCGAACGCAGGTGGGAATAAAGACTGAAGCAAACGCCGCCGCGGATCACGCCACCGCTGTCCTCCATCCACTCCCAGACGTTGCCCATCATGTTGTGCGTGCCGTTCTGCTCTTCGCCGCCATAGCCTACTGCCCAGATGTAGTTCGGGGCGGGGTTCGCATAGTCAAAGTTCCAGCCGTCTGCGGTACCCCGCGTCGGGGTACTATCGGTGCCGTTGGCGAAGCTGCTCCAAAGGTCGCCGCTGTTGCCGGTGTAGTAGGCCGCTTTGTACCACTCATCTTCCGTCGGCAGGGCGTAGACCGTTCCGTAGGTGTTGACCGCTGAGGCGCGTTCGGTGGACTGATAGCTTCCGCCGCTGAACTGATAGACGCCGTTATTGACGTTCCCGCTGGTGAGGTAGTTGCAATATTTCATCGCTTCGTAGAGCGTGACATTGCCGGCCGGGGCGTTGGTGCCCGCGCTGGTTCCGTAGACAGCATAATTGTTCCAGTAGTCTTCGTCGCCGCTGCCGGCTCCGGTGGCCTGCTGAAACTCTGCAATCGTCACTTCGGTAGCCGAGATTTGGTAGGTGTAGGCCACCGCGCCGTAGCCGTATATGTCAGCCGTGTTGCCCGCGTCGCCAATCGTCACAAACTCCGCTTGCGCCCCGGAGGTTACCAGCACAGCCGCCATCAGTATTAGTCCAACCTTCAATTTCATTGCGCTGCCTCCTTTGTTAATCCGAGATTTCACACTTGTGAACGCCGGTTGAAAACCGTGGCGCTTGGGCGGTTGAAAAACGTAGCGCCAGAATTATAGCAGGATACCCAGGGAGAGGGAACGATTCAACTGTCCTCTCCTCATCTTTTCACACCTTACAGTAGTAGTGTCATTTCTTTCTTTTTGGTTCTTTTTCTTTCTTTGTGAAAACCTGTGAGATTGTGAGTTTCACGTCTCGCGGGCCTCGGTGTTTTGCGATGACTTGTCCGGATGCCGTCGCTGTTTGGCGTCTTTGAGCCGATAGCTGTCGCCATTGCACTCGATGATGTGGCAGCGGTGCGTGAGGCGATCGAGGGCGGCCCCCGTCAACCGTTCGCAGCTGAGCACCTCGGACCATCGTTCGAACGGCAGGTTCGTCGTGACGATCACGCTGGTCCGTTCGTAGGCGGTGCTGATCACGTCGAACAGCAACTCGGCGCCCAGCTTACTGGCGGGCACGTAGCCGAGTTCATCGAGGACCAACAGGTCGAGCTTGGCGAGTTGGCCTTTCATTCGCGTCAGGATGCGCTCCTCGCGTGATTCCATCAGTTGCGTGATGAGTTCCGTCACGCGCCAGAAGCGCACGCGTTTACCCCGACTGCACGCTTCGATCCCCAGTGCAATAGCTAAGTGCGTTTTACCGGTGCCGGGGGAACCAACGACACACTACTCACATTTCATCCTTCTCGCGGGTGTGGTATCGGCATCACCCGTTGTTCGGCCAGGAAGTCCGTATCTACCGCCGTTTGCCTGGGGCCTATCCCGACGGTGTTGTGGTGATTCTGCCTGATGACACGAAGTGCGTGCTGCCGGGTTGGATGTTAGATGAAGAAGTCTGCGCCGGAATGATTGACGAGAAGTGCCCACGTATCGGCTTGCGAGCCCTACGCACACTCCGCCAACTCCTCGACGCTCAATCTTTGTACGAAGGTAGCGGTTCGGTTAGCTCTAGAACATTCACGTGTTCTGGAGCTAATCATGAATCGAATCAAGGTACGTCAACTGTGGCTTCCGTTTTGCAGAGAGACCCATTGGGATCAACTGCCGGAGAACAGCCGTCGGCAATGTCAGGAACTGCTCAGTCATCTCCTAAGGGAAGTGGTGGTGGCTGAGCGCAAGCGAAGGAGCGTCCACGATGAGTCACGAGAAGATCAAACCGTCGCATCTTAAGCGGGCTGCGTACGTTTACGTTCGCCAGTCTAGCATGCACCAGGTACGTCACCACCGCGAGAGCCGTCGGCGTCAGTACGGTTTGGCCACACATGCACGTGGTTTGGGATTTCGGCAAGTGGAGGTCATTGATGACGATCTCGGACGATCGGGTAGCGGTTCCCAAGAACGTCCAGGTTTTGGGCGACTCGTTGCCGCGGTCTGTGAGAACAAGGTAGGAGCCGTGTTGGCGTTGGAGGCCTCCCGACTGGCTCGCAACAACCGTGACTGGCATCATCTGATCGATCTGTGTGCAATGACCGAAGCAGTGGTGATCGATGACGACGGCATCTATGATCCTCGCCAATTGAATGATCGGTTGTTGTTGGGCTTGAAGGGGACCATGAGCGAATTCGAGTTGGGCCTACTGCGGCAACGGGCTCAGGAAGCATTGCGGCAGAAGATTCAGCGCGGGGAGGTTCTGAGTCAACCGGCGATCGGGTACGTCAGAACGGAAGATAACAACCTGGAACTCATTGCCGATCGTCAAGTTCAGGAGTCTATTCGTGGCGTATTCAGTAGGTTCACCGAGTTGGGCAGCGTACGGCAAGTTCTGTTGTGGTACCGACAGGAACAGATTCCTCTGCCGACATGGAGAACACCGGAAGGCCGCTCATCGGAGGTTGTCTGGAAATTGCCGGGATATCCCCGGATCCTGGCTACCCTGAAGAACCCCGTGTACGCAGGCGCATTCGTCCATGGCCGCAGGAGAACCAAGACTGTCGTCGTGGATGGTCGAGCCCGCAAGACCAGCGGCCATCATGTACCTCAGGATAAGTGGGAAGTGTTGATTCTGGATCACCATTCTGGTTACATCTCGTGGGAGCAATATCTGCGTAACCAGGAGCAGATCCTATCGAACGGAGGCATGCGGGGAAAAATGTCGAAGGGTGCGCCGAAGAGTGGTCCCGCTTTATTGGCCGGCCTGCTGCGCTGCGGGCGATGCGGCCGTAAGCTCCATGTGGGGTACAGTGGAAAGAAGGGTCGTGTACCACGCTATCACTGCCGAGGGGCTCATCTCAATCACGGAGGCCAACGGTGCATCAGCTTCGGCGGTTTGCGAGTGGATCAGGCCGTGGAGACCAAAGTTCTGGAGACACTTCAGCCAGTTGGTATCGAAGCTTCGTTACAGGCATGGGAGCAGGCCCAATGTGACGAAGACCAGAAACACCGTACCTTGCGTTTGGCCTTGGAGAAGGCTCGTTATGATGCGGATCGTATTCGACGCCAATATGACGCGGCAGATCCAGAGAATCGTTTGGTGACGGCCGAGTTGGAAGCACGCTGGAACAAGGCATTGGAGCATGTCGCCGAACTGGAAGATCGTCTGAAACAGGCACACGCGACCGAACCGGCCCTCGCCGAGAGCGAACGGGCTCGCTTGCTTGAACTTGGACAGGACTTACACAGTCTCTGGCACCATCCCAAGGCCTCTTCAAAATTGAAGAAGAGAATCCTGCGGACGGTTCTGGAGGAAGTCGTTGCGAATGTTGCCGAGGAGACGCCGGAGATCATGCTTCAACTGCATTGGGCCGGCGGCGTGCATACCGAGTTGCGTGTCACGAAGAACCGGACTGGCCAGCATCGGCACAGTACCGATCGTCAGATCATCGAGTTGGTTAGAGACTTGGCCAAGGTCTGTGACGACGGCGCAATCGCACGAATCCTGAACCGATTGGGCTATCATACCGGTGTTGGCAAGACGTGGAACGAATCGCGAACGAGAAGCCTTCGATCCCATCATCACATCGCCTCGTTCAAGCGAGACGTAGATCGTTCCTGGTTGACGTTGGAGGAAACAGCCCGCGAGCTGAAACTCAGTGCTAATTCCGTTAGAAGGTTGTTGAAAGAGAAGATTTTACCCGGTCGGCAGGTGGTCGCTTATGCGCCTTGGGTGATTCAACGTGAGGATTTGGCTCTGCCGAAGGTTCAAGCGGCAGCGCGATCTATTCGTGAAGGTCGTCGGCTCCCGCAGCACGCCGACGCAGAAAACATAACTCCTTTATTTGCAAACAGGTAACGAGGTGTAGCATTATGTCGGTAGCTCCGGATTGCCGACCAACAAGACGTTCTCGCGTTTGTCGATGTACGCGCATCGCGTCAGCTCGGTGATCATCGGTTTGTTAACCGATGGCCGGGCCGTAAAGTCGAAACGTTCCAACATCTTCGTCAGCGTGTCCCAGTGGAGATTGAACTCCAGACACACGCTCCGCTTGCTCTGCTTGTTCACCAATACCCGTCGTCGAATCTCCGTCCATTGCTCCATATCCGTGTACACCCTTGTTCCCCTCGCTGAAGTCAGGTCTCCGTACGGTTGTCAAAAACCGCACATTGTGACCCAAACTCACAGCCAGGACAGCCCAAGGCACCACGTCCCTCAGCCGACCGCCAGCAACCGCCCAAGCGCCACGGTTTTCAACCGGCGTTCACACTGGGAGGTGCCGCCACCTTTCCGAGCCAACCTCGCCCGCTAATTCGCGACGCACATCGATGAACCGTCCAAAAATCAGCACGGATCCTGTCGTCCCAACACGCGCCGTCCTAACATCAAACGAGGTTTGCAAACCTACGAACCCAGCGCTAAGATGCCCTCCATGTACGAAGTGTACTCTCAACAGCGTCCCGGTCGGCCGCGATGGGCCCTCGCTTCCAGTGCGTTGCTGTTGCTCTTCACAATCCTGCTGGCTGCTGCATTAACCAAGATCAAGGCACGAGCATTCGATGCCCCACTCGGTGAGCTCAAAAGCTACGCAACAGGTGGCTTGGAAGCGCGATTGCCCAAAGATTGGCAAGCTATCCCTTCGCAACAGCTGCCCGCGGGTATCATCGCCGGCGCCAGCGAACCAAGAGAGGGCAGAACCCGCCACAGGAGCGTCTTCGTATTCCGAGGCAAGCCATCACCCGGCGGAATCTCCGCCACCGACGCATGGACCGCGATCGATGAAGCTGCCCAGTCGCTAACCCAAGGCTTGGTCAAACCAGCCCAACCCCTCGGGCCCGGCCATGTCGGCTGGCTACCCGGATGGACCATCGCGTTCATCACCGTCTCGCCGATACAGACCGGCCAGCTCATAACCTACCTCGGACGGGCTGCCGTCGCCCCCGATGGCCAAGTCGTCGGTGTCATTCTGACCCTTCCGGGCCAACATCGCACGGGCGATGAAATGCTCCTGGACAAAATATGTTCACACGTCTCACTGTTCGATCTGCAACTTGCCGAATCCCCCGTTGCCGTCATGGACGCAGCCGGGATCAACTTCGAGCTGCCCAACGGTATCGATGAGCCTCACTTCCTGGCCGAGCAACAAGACACCTCGCTACCACGCATCCGCATGCTCGGAGGTCTCGGGCAAACCGGCTGGTATCTCAACCTCTACCGCGTCCCCTTGATGGGATCAGCCACACCCGAACGCTTGATCGAGGACTACGCGCTCTCACGGCTTCACAAAGCGGAACATGCCAGCGCCGTTGAAACAAGCATCATCAATGACCGGGAAGTCGCATACTTGACGTTACCCGCCGGCGTTGAAGGCAAGTCACCCACGCGACTGTTTTCGGTGCGCACCGATGAGCAAACGGCTTTGGTCATGGTCGGTAAGGCGGGCAGCGAAGGCGAAATCGCGTTCAATGTCTTGTGCCGTTCCATTGCCGGCAAAGCGACCGTCCAGAACTACAACACCTTCATCGACATTGACAAGGCCCGACGAACCGCACGAATATGGCTGAACGCGATCCGTAGCGAAGGTTTGTCGGCGTCATGGGCACCCTTGGAAGACAAAGGCGAGGGCTATTTGATTCGATCGCCCGGCCTCATCCTGGGACGCGAGAGCAAAATCTACCGTCAATATACGCAGTCGGGAAAAACCTGGTGGAAAATCGAAGCATTACGAGAACTGATTATCTCGAACACCAAGACCTACAAAACCATCGAACAATGGCTTGTTCGCGAGGATGCCGCCGCTCATCGATACGAGTCGGAAATGTTTCTCAACCGCCAACCCTTGGCAACTTACACCGAAACCCGCCCAACCAACATAAAAAGCGTCGAACGTCGACTTGAGGTCGTTCAGCGCGACCCCCAGGACTCGAAGACACCGATCGACGATACCTACACCTTGGAACCCGTCCTGATGCGTATGGCCGCCAAGATGGCGCGCGACCCTGCGCAAGCCCCCGCCATCTTCAACACCACCGAAACGTTCACCGAACGAAGCTGCTTCTGCATCCTCGTGCCGCTCGGTAAAAGCAAGTTGCCGGGCCCCGAAGCGACCGGTTACGCCAGGGCGGTACGCCTCCAGATGGACTACAGCCCGTCGCCAACGACACTCTACTATGGCAGGGCTGACAAACTCCTCGCGATTGAATTCAACGGGATCGAATGGTACGAATGGGTGCAACAAGAACGGGAAACAAAGCACCTGAGAGTCTTGCCGCCGAAACGACAATAAACCGTGATCATGCGATGATACCGCTTACCAATAAAACGCAACCAAGACGATACGCGATGAATATGTCCCCGATTCGATTCTTGTCTTCTGTCCTTGTCGTCGTGACCTTATGGCCGATAGCCCTCGTCCATGGTCAAGCGCCAAACACCCGCAGGGGACCGCAAACTCCAGCGGACTCGACGATGACACAAGCCCAGCCGCCCGCCAAAGGTGAGCTCGACGAACCCTACGTGGACGGGAGCTTCGGTTTCACCATCCGACCGCCCAAGGGGCTCCTCCTCTACCGTGAAAAACGTCCCGTGGCCAGCGCGGATGTCCAAATCTGTCAGTTTGCAAGCCTCGAATACAAGTGGTCACTTGCCATCAGACATTCCACGACAACCCGGCCGCTCGATACGAAGACCATGCTCGAAGGAATCACCTCCAAACTCACCTCCGACTATCAAAATGTCCAGGTCCTCAGAGGTGACGAAGTCGCCATTACCGGCCGACAAGGGGTACGATACGCGGCCTCATTCTCATCGGAACAGGCCCATTGGCTTCGCCAGCAGGCGGTTGTCAACGTCCGACCCACGGAGTTCCTGACGATTGTATTCGTAACGCCAGCAACCGATCGCCCCATTGCGGAAACTACATTCGACAAGATCATCGACAGCTTTCAAATTCTGCGCACGGAGCTGACCCGTAAGCGTATTGACGCCGCGTTACGGAGAGGGACCGCACTTTTACGACAAGCCGCGGATGGAATGTTGGATGTGACCGCCAAAGTAGCTGAACCGAACTATCTGTTATTCATCCGCGACGGGGAAAAAATCGGTTTTGTCGAGATCCTCGAACAGGCGACCACCCTCGAGAAACGCCCAGGTATCCGAATCCTGCAGAACGCCTGGCTCTTCACCGAAGACAGCAGCATCAGCCACATGGTACAGGACGTGTTCTTGGCCAAAAATCTCAGTCAAGAACGGTGGGAAAACCGCGTGGAAGTCCTCGCGCCCCCCCAAACGGGTGTGCCGCGCCGAACCGTCGTCACCATGGAGAGCGGACTCCGCCAAGATGACACGCTTATCGTCAAGTACAACGTACCACCATCTGACGAAACCAAGGAACGGGTCTTGAAAGTCGAGAGCTCCTACGCATCGACCGCGTGGCAATTCCTCCTGCCGCGTCTCATCGACTTGACGGAATCGGAACTCTATGCGTTCTCCTCCTACAGCAGCGACCGTCGCGGCATCGTCTTGCGAACATTTGAAGTCGTCGGCCCCTCAGAAGTCATGGTCCATGGGCAATCGACCCCCGCTTTCAAACTGGAAGACAGCGAGGGACTGATTCCACCGATAAGCGAGATCCATGTCGACAAGAAAGGCCGGATCCTCCGCGTCATCGCCGGCCCGCTTCAAATGCAAGTCACCACACGTAAACAAGTCGAGCGCGATTACGGAAGTCGAATCAAGGAAGCCACCCGACTGCTTCGCGATCACAGTCCCCAGTCCATGAAAACAGGCCCATAAACCACGAAGGTACCGCCGCCGCACGCACCCTTCTCATCCTGCCCCGGCTCGGCTATCCTGTGCGTTATGGAAACGCAAAACAACAACGAACCGACCGGTACGCCCACGAACGAATCAACCCCCTCGCCAGAACCCTCGATGGAGCAAATCAAAAAATACCACCGTGCCAAACGCAACGTGCACATCGGCGACATTGTGCTTTCGATCGGCTACTGGACGGTGTGGCTGGGCCTGGCGAGCGTTTTCGTCACATGGCTCGACCCGTTACTACCTTGCCGATGGCTGGGACTCATCATCACCGCAGGCGCGATGTTCGGCGGCCATCTGCTCGTCGCGTTACCCTCAACCTACTACAGCAGTTTCATCCTGGAGCACCGCTTTGGCCTCAGCAACCAAACTTTCGGCGACTGGGTCAAATTCGAGCTCAAATCCTGGCTCATCGGCGTCATCCTCGGCGGCATTCTCCTCGGAGGCCTATACGCAGCCCTGTGGTATGGTGGACCACTCTGGAGTGTCTGGGTCTGGATCGGCGTCATGGTCCTCAACGTCGTACTCGCCAAGGTATTTCCGTTGGTCATCTTGCCGTTGTTCTATCCGGCCGAGCCATTGGAGCGTCCGTCCCTCATCGACCGGCTCACGCAAATGGCCTCCGGAAGCGGCATGAAAATCACCGGCGTGTTCGACATCAAACTCAGCAAAGACACAAAGAAGGCCAACGCCATGCTCACTGGCCTGGGCTCCTCACGGCGTGTCTACCTCGCCGACACGCTGCTCGAAGCGTTTGACGACGATCAGATTGCCGTGGTGTTTGCCCACGAGCTCGGCCACCACATCCGAGGCCACATCTTCAAGATGATCGGGCTCGCTGCCGTGGTGAGTTCGCTGCTGGTCAGCGTCATCTGGTGGAATCTCAAGCCGTTCGAAGGCGGCGCCGTCGCGGACTGGGCCCCTGCTGTCGCTGCACTGGCACCGGTCATGCTCATCCTGACCATCTTCCCCCTGTTTATCTCACCGATCACCAACGCCATCAGCCGCCACTTCGAGCGCCAATGCGATAGCGATGCCCTCCGGCTCACCGACGATCCCGACGCCTACCGCAGTGCGTTCGAAAAATTGGCCCAAATGAACCTAGCAGACCCCAACCCGCCCCGTTGGGAAGAAATCATGTTCGACGACCACCCCGCCATGTCGAAACGCATCGCCATGGCCGACGACTATGCGCGATCGCGAACATAAAAAGACTGCGGCAAGCAGCAATGCCATACCGCAAATCACGGCAGCTCAACCTTGTGCGTGCCAAGACAATCGACTTGATTTTTGATGGTTTGCTACGGGCTGCGTGGTCGCGGACATCTTTTTATCTTGCGAATTCACGAACCACACGGTCATCTGCAGATCGACCGGCAAACAACTCCCGTCATCGAGTGCAATGACCACTTCGAGAATCTTGATATCCACCTTCTCTGTCGGGCGGTCGGTACGGAAGTTTTGTCGACCCATCGTCTGTTCAATATGCACCACCGTCCCAGGAAATCGTCGCGAACCAAACGCGTCAGCGGTTGCAAAAACCCGCTGGCCAACACGCATCCGCTCCAGATCGGTCTCGTCGACATCGGCCCGCAAATGTAGCGTATCCCGGTCACCGATCGAGAGAATCGGGCTCGGCACATCCGGAAACACGGTCTCACCCGGCTCGCGAAACCGATACAACACAATCCCATCGATCGGACTGCGAATGTACGTCTTGTCGAGATACGTCTTGGCCACCTGCAATTGCGTTTCCGCCTCAGCGACCGTGGCACGTGCCACCCCGAGATCCTCCGGACTAGGACCGGCAATACTACGCTCATAGCGAGCCTTCGCAGCTTCGGATCGCGCCTGAGCAGCCATCCGCTGATCCTGGGCGTTACGGATCTCCTTACTCGATACCGCGCCCTGCTCAATCAGAGCCTCGACACGCTTCTGCTCAAACTGAGCCAGTCGCAACATCGCTGTCGCCTCTTCTGCTTGAGCTTTCGCGATCTCGCGATCCTCAGCACGTTCCCAGCTCTCCAACTTCGCCAAATTCGCTTTGGCTTTGCGAACCAGCGCCTCACGTTGGCGAACCTCCGCCTGCTGCGTATCGTTGGCCAGCTCAACCAGAACTTGCCCCTTCTTCATCCGATCACCGCTCTTGACCCAAATATCCCGGATCGTACCCGGCAACTCGCTCACCAATTGGATCGTCCGCGACGCGGGCTCCGTGATACCGGGCGCACTGAACACAACGTTCGGATCATCGCCAGGCCACTCGTCCACCGTAGGGGGCTGTAAGGGTTCACTCGCTTGCGAACGCGTACCCTGCAGTTGGGAGTAACCCAACCAACCGAGGCCGGTCACCGCCCCCAGAAGTAACAAAACGCGTAAGTATGAGCCGCTCATATCCACCACACCTTCTCGGGTATCATGCCATTCACCATCATTACGAACGAACCAGTTCGTCAGCCGGTGACACCAAATGATCGCTACCGTTCGACGCCTTCTCACACGTCACCAAGCCATCCCGCATCCGTACCAGACGGTCCGCCAACTCGCGCAGACCAGGATCGTGCGTCACGACGAACACCGCGCGATTCTGCTCGTGCGCCAACTGACGGAGCGTCTCCACCACCTGAGCCGACGTTTTGGAATCCAAATTCCCCGTCGGTTCATCCGCGAGGATCAGCTCCGCGGGACTCGCCAACGCCCGCGCCACGGAAACCCGCTGTTTCTCGCCCCCGCTGAGCTCCTCCGGCCGGTGATGCCAACGATCCTGAATCCCCACAATCGCCAACAACTCCATCGTGCGGTCACGCGCAACCTTGCCGTGAATTCCCTGCAACGCCAGCATCACCTCAACATTTTCCGCTGCATTCAGCGAACTGAGCAAATTGAAACCTTGAAAAACAAACCCGATATGCCGACGACGTAATGCGGGCAAACACACTTCGCTCAGATCGGTCACGTCGTGTCCCATGAGCTCGACACGACCCGACGTCGGCTTCAGGAGCAACCCCATAATCGTCAGCAACGTCGTCTTCCCCGAGCCGCTGGGCCCCATCAACAACGTCAGCTCACCACGGACTACGTCCAGACTCACATGGCGCAAGACCTCCAAGGAGTGATCCCCTTCCCGGAAGCTCTTGCAAACATCCTGCACCCGCATAACGACCGGGTTAACGTCGTCGCTTGACATAGCACAGTTTCTCGCGATTTCCTGTTCTCCCTACAAAACGCGATCCTTCTAACTTCGAAAGACAATTGCCGGTTCAAGCCGGAAGACGCGTATGATACTCGTCACACTCGCGATGACACAGATGCCCACCGTGATAAAGAACATCCCGCCTACCAGCCAAATCGGCACCTCCACAGGAACATTGAATTCTGGAAGCTTTCGGCCCACCGCAAAGGCGATACAACTGCCGACCGCATAACCCAGCAGTCCTGCAATCAGGGCTTGCCGAATGATAATCCCCGTCAGCGTCAGGTTGCCCATTCCCAACGCCTTGAGCGTGCCATACTCCTGCAACCGTTCGATCGTGGCCGAGTACATGGTCTGACCGACGATCACCACGCCGACAATCAACCCAAGCAGCGTCGCAACAATCACCCCCAAACCCATACCCGTACCATGCAACCAGTAGTGCCGCGTGGCGGTGGAAAACTCCTTCGTCGTGTAGATATCGACACCGCTCATACGTGCCCGCAATCGCTGCTGAAGCTCCTCAGGCGTCACGTCCGGCTTGGCTTTGAGCACCACATACTTGGTTTGCCCCTGCTTCATGAGTGAATAGTCCAAAGCATTCTTGAAACTGGTAAACACATACGGAGCCGTCGTGAAGGTCCCCACACCACGACAAAAACCCAACACCTTCGCGCGATGACCATAAATCTCAGTACGTTCGCCAACAGGTAACAAATGACCGTTTCGTCCAAAACGCGAACGTTCCCGCTCGTCGATAATCAAGCCGGGCACCTGAAAAACATGTTTGCGCTTGCCGACCGCCATGCCCCATGGCAGGTTCAGTCGGGAGTTCGGCTGCAACCCAACCACTTCAACGCTCTCCTGCCGGCCATCCGGGAGCTTCCACAGTGAGAACTGGACAATCAATTTCTCCGCCCAAGCGACACCAGGTGTCGTAATCGCCTGATAGTACCGCCGATCGTCCATCGAATCGCACATATCCACGTTTCGCGTACCCGGCTGCATGATCCACACGTCAACACCGGCGTTATCGACAACGCCACTCGAGTTGTGCATCGCGCCGATGTACAGACCCAACTGGAGCGTTACCAGCACCACCGAGAAAACGATCCCGGTCAAAGCCAATGCCAGCTTGATCCTGTCATGAAACAAGTTTCGTCGTGCAATCGGAGGCATAACACTCAATCAATCCATACACACCTACGCCATCGGCTGCCCGTCAGTTCAAGACATTCCGATGCGTGGAATTTAAAACCGCGTCGAGATCCACCTCTTGCTGCATTCGACGTCCAAGGTCGGTCAACAAACCATTCAGGTACACGTAAGTCTGAAGCAACGTCTGCTCCATAAGATTGAACCGCTTATTGTGAAGAATCCATTGGATCACCAACCCTTCCGTCATCGCGATCGTCGCCCGAGCCGAAGATGCCGGATCACACAATTGCGCCTTGAACAAGCCTTCTTCCGTACCCTGCGCAAACAGCCTCGACAAGGCAACGCTACTTTCGTCGTAAACGCGGGTCTTGATCTCCCGAAACCGCGGATCACTGCTCGACGGGCCGCACGAAGCATAAAAATCGAACAGCACCGCCGTGGCATCGCCCAAGGCCTCAAACGCACTCATCCAACAGTGGCCCATAATCGCCATCTGCATCAACACGTTATCCGTACCAGCCGACCGCGTTGCGATCCCGGCATTGATCCTTTCGATCATCGCCAGGTAGGTGTCGATCAGCATTTGATCCTTGCTCGAGAAGTAGTTGTAAATACTCCCCTTGGCAACCGCTGCTTCAACCGCGATCTGTTCGACCGTCGCACGAAAGAAACCCACCCGCCCAAAAACGCGCATGGCAGCATCAAGAATCTGTTGACGTTTGTTACGCAAGCTGTGGGTTGGCTTGTCAATCGCATCCATGCGCCAAGTCGATCTCCGCGTGGATTCTTATCCGTACCGGAACGCGCCAAACTCCCGGCACACAATCACCCTCGAAACCGCCCAGCCGAGGATGGCAAAACGATCTATCCCCTCACCCGGACATCTCGCCCGACACACACGGGCGACATCCTGTAAAGCTGAACAACCCCAAAATGACTGGCTGGTCAGTCAAACAAGAGAATAGCCAGACATAAGGCAAACAGCAACACCCTGCTGTGATACCCCGCGACACCTCGCCCCCCCATTCCTTTGCGGCAATCGCCAAAAAACCTTGTAAGCAATCAAAAACCACGACGCGAAGCCCGGCACCCACGCGGGACAAAAACCAGCTTCAAAAAAAATGAGGGGCCGAACCAGTCAGCCCCTCACGGGAAATCACTTCACTAATGATCAGAACCTGCCGAACCGCTCAAACACCAAACCAGATTGCCCGACAATAGTTCCCGACAACCGGTTACTCGACACACACGACGATCGTGTTGACCCCGAGCTCGAACACATCATTGGCTGCACCAGCACCGGGAGCGTTTGGCGGAACCGTGATCGGCAACGAAGCGTCATAGTACACCCGGCTAGCATCGGGATCGACCACACCTAGCGTATAAGCGGCCGGGTGAATAATTCGCGTGAATTCAGCCGTGGTCAAATCCAGCGGGCCCGCTGGGAATTCGCCCGGATTGATAAACGAGTAGGTCAAGCCGGTATTCTGGAAGGCCAGCCACCCGTTGACTTGCACCGTTGGCAAACCGGAACCTGTCGCAACGCCGCCGTCCTGCACCGGTCGATTCTGCGTCGCATCGATGATGTTCGGAATCGCATGGGCCAAGTGGATGAACTTGCTCCCCTTGAGGAACCCGACATCGCCAGACCGCATAAACAACGCGACCGGCTGTTGCTCGACCGGCAACGCAGCGGGGAAAAACTCTGCCGGCGGCTGAGCATCAACCAACGTACAGGGAATGCCAGGACCGTAGTAAATTCGCATCCCTTGGATCGTCAGCGCTAAATCGCCACCCGCAGCAAAATTAAACAGCGGCGCTTCGCCCCGTACCTGAAGGTCACTCTGATCGGTACCCGGTCGAGTAGCTCGCACATAAAACGAAATACTGTGAAGATACCGATTCGGATCAGGAACGGACCGCACGGCAACTCGCAGCTGCGTGTTCGTCCCAAACTGCGGAGCCAACGGCGCTGCCGGCAAATCATACCACACCCGGCCATCCTGCGGATCCGTCGCAACCACCGCTGCGGCACGGTCGACAACCGGCTCCGGCGGAACAGGAGCAATCGGATGCAACGTCACCGGCGCATGATCGACAATGATCGTCGCGCCCTGCGTGACCGTCACAAAAAACGAGATCGGGAAAGGAGCGGTCACGACGCGACCGAGCACCTCGGTCTCCGTCAACTCAACCGCGGGAAGTGCCGCTTGGTTATCTCCAGCCTCCGTGCTCCCCGTATCCAAGCCGGACGTATCTTCAACAATAGGAGCAGCTGAACCCAGCAATCCCAGCACATCACAGCCGGCCATCGCCGAAAGGCCCGCGACACAAGCCATCACCAGAACCGCCCTACCGAACCACGATTGTCTTAAGACAGGAACACCGAACGTAGACATCTCTCTATCCCTCCCTAACGACCAACTCGCTGAGGCACCAGCAACCCAAGTGCACTCAGCTTCCTCCCCCTGCTTCGCCTACGAGGCGACCGCATCTGCATATACTGATATTTGTAAGTCATTGGGCCATCGAAATCAAGGAATAATATCCCGCAAAAGCGGTCAAACCGAAGCGGTCTTAGTCAAACAACAAAAACCCAAAAGGCAAAAGCACATAAGCTACCGCCAATAAAAGAGTTAAACAGCTTTTTATCGGTCCAGACACAACCGACCGCTAACCGCCCACCCAATAAACCTATTTCAACCCACCGCAATCAGCCATTTCCCTACCCTCGGTAACCCAGCCATACCACCGCAACAATCAAGCCAAACCATCGATGGCGCTGCTCGGTTAGCCCACTTTGCCAAGCCTCTGTACAATGGGTTATACAGAAGAATGGGTCATACAGAAGGCCGACAAGGCTTCCTAGATTCACGATAAAACCTTAAAACCTTGTGTCGAAGTGTGACGCTACTCTAAGAAAATGGGAACGCCTACCGCTTCATGAAGGCTAAAATTGACCTTTTCCAAAGGATAATTCGGAGGATCGACACCTGATGGGTACCCCTTTTTGTAAGATTCCACAAGCTCTTCAGGAGCTCAAGGCGGGGCGATTCATCGTCCTCGTCGACGACGAACACCGAGAAAACGAAGGCGACCTCGTCTGTGCCGCCGAATGCATCACACCCGAAATGGTCAACTTCATGCTGACCCACGCGCGTGGCGTGCTCTGCGTGGCATTGCCTCGCAAACGATGTCGTGAAATCGGCTTACAACTCCAAACACCGGAAAACACCGCCGTGCTCGGAACCGCATTCACGGTTACCATCGATGCGGATCCCACGTTCGGCGTGACCACAGGTGTCTCCGCCAGCGACCGCTGCATCACCATTCGACGTTTGGCCGACTCACAGGCCATCGCCGATGATTTTACACGTCCTGGACACATCAACCCGCTTATGGCTTGCGAGGGGGGCTCACTCGTCCGTGCCGGTCAAACCGAAGGGACCGTAGACCTTCTACGTCTGGCGGGCATGCAGCCCGTGGGTGCACTGATTGAAATCATGAATAAAGACGGCACCATGGCCCGCGTGCCCGACTTGATCAAGTTCTGCAAGCAGCACGATATCAAAATGTGCACCATTGCGGACCTTATCGAATACCGTCATCAACGCGAATCGCTTATCCATCGCGTGGGCTCGATTCCGCTTCCGACGTGCTACGGCCATTTCACGCTACATGCATATCAATCCTGCGTAGACGCGGAGCCTCATCTGGCCCTGTGCGGCGGCGGAATCGGCGATCTGGACAGCACCGGCCACGTGATCCAGCACACTGAGCCCGTCCTGGTCCGCGTACACTCCGAGTGCCTCACCGGCGACATCTTGGGTTCGCTGCGCTGCGACTGCGGCGACCAGCTTCACACAGCATTGGACATGATTCATAAAGAGGGCAAGGGCGCACTTGTTTACTTGCGACAGGAAGGACGGGGGATCGGCCTGCACAACAAGCTCAAAGCCTATGAACTACAGGATCAGGGACTTGATACCGTAGAAGCCAATGAGCAATTGGGTTTCCCCGCCGACAAACGAGATTACGGCATAGGCGCCCAAATCCTGCGCGATCTGGGTTTACACAAGCTACGCATTCTGACCAACAACCCCAAGAAGGTAAACCGCCTCGAAGTCTACGGGCTCGAGATTGCCGAACAAGTACCGATCATCATCCCACCGCACGACCTCAATCGGCGTTACCTGCAAACGAAAAAAGACAAGTTGGGCCACCTGCTGGACAAAACGTGAACAGGGAAATTGCCCGCATCATCGACGCCAATATCAACCGGGCACGCGAAGCGGTCCGCGTCATGGAAGATTACGCGCGATTCGTACTCAACGACCCCGCCTCCACAGAAACGCTGAAGCGATATCGGCACGACCTCCGCGAATGCATCCAACAATTACCGGCCGATCAACTGCTGGCCGCGCGCAACACACCCGCCGACGTCGGTACGACGATCTCAACCACCAGCGAACGACAGCGAACCGACGCGCGACACGTATTCGTCGCCGCGGCCAAACGTTTGCCGGAAGCATTGCGAACCATTGAGGAATACAGCAAAACAATCGACATCAACGCTGCAGCCGCCTTCGAACAACTGCGATACCGTGCCTATGACCTCGAACAACGAATAACCGCCCGAGGCGAACGGTCGGCTTGTTTTGCACAGGTCAGACTCTACGTGCTGATCACCGCTTCATTGTGTCGGCACCACTGGCTGGACACAGCGTCAGCCGCCATCCAAGGCGGAGCAGCCTGTCTGCAACTTCGGGAAAAATCCCTGGATGACAAAGAGCTTCTTGCCCGAGCTAGGAAGTTGGCTGCGATGTGCCGGGACGCCAATGTCCTGTTCATTCTCAACGACCGCCCCGATATCGCCCTACTGAGCGATGCCGATGGCGTTCACCTGGGACAGACTGATATGTCACTCGCCGATGCCCGGCAAATCGTCGGCCCACACCGGCTCGTCGGCCTCAGCACGCACACGTCCCAGCAGTTGCAGACCGCCATTCAACAAGCACCGGATTACATTGCAGTAGGTCCCATGTTCGACTCGATCACAAAACCGCAAGATCACATCGCCGGGCCTAGCTTGCTGCAAGAAGCACTGCAGCACACAGACATACCCATCGTCCCTGTTGGTGGAATTGACCTGGAAAATACCAGTATACTTAAGAAGCAGGGTGCCCAGTGTGTGTGTGTTTGCTCTGCGGTCATCGGTGCTGAGAATCCGAAACTGGCTTCACAATCTTTCATCGGATCGCTCGCAGCATCGCGTTGTACAACAAGCGGTTCATCGGCTCCGTAAACGAAGCACACAACGCTTCGGCCTAAAAACGCCAACAACGAACCGCTTTTTCAGTAGGAAGGACGACATGTCCTTGACCTGGGACGAACTCGATCACATGCTGCCCAAACGGGCCTGGCGAACACCCCTCCCGCCAACATGCGGAAAGTGCTCGTACAATCTCACCGGCCTCACCGAAAATCGCTGCCCCGAATGTGGAACGCCTTTCAAGTGGAAAGACGTCCAAAAAAGAGCCACTCAGGCCTGGACCCTCGCACTTCGCCTACGATATGCTAACCAAGACGCCAAGCTAGGCGTCATCCTCGGGCTGTCGGGCTGGCTGGCCATCGGGCTGGTCCGCTTGGCGGCAGCCAAAATCCACTTTCTTGTTGCCACCGTCCATCTCACAGCCTTCATCGCCGGCGTTCTCGCCATCGTACTCGGCGCACAAATGCTGAACCTCCGCCGCGTCCCCCACTGGCTGCGAACGTATATCTCCGATCCGCCCCCCCGTATATGGCTCGGTGCCGGCGCCACCTGCCTCGGACTGTCATTGATCGTAGGCGCACTCCTGCTCTGGCCCACATAAATCACCCCTCCACACCCGACAAGCAATCAGCGCCGCGGCTACGGCTGTCGGCACAAACACCGTGGGCATCAGGCGAAATTGTTTGTGCGGTCGCGACGGGGTAGAATCCAATGGCTTCGTTAGGTTCTTGCCGCGAAAGATGCGTGCATTTCGCGCGCATGTTTCCGGCGGTTGAACCCCTCGGGTTGCGGACCACAAAAAGGCGATCCGCCTTAGGATATCGAGCCGCAATCAGTCATCCTGCAGCGTGTGGTGTATGTCGCGTCTTTTCGTCATCGGCGTCGTGATCATGTGGTTCAGCGCAATGACTGCGCTGTTCGTCCGTGACGTCTGGCCCGCATGGTCCGCTCAAGATGTACCACAAATGACCCGTCAACAACTCGGCCCGCTCGAACACCCCGAGCAGCAGTACGGCATCTTCACCGCCGACGGCGAACGAATCGGCACCTCGTGGACCGACGTCACCACCCGAGGCAAAGCCATCCTCATCAATGGCACCATTCTGCTGGACGGTGTGCCACTGATCCCTTCCGTTCGCGTCGAAACCACCTCCGAATTTGAGCCCGCAGGCGGACTCGATAGCTTCTACCTGGACGTCTATGGCGTGCCCATGACACAGATCCGGATCCACGGCGAGAAACACGGCATCTTTTTTCCCTGCGAACTCCAAATCGGCCCGTTACACCGACAAGCCAATCTCGACTTAGCCGCGAGCCGAATGATCGGCGAGTCACTCCGACCCTTCAGTGTTTTACCCACGCTCAAAGTCGGACAAGCTTGGCGCATGCAGCTTATTGACCCCGTCTCGGTCGTCATGAGTCGAAAAACACAATTCAAAGCAATCGTCGCACAAGTAACGGGCAAAGAAACAATTCAACATCTGGGTCGACCGGTCGAGTGTTTTGTCGTTAAAACCTCCCCACGACAAATCAAAGCTTGGACCAATGCAGCCGGGCAGGTCTTGGTTCAACACGTGGAGATACCAGGACTGGGCAAAGTCATCGTACGTCAAGAAATCTACGACAAAAACGCACGCGAGGACGCCCAACGGCGAATCCCCGCAACACCGTATCGAAACGGACCAAGAACCCATAAGCCTTCAACGAATTCGGATACAACACGATTACAAAGCTGGGCCAAGCCCGCACAAAGTAACCAATATTCGATACAGCAGTGTCGAAACAAGGGCACATTCGGATGACATACGCAATCGAACTACGCCAGGTCACAAAATACTACGGCACGTTCACTGCCGTCGATCGCCTCCAACTGGAGATCCCTTCAGGAGAACTGTTCGCATTCTTGGGACCGAACGGTGCGGGGAAAACGACAACCATCAAAATGATTGCCGGCCTGCTCCTCGCCAGCAGCGGCTCGGTGCATGTCTGCGGGCACTGCATGGGCCGTGATGGCCGAGCCGCCAAAGCCCAACTCGCTTATGTGCCGGACGAACCCTTCCTCTACGACAAGCTGACCGGACGCGAATTCCTTCAGTTCGTCGCACAAATGTATGGCCTTGATCGCAAAGCGCAAAAGACTCACATGGACACATGGGTCGACCGGTTGGAAATGGCGCCGTTTCTCGATCAGTTGTGCGAAAGTTACTCACACGGCATGAAACAACGAACCGCGCTGGCCGCCGCCCTACTCCACGAACCGAAAGTCCTCGTGATCGACGAACCCATGGTGGGCCTCGATCCGAAGACCGTCCGCACCGTCAAGGATCTCATGAAGGAGATGACAGCAGCAGGACAAACCGTATTCATGAGCACGCATACACTCGAGGTCGCGGAAGCCGTCGCGGATCGCATCGGGATCATTCACCACGGCCAACTCGTCGCCATCGGAACGCTAGACGAGTTGCGCGAGCAGGCAACACGCAGTAGCTCCCTTGAGGACATTTTTCTGACACTTACCGCCGACGAGCGGGACACATCAGCGGAGACGATACCAACTTAGACGCTTCTAAAGGACCGCAACCTCAAAACGACAACAGTGAACGATCACACAACGACACCCCAAAGACTTTAACACTGATGCCAACAACAGCCACCAACCATCCAGAACCCATTCCAAAAACGCTCGACCATCTCCCCCAAGACGGCGTCAAGTTGTTGATTCAATTACGAATTCGGCTCCTTCACAATTACATCCGCCAAACCCTGACCCAACAGCCCGTCAAGCTCCTCGGCACCGCAAGCTCGATCCTGCTAATCTGGATGGGCTTGTATGTCTTGCTCGTAGAAACACTACGGCTCGTTCGAAGACCCGTCCTCGAAGGCATCGTCGCCACACCGCTGATCTTCACCTTCTTCTTCTTGGCCCTCACCGCCATGCTCGCCTTCTCCACCGCCATCTTGTCCTATGGTGGCCTCTTTCGACGAGCCGAAACCGCCTACCTACTCGCCAGTCCTCTCCGGCCACGTGATCTGGTCATCGTCCGATACATCGAAAGTCTTCTCATGGCCAGTTGGTCCTTGGTACTTCTGGGGCTGCCTTTAATGATGGCACTGGCTCGCGTCTTCCAGGAAACATGGAGTTTCTATCCATTGTTCCTGGGACTGTTTCTCTGTTTCATCCCGATACCCGGTGCCGTCGGCCTGCTCCTCGCGTGGCTCATCGCCATGATCTGCCCCAAAACACCAAGACGGGCAATGATTCTCGTCGCAGCACTCCTTGCCGCCGGTACGACCTGGTGGCTTTGGCGGATCATCGGGTTCCAAATGACCGCAGCTATTTGGCTGGGCGACTTATACGATCACCTAGCCATCATCCAAAGCGCCATATTGCCTCACACCTGGGTATCCAAGGGGATCAACTTAGCCCTACAAGGCCAAACCGCATCGGCCGCATTCTATCTGTTCGTCACCTTAGCTAACGCTTTGTTTGTCAGCGTGATTGCCGTGAGCATCATCACACGAAATTACGTCAAGGCATTTGCCCAAGCCCAAGTTTCCGGCACCCGAAGCATGCCCCGCTCCGGCCGAATTCTCGCATGGATCGCCGACCTCTGCTTCGCCTATCTGCCACGCCAACAGCGACTTTTAGCCACCAAGGATCTAAAAAACTTCTTCCGCGATCCGCTGCAATGGTCGCAGATGGCCATCCTGTTCGGCCTGCTTGCCTTGTACGTTAGTAACATTCAGCGCTTATGGACAGACTTGGCCAACCCACAACTACAAGTCCTAATCGCCTTTCTCAACCTAACCGCCGTCAGCCTCATCCTCGCAACATTTACAAGCCGATTTGTCTTTCCCCTCGTCTCGCTCGAAGGGCGTCAACTGTGGATGCTAGGCCTGCTCCCCTTACCGCGCAGCCGCATGGTATGGGCCAAGTTTTCATATGCCCTGACCATTACTTTGATGGCCGCTCTAACCGTCATGGGAGTCTCTATTTATCGGCTCGGAATCCCAACCACATTGGCCGCTGTGCATCTTGTCGCCATTGGCGCAATTTGCGTGGGACTCTGCGGCGTCAGTATCGGTATGGGAGCCAGAATGCCGCTGTTCTCCGAGCACAATCCAGCCCGCATCGCCGGGGGGTTCGGCGGAACCATCAGCCTGCTCATCTCCGTTGTCCTTGTCGTCGGGTCACTCATCGGCGTGGGACTCATGAGCTTTCAAGCCGCCAAAGCGGACTTCGCACAAGAACTCACGCTTTCAATGACGCTTTGGCTCGTCGCGATCGTGACCGCCAACATCACCATTGCCGCAGTCGCCATGCGCGCCGGCATTCGGCACTTCGAACGCGTCGAAACATAAAACGAACGACAACCAAAAATCGGCGATGCAACAACCATACATCCCCCGTCCGATAAGCGATCAACTACGACAAAACAATCAAACAGGCCATCCACGCGACCGATAATCCCAGCTCATACCAACTTACTTTAGTCAAACAACACAAAGTGCTAACTCTTTTCGTGAACGTCCCTTGACTGACGTAGATGTGCTTCGTGCGATGGGATACAATCAGGGTGGAGGCGGAAAGAATGCGAGAGCACACATCACTGACCGTGCCGAAACCGACGGCACAACCCGACCTATCGACTAGGATCCCAGGCCCGTTTACGCTCGAAGAGAAACGCAAATTCTTCAAAGGCATGGTCGTAAGCGAACTCGAAGCCGGCTTCCTACGATACTCGAGACGCAAAGCCTTGATCGACTACGCCAACAAACTCGGCATCGGCGATTTCGAAGCCACGCTTCTCATTGCAGAAGCACAGTACCGCTCGGACGAGATTGATCCTGTCCATTTCACAAGTGATTTCAACCTGGAAAACGTAACGCGCCCCGACGCATGGTCGATCCCGTTGCGGCTATCATTTGCATTGCTCATCGCCGCTTTCGTCGATCTGTGCTTGATCTTTTGGCTGTTCGGCGTGTAAACATCGCCCCCGACCCACTGAATCACGCCACTTCCCCTCAAGGCACATCCATCATAAACACCGTGAACTGATACCAGAGTAGCGTCTTGGCGTTGAATAACATGTGCACGAATATCGGCACCGTGATCGAACCCGTACGCTCGTAGAGGTACCCCAGAATCACGCCGAACGCGATCAGGGCCGGGATGTGATGTGGCACGCCCAAGTGCATCAAACCAAACAAACAGGCAGCGACACTGATCGCAATCCATCGATGCCGCAATGAATGCCCCCGTCGCAACACCAGCTTCTGAACCCCCGTCTGCAAGAAACCTCGAAAAAGAAGTTCTTCACCGATGGGGGCAAGCAGGATAGCGCCGACAATCGGGATCATGCGCATCCATCCCGTCGCACTCGGATCCTCCAGCGTCTCAAACACGCTATGCTTCGGCGGCACGTAGCCGATCCACTCAATCACCCACTGCGTCGCAGTAAGAATCGCGCCACACACACCAACTGAAACGATCAAGCCGCCAACCGACCATCGGCTCGCACAAGCCAGCCCACATCGCCCGAACCCAAAACCACGTAAGCCGGCAACAAACGTCATCCGTACCAGAATCAAAGCCACCGCGATCCAAAGCACCTGCGCTATATTGGCGGCCAACAGAATTCGCCACACTTCATGATTCTTGGGCTCGCCCCCTCCAATCGAAACCAATCCTGCACCCGCCTGAGCGGCAAAGCCCACAACCGTGTAAATCAGCAAGCAGAACCAGAGCTTCAACGGCGAAAGCGTGTTCACCCGAATCGGCGAGCCTCGAAGGGGATCACGCCGACCTGCCCGTAGCCACCGAAGGATCGCCACCAGCAAAACGACGCCGCCAACCGCCATCAAAACGTCGTCGATCCGTTCTAAAATGTGCGGAAATTCGGACATTCGTGAACAACCTGCAACAATCGCAACCAACCGCCAAATCGAATAAGATGCGCCGCCAACGCAAGGAGCGAACGCGTGAGCACTATATTGGATAAGATCGTCGAAACCAAGCGAGCCGAGGTAGCCGATGCCAAGTCGCGCCGACCACACGCGGAACTACAAGCCGCCGTCCGTGATACACCGGACGCGCGCGACTTCTATGGAACCATTGCTGCGCCTCCCAAGCACGGCATCCATCTCATCGCGGAAATCAAGAAAAAATCCCCTTCGGCAGGCTTGATCCGTCCCGATTTCGATCCCACAACGATTGCTCAAACCTACCACGCCTCAGGAGCAAGCTGCATCAGCGTCTTAACCGACAAGCCCTACTTTGCCGGCCAACTCGAATACATCGAGCAAGTCAAATCAGCCGTCCCCTTGCCGGTCCTACGTAAAGATTTCATTATCGACGCTTATCAACTATACCAATCACGTGCCGCCGGCGCTGACTGCGTTCTCCTCATCGGCGAAGTCCTACCACCAAGCATACTAAGTGAGTTGCTCGACCTAGCTTATGAACTCGGCATGACTAGCCTCATCGAAGTTCACGAACCACAAACGCTCGCCGACCTACAAACCGCGATCGGCTTCCCGAACAACAAGCGATCCCTCCTCGGCATCAATAACCGCAATCTCAAAATCCAGCAAACCGATCTAACGACCACTGAGACCCTCGCCACACAGATCGGCGAAGGAACCTTGCTTGTCAGCGAAAGTGGCATCCAAACACGAGAGGACGTAAAACGCCTCATCAAGGCAAACGCGCGGGCACTACTCATCGGCGAAACGTTCATGAAGTCACCCGACATCGGTGCAAAAATCAAAGAATTGTTGGGCGCGTAGACCCCGTTCCCAATATGCTTCTTGCAGTACTCACCACACATACGTACCGCCAACTACACAGGATCAATAACGCACATGCACAACGAAGTACAATACGAACGAATGCGACCTCGGCAAATCGTGGCAACCCGCCAGAAGTGCCCCGTCGCCTACCTTCCCCTTGGCACCATCGAATGGCACGGGCACCACGGCCCAACCGGCTTTGACACCATCACATCTCACGCGCTGGCGATACGCTGCGCACAGGCAACCGGCGGATTGGTCTTCCCGCCTTTATGGTACGGCGAAAGCCGATCCGAAGGGCTGATAGAAACCGGTGCAGAAGATCGCGAAAACATCCACCAAGAAATGAACCTTCCAACCGAAAACTTCGATCCCGGCTACATGCGCTTCTCATGCCAGCAACAGTACGAAAACTATCAACGGCTACTCCTGCACTGCATGCATCAGATCCAAAGCCTCGGCTTCAAGCTCCTCGTTTTCACCGTCGGGCATTACCCGCTCCTCGATCACGCGCGTGCTGCCTGCTGTGTGTTTCATCAGTCAAGATGGAACAACAAGCGCGCCAACATGATCACCTGGGCCTTTGTGGGCAATGAATTGATACAGGATACCCATCCCGATACCGCCGGCCATGCCGATTATTGGGAAACAAGCCTGATGCTCGCCCTCGAACCCAACCTCATCGATCTCAACGAACTACCCAAAGACCCCAAACAGAAACCCGTCGGCATCATTTCGGACAGACCCGTTCAGCAAGCCTCCGCCGACTTCGGCGAGAAAGCCATCACACGCATCGTGGAACGTGTTTCGACGCAGGTCAAAGATCGCCTCGAAAATCCACAACGCTATCGCGGCCACGGATGGCAAGCGTAATATCGTGAAGCGGTCCATACTCCGACCGACGCCCGACACTGGCAATGCCATTCCGGCAACGCACGCGTGATCCGCAGTTCGCAAATGCCCCGCTTTGGCCGATCATGAAAACACCACATCACACCGGAATATTCGTTTAACTTCCATTTCTGCTCAACAGACAAGAGAGGTATTTTTACTTTAAACATATTACATAAATAGCATTAAGTGTTTTCGGAGTTTATTTTTACAGATAACACTTGACATCCCTTGGGATTCTGTTAGCATTTCGCTTATCTTGTCGCGTCATCACTGACAATTTGGCGAAGTCACTGATAAGACCCAATTCGCGACAGAGCACTTTTCCATGGGGCAGGTCCACGGCGCGATCATCACCGTGATGATCGCGAACAACGAGCAGATGTGATAACCGGGGATACTCTGTGAAACACGTGACCAAGCCCAGGACACGCCGCTGATGTTGTCTCGTTGTCGTACAACACACCTCCGTTGCAGCAGATAGGAACATCACGGGTTCCGGCCTATTCAACGTAACCTCACACCGCATCATCCCCGGTCATGAACGACCACAAGGCAGAAAGGAGAACACCCGACAAGAAAAACAATACCTGCCCTTGGGCACATGGGGGCCAAGCTGTAAAGGCACAAGAAGTCAACGCGCCTCATGGAGACGCGTCGCGTATGGGTTCCAGGTCCACAAAGGCAAATCTGAACGAAACAAGAGGTGTCATGATGCGAACACTAACAATCACATGCACGGCCACGATCTTCTTCATTTTCAGCCAAACGGCACAGGCGTCTATCCAAGCCGCAAAGGCAGGCGCGGATTATCTGGTCAACGTACAACTGGTCGACGGTGGGTGGTCATGGGAAAACGGGGGAACCAGCGCCGAGAACATTACAGGGGCAACCGGCATCGGTCTGATTCGTTACTACGATGCGATTGGAGGCAGTGGCTATCTAAACGCAGCAAAAGATGCCGGCGACTACATACGAAACCACACATATACCAACGGCGAAAATCGCTTCTCGACCTTTGACCCCTATTTCTCTTGGAAGCTTTCCCTGTCGGCAGGCGATTCGACCTGGAGCGATCATGCCGCAACCCAATTCTTCGACGAGTTGACGGCAGGAACGTATGGGCCTAACAATTACGACACCGCCGGCTTCGTCAGCGCAGTGCAAGTTGGGCGAACGGGAACGTGGGTCAATCTTCGCCCCTGGGAGTTCTCGACCATCGCGCTAACGGCAAGAAACATCGGCAACGGCGGGCAAGCTGATTTGTTCCGACAAGGCATCTTGGACGGACTGAACACGCTGGACAATACTGCCCCCAGCAACGTGTATCGTGATCTCATCGGGGTGACAGGTGGTGTACGCGGGCTCGCACTCGATGGCTTAACAACCTTTACCGCCATCAACAGTCCTCTGCACGCAGGAATCAACGGAATCAATACCTTGTCCGGCCTCGCCGGCTATCTGGTCAACCAACAGAATACCGACGGTTCTTGGTATCGGCATTCAAACCTGACATCCCCTGGCGAAGACGATAAAGATACACAGACCACCGCTTATGCCATCCTCGCGTTGGAAGCGGCCGCCGTCGCTGCAGGCACAAACTATGACAGCCAAATTGCCGTTGCACGCAATTGGTTGACCACAATGCAGGATGGCGCAACAGGAGGGTTCCACAGCTTCCCGGGCGATACCGATCCGTTGAACAACGAAGTGAGTGGTGAAGCAACTGCTGCACTGGTCCCCGAGCCCATCAGCCTAATGCTGTTAAGTCTCGGACCAATAGCGTTACTGCGTCGGTCACACAGCAAACGATGATAACCACGGGCTACAAGTTCGTAGCATCGGTACTGCCACGTACGCGATCCGCCAACGTAGCGATCGGCACAAATCGATCCAAATGGAAGTCCGAACTCGCGTACCACCGAGCGACGGAAAGCGCACCCTGTTTGTCGGCGGGCAGTTTTTGCGGGGTCTGTGAACCAACACATGGGCCCCGCAGCCCACCCGCACCTCGCAGCAACGCCCATCCTTAGACCAACGCAAGCTTGCTCTAAACCTTTCGATGAGGCGTCCGCGCGGCAAACGTCCCATCAGGCAACGCAACGAGCTCATAGTCGCCAAACAAATGGGGCGATACCTTCTGGAGAACACGAACGATCTGGGTCGCTACTTTGCGAATCTCAACCTCAGCATGTTCGCTGCATCGCATTTCAATAAAGTGCCGAAGGGCGCGAGCATTCCCGGTTACGAAAATCTTCGTCTCCGTCGCGTTCGGAAGAACGGAACGCGCCGCCTCTCGCGCCATCTTCCTCCGCAACGTCTTGTCGGGCACATCCGCGAACTTCGCGGAGAGTCCTTCCACCAACGCACAATACGCTTTATGAGACGTCTCGACCGCTTTGAGCCAAGTCGCATGAAGCGAAGCGTCCTCCGCAATACAATCGGGCTCCACCCAGTCCGCCGTCGATTCATCCACATAACGTTGCGAAAGCTGCGAGTAACCAAAGCCGGCCCGGTGTCTGACCAATTCATGCGTGAAACTTCGTGAAACGCCGGTGATGACAAGGTTATAAACCGCATGCTCAAAAACACTTCCATGACCCACCCCAAGGAGGTGACCCAGGTAAGCACGGTTCCCGCCCGGCCGAGGCTTGGCAAAGCTCATATAACAAAGCCGACCTCCGACTTCGCAAAGCTTCTCACCAGCCACGTCGGTGTCCGTCGTCCAATGCGACACCTCGTGCTCCCCAAGGAAACGGTCAAGTTCTGAAGAATCAACCGTTTGATAACCCACCAAATACACCTTCGGATCACGTATAATGCCCACAGAATCGCCTCCGCTCGATACTATTTTCAGCCTTTCTTCACGCCAGAAACATCAGAGGAGTCGTCATTCCGCTCCCTTGTTATCGCAATAACTCACGTGCATCACTCTAGCCGAGCAGCAAATCTTTGCAATCCAATCGTCAAAAACTTTGCCCCCGCCCGCACACACTCATAGGGGTTCCCCACAATCAAGCGTCATCATGTGCAATCGTGGGATCCTCCAGCCAGGGCTTGAATCGACAGGATGAAAAGGTTATCATGAAGGGCAAGTTACTCAAAAACATCTTTTAACGGTTGTGAGTAACTCGCCTTTATCATTTTTCGGATTCGCATCTGCTGTGTTATTTCGCAAGAATCTGTGCTTTCCGGCGGGAATGGGGTTGGGAGTGTTTTTGCGATCAGGGGCAAGCGGTACGCACACCAAGTAAGTTCTTGTCTCGCGAGGCCCAATTTTGAGGCCTGGTGTTATCGTCCGTCTGTCGCAAGGTCTTCGAGGGGCGGCTTGAGTACGTGTGCCGTACACTTTCGAACAAGGACCTTTGATTCGGACAACAAATACATCGAGCGACAGACGGACGTATCTTGTCCAAGAACGCGCGATAGTCGTGCGGTAAGGCCTAAAACGAACTCCTGAAGTATGATAATACCCCTTCCCGGCAAAGATGAATCTTCCCGACAGAAAGGCGTATATAGAGATCCGGCGTGACGATTTGTATCGATGATTACCGCGATAAAGTCACCATCGCCGACGGCGCATGGGCAACAGAGCTGGACAAATGGGGATGCCCCGCCGGCATCTGCCGTGAAGATTTGAACGTCACCCAGCCTGACTGCGTCAAGCAAGTTGTCGAGCGTTACATTCAGGCCGGCGCACAAATCGTCCTGACCAACACGTGCGGCGCCAACAAGTGGATGCTGGAACCATATGGCCTCAGCAACAAAGCCATCGAGTTGAACCATGCAGGCGCACAGATCAGCAAGAAAGCGGCAGCAAACCAAGCATGCGTATTTGGAACCATAGGAACCAGTGGCAAGATCGTCCTGATGAACGAAGTGGGCGAGGACGAGCTTGCCGATGCGTTCTCACAACAGGCGCGTGCCCTAACCGACGGCGGTGCCGACGCTTTGTTGGTCACGAAAATGACGGAGATGGCCGAAGCCGTCGCAGCCATCAAAGCCGCCAAAGCAACCGGACTTCTCGTCGCAGGAACAATGACGTTTGATTCCGGTCCTGATCGAACCCACACGGCCATGGGCGTAGCGATCCAAGATGCGGTCGAAAAGATGGTCGAAGCCGGAGCAGATATCGTGGGGTGCGAATGCGGCGTTGGCATTGAAGACTATGCTAAAATCGTCGAAATAATACACCGCGTTACGGATAAGCCCATTTGGGTCAAGGCCGACGCAGGCTTGCCGGAAATCGACGGCGGCAAAATCGTCTATCCGCTAAAGCCGCAAGAATATGCCGACCAGGCCAAGAAGCTGGTCGAAGCTGGAGCGAACATCATCGGAGGGTGTTGCGGCACCTCCCCGGACTTCGTGCGGGCATTGTGCCAAACATTGCTCCATTGAGCATGCAGAGCATCGTTCAGTCGCGACCTGTCTCAACGAGCCTTCCCGCTGAAGGGCTTGTCGCGATATAGCCTATTCGGTACGTGTCCACAGATGTTTTTGACAGCGATCGCTGTCACAGGCGACGTTGCTTGACCGGAAACGTCAACGACTCCTTGCATTGACGCCAGAATCAAAATCGGCTACAAGAAGGAAGCCTCCGATTGGGAATCCACTGACATCCTTGATGGTTTGTCCTTACTCGTCGTCGCGTGTCACCGCGGCGAAATATCGTTCTGTATAGGCATGGGGTGATGAATGTCTGAATTGCTAGAAGAAGGAACCCTGGAACTCCATGAGAATGGCGCGAGCTTTCTCAGGTCCGCCAAACGCAATTATGCGGCCCACGCCACCGACCCATTCGTCAGTAACGATCTGATCCGACGATTCGGGCTTCGGGGGGGTGAAACACTCGTCGGCCCCAAACAACGCCGCAATGGACGCAACCGTAACGATCGCTCCTCGTTCGCGCTGGCTGAAATCCAGACCATCAACGGCTCACCTCCCAACGCCTACGTGGAACTCAGGTCTTTTGACAAACTCACCGTCGTCGATCCCAAGGAACGATTGCAATTTGAAACACCCGCCGGCCCCCTGCCCATGCGCGTCGTCGATCTCATGACCCCTATCGGCAAAGGGCAACGCGGCCTCATTGCTGCACCCCCGCGCACCGGCAAAACCGTCCTCCTCCAGCAGATGGCTGCCGGCATCGCCGCCAATCATCCCGACCTCTACATGATGGTCCTGCTCATCGACGAACGACCCGAAGAAGTGACCGAGATGCGTCGTACCGTGCATGGTGAGGTCGTTGCATCCAGCAATGACGAGGACGCTGCCAGCCATATTCGGATTGCCCGACTCATGATACAAAAAGCCAAACGAATGGTAGAGTCAGGCCAACACGTCTTGATTTTGCTCGACTCACTTACCCGCCTGGGGCGGGCCTTCAACACAGGGACCCGTTCTTCAGGACGAACGATGAGCGGCGGCCTGGATATCGGAGCGCTCAACGAACCGAAAGCCATCTTCGGTGCCGCCCGCAACATCGAGAACGGCGGCTCACTGACAATTCTCGCCTCAGCTCTCATCGAAACCGGCAGCCGAATGGATGAAGTCATCTTCAACGAGTTCAAAGGTACCGGCAACATGGAGATCATGCTGACGCGCGAATTGGCGAATCTGCGCATTTGGCCCACGATGGACTTGAACCAATCCGGAACCCGAAAAGAAGAACTTCTACTCGGCCAAGAAAGCGTGGAAAAAATCTACCGTATCCGACGACAAATCGCAGGCATGTCCGTGACACGTGCCATGGAAACACTCCTCAGCGAACTCAGCAAGCACCCCAGCAACGAAGCATACCTCAACAGCATCGCACGCTAGTACCCCAAGATTCCCCAAAGGCAAACCGCCTTTCGTGGTCCGCAACCCAAGCGTTTTGCCGATCGCGAACATGTGCGTAAAACGAAAAGATAGAGCTATAAACTTGACGTAACCGAACAGGACCGTAGGCTACACGCGTCGCGATGATCCACCGTTTTAACGGGAGAATACCTATGTTACGCATGATTAGTCTCACCGTGACCACCGCCATTATCCTTAGCATCACCAGCGTCACATTCGCCTCGGCTCAAAATCAATCGGTCCGACTCTCAAAACAGCAGTACCTCGACAAGTGCAAGGGGGCTTGGGCTGGCCAAATGATCGGCGTCTGCTATGGCGCCCCTTACGAATTCAAATACAATGCCAAGACCATGACGGGCGAGCTCAAACCCTGGACTCCCGACCGCATCACCGGTGCAATCGGACAGGACGATTGTTACGTCGAGATGACGTTTCTAAGCGCGTTGGAGAAGCACGGACTCGACATCACCTACGAACAAGCGGGGCAAGAATTTGCCGCATCAAAATACGGCCTCTGGCACGCCAACGCGTTTGGCCGCCAAAACGTCCGACGGGGCATCATGCCTCCCCTCTCCGGACACCCCCAATACAACAAACACGCAGACGATATCGACTTCCAGATCGAAGCGGACCTCATCGGCATCCTGTGCCCCGGCCTGCCCCAGGAATCCAATCGTCTCTGCGACATCTTCGGTCACATCATGAATTACGGGGATGGCGTTTACGGCGGTATGTTTGTCGCAGGTATGTACGCTGCCGCCTACCTCGAAGACAACGACGTTCACAAAGTCCTTCAAGCCGGACTCGACGGTATCCCCGCCGGCTCACTTTACCATCAATGTATCGCCGACGTGATCAAGTGGCACAAAGAAAAACCCAACGATTGGCGGGCGACCTGGAAAAAAGTTGAAGACAAGTGGCAGGACGACATCGACTGCGCCCCAACCAGTCCCTTCAACATCGATGCCAAAATCAACGGTGCCTATATCGCCATAGGACTGCTCTACGGCCAAGGCGATTTCCTCAAAACAATCGAAATCGCGACACGTTGCGGCCAAGACAATGACTGCAACCCATCAAACGCGGCCGGCGTGCTCGGTTGCATGAAAGGCTACAGTGCGCTCGGTGAACAATTCGTAGGCGGAATTCCAGCCATCGAAGACAAAAACTTCTCCTACACCAATTACTCCTTCAAAACCCTGATCCCCGCCTGCCAAAAAATCACAGAGAAAATCATTCAGCGAAATGGCGGCACCATTCACGACGACGAATACATCATCCCCGTTCAAACACCGAAGGCACCGGAAAAACTCGAACAATGGACCAACCAGATGGACATCCTCTCCACCGCCATCCATCGGTACGAAATGGAATGGTGGAACCCTGCCTGGCACGTCGTAGCGTGCGGACTCTGGAATTCCCCCGGATTCGCAGACACGTTCGCCAAACGAGTCAATTGCCTCCAACTTTGTACCGTCGATCAACACAAACCGGCTATCCTGACCGCAAATCTGGCGATCCCGCCACGAAATGATGTAGCACTTGATATCGAGATCGCCTCACCCAAATGCTTACTCAAGGTTTTCCTCGACAACAATCTCGCAAAAGAAATGACACTCAAATCGAAAACCGGACGTGAATGGACAAAGCGGGCCGTGGACCTCTCAGAGTACGCGGGCAAGACAATCCCCGTCCGCATCGAGATTCACGGTCTCAGCGGCCAAAATCGCGCAAGGGCCTGTCTCGGCAAAGTTGAAGTCGAGTCAGGCCGCCAAACCCCGTAACCCCGTAACCCGGCTCACGTACTTGCCAGCCGACAAGGCATCCCCTTAACATAGGGTCGGGTGGATTTCGTCAGCACCACCTAATCGGCTCTTGCTTGCCGTCCAAA
>Ga0180433_10001900_pt1 | contig 33892 bp, 32 predicted proteins | sample SS_ome_8_FD_132980 | JGI IMG/M metagenome (GOLD analysis project Ga0180433, IMG submission 132980) | Hypersaline lake sediment archaeal communities from the Salton Sea, California, USA - SS_1_D_1 metaG | ecosystem: Environmental > Aquatic > Non-marine Saline and Alkaline > Hypersaline >...
AAGAGATGTAATATTATTGATAATTTGATATACTTTCGGAGATATTCCAGGAATCTCGAATAAATCTGGATTATGAACATTCTCCCGATAATAAGTATGTGACTGTAAAATATGTCTTTGGCATTCATAAAATTCATTGGAAGCTTTCAATAGTTTATCATAAATAGTGCTTAAATTAGCTCCTCTTGGAAAGAGTATATCTTCTAAGAATTTAACTAATGCAAAGAGATAGGTATTTTCTAAGTTCGACTCATCGGGATTAGTAATATGCCTTAATAAATTTAAAGCATCAACCGATTCATAGAGAAAGTCTATGATATAGTCTTTAATATCTATAATTGGAATTGAATCTCTATATTTTACAATAAAATTCTTTATGATTTCATATACATTAGTTCGATACATTGCAGAAAATTCAGATAAAGCTCTAACTTTTCTTACGTTCCTTTTCTCCTCCTCTGCACGTATTTTATCTAGTATTTCAGTATCTAGCAGAAGATCAGCATCTAAATCAGCGATAATGCGTCTAGTTTCCCTTAAAATTGGACGCATATGGCTTATAAAAGTTAAATAGCGAGGTAAAATATCAGTCCATTTTTCTCGTTTCCTTCCTGCTTTAGTCGTTCTTGTAGATTTTTTTTTATAACTCATTATATCCAACTTTCTTTAGTTTGTTTTATTCTTCTTCATAACCCACAAGTACTTCAGTAAAGATATTTGCAATTTCCACAAATATAGGGATTTCTACGCGGCAAAGATTACCTAAAATCCACTTATTTACGTCTTTTAGTAAAAAACGTATTTGAGTCATAATTTTTCTATTGACTTCGGAATCAATTATTTTTGATAACCATAATCCACCACCTAAACGATATGCTACAATCTTTATAAGTGGTTCAAATAAAGATTCTAATACTTGGTTCATCATCCAAGATTTGGGTATTACACTCATTCTGTTCTGATCAAAACTAGGATCATTTAAAATGGGATTACTTTCATCTACAGATAATTTTGGTAAAAAGCTTAATAAAAGAATTAGTGAAAATATCGCACATATACCATTAATTGTATAAGTCCCGCCAATTTTTTCGATATCATCCCTATATATTGCTAAATTAGCTAAAAACATACATATAAACACATTCCTATCAAAAGCGTCTGATACATAAGCATAGCCTAATTCTTCATCGATTATTAGATACTTTTTCTCAAGGATTTTGATGATATCCTCGGGGAATGTATAGAACGTATAGATCTTTCTTTCACTTTTTCGGATGTCTTTTTCAACTACTAGCTCTTTCGATATAAGCCCAAACATATTGATAAGCTCTTCAAGTTGTTTCGTAATATAGTGTTTTGGCTTATTTGGATCTCCAAACATTGCATAGAATTGATAATCGACTATGTGGAAATCATTTCTTTTACTAAAAGCTTCCACCATTCGGTCAATCACAGGACCTTGAGTTCCTAAGGCAATTGCTTTCGCTTTTGAGGTCACAAAACCGTTCAATAATTCATTAATCACAAAATCTTGTTCATGAGTTCTTGATTTTAATATTTGTGAAAAAGCTTCTGCAAAGTCTTTTGTATTTGGAAAAAAATTATTTTGAATTTTATCGTCTATAGATTGTTTAAAAAGCTCGCCATTTTTACGTGGAAAGTATGTCTTTATATTTTCAAGTCTCTGAACTAATGCGTCTTTTGCACCAGGAATATTCTCAATATCGCGGTTTTTAAGTTTCTCAATTGAATTTTCGATTCCATCTTCAAAATTTCTCAATAATTCTCTCCAAATGTTATCTTGAAATTCTGTCATTATTCTCCTCTTACTTCAATCTTTATAATTTTACTTCATTAGAGATTTTTTTTAATGCGTCAATTAATGGAGCTATTAATTTTTTATCATAAATGTTTGGAGATGACATACCTCTCTGAGCTTTCCATCCCATTTGAGTGTTTTCTCCCATTTCTCTCCTTCCATATTTCATAAATTTACTTAAATCTCTTGCCCACCAATAAAATCTTAACCATTTTTTATTTGGGGCATCTTTAGCGTAAATAACTACGATTGATTTCCATTCTCCCATTAACCATTTAACTGTAATTCCACTTACAGGTAAATAATAATTGATTGGAAAATCGCTTTGAAATCTTAAATCCAAATCTTCAGGATTAATATTAAATATTGGTTGATTATACCCTTCGAGTATGACAATTTCACCGCAATGAGGACATTCATAGTGAGCTTTCATTTTATCCATAGTTTTTTGGCATTTAGGACAAGTTTTGTTTTCAATGATGCGGTACTTTATGATATCAAGATTCTTTTCTTTTTCAAGGTCTTCTTTAGTTTTTGGTACATTTTTTCCATATTTTCCAGTCCAATTCCATAAATCATCAAATGAGTTATCGATCTTTTCTAAAGCATGAATTGTATTATCAAGAACATTTTTATTGTAAATTTTAAACATTCCTGCGTGTTGTAAGCTTTTCCACCAAGATAATCGTATATATTTTTCATCTTTTATCATGGGGCTATGACATATTAACACAGCAAACAATCTATTTGGTGATTTATTAATGATTATACCTGATTCTGCAATCTCATAATCTTTATTCAAACTCACATTATTATGGAAATATTCACCATCGAGAATTATTCCCTCACTTACTTTTTTTTCTTTTTTTTCCTGAGATCCTTCATCCTTTTCTTTTAATATCTTTTTACAGCTAGGGCATTCATAGATCCCGGCCACTAAAAGTTTCATTTCAACATTACAAGTGGGACATTTCATATTTAATCTTCATTACTCATAATAATTAATCTTTCATAATCTAAATTTAATAATTTCAAGTCCTTTTTAGTTAACTTAGAAATTTTAGATTGTATTTTAACAAGCTTATCTCTAAGAGCAATTAATTGCTCTTGAATATTAATTACAATATTATCCTCATTAAAGGAAACTTTTTCAATAAATTGAAGATAAGAATTTTTTTTATGCTTGCCGTTATATATTCTTTTAATTTCATTGATTTCTTTTTCTAGAATATATAATTCATTATTCATTAAAAGTAACAAATTTAACTTGTCAATCCATGTTCTAAAGATTTCAAGATCTTTATCAATTTTATCAGTGTTAAATTTATCTGGTAATTTAATCTTCTCTTCTTTTAAAAAGGGAATTATTTCATTTTTATTTTCAATTGCACTATTAATTTTTTGGAGTACTGGTTTAGTTATCAATATTGGATCGAAAATTTCAATCATGCTTCTAATAGAATCTCTAATTTCAATAAATCTATCTTCAAAACCTTGAATTGTTATTTCTATTTTAATTGCTTGATATATATTACCGTATTGGTCCAATATGTAATATAGTTCATTTGATATATTATAATCGTGCTCATCAATTTGAAATATAAAAGGATGTATAATATTCGCTTTTTCGCATTTTAAAGCCTGTAATTTAGTTAACGCTAAATTAAAATCTCTCCTACTACGATTTTTAAACTTTTTGTGAATCATGAGATAAAGTAAATCATCCGGCACCATTAATGTATCATTTTCTAAAGTCACTGTTTCTTCACCTAATCTTATAATAAAATCATCATCCTTTTGGTCAAATTCTTGAATGCTTCTAATGTTTTTAAATAAACCTAAATCTATCGCAATTTCAATAAATTCTCGCTCCCAAAATTGTACTATATTACTTTTGAATATATCATCTAAAATCAAAATTCGTTCATATGACTCAATTAAATGTGTATTATTAAAATCTTTGAATAGATCATTTCGTATGACATAAAGAAAAAGGACAATATATCTCATATCTTTATCATCAAGAGTTTTTTCAATCAAATTTAAGTCATATTCAGTAGACAATTTTTTATGATCCATGCCTAAAATTCACTAATTCCTTCTAATTTCATTTCTTTAATCTAATCAAAAAGAGTATTTGAAGTAATTAACCATTGCTAAAAAATTTTACGTTTTCCTTGAATCTATGAACGAAAAGCTAAAATTTTTTAGTTTTGGTTTCTTTAAACTAATTATTAAAAAACCCTAATGTGAATCGAAATGGGAAGAAGAAAAAGAAAACAGCCTACCTACAAAAGAGTAAAAAAAGTTCCAAAAATTTTTACATGCCCAAATTGTGGTGAGAAGAGTGTCAAAGTAGAAAATATTAGAAGAAGTGCAATAGCTACAGTCAAATGTGGCAATTGTGGATTAACAAAAGAGGTCATTGTCAATTCTATATCTGAACCCGTAGATGCCTTTGGAGATTTTATAGATATTTATTATGCGGATCAAGAGTTACAAAGATTAGAGAAAAGAGTTGAGAAGTTAAAGAAAGATAGTGAATGGGGCGAATTGGCGCTGTCTTATGCTATTTTATCTGATATCTGTAGAGCTAAAGCTGCCGAAGAGTTAGAAAATGAAGAGGGTGTTGATATGGAAGAAGTAGAGAGATGGAAATTGAAAGCGGAAAAGTATAAGAAATTAGAAAAGGATGCAATAAGGCAATTGGATACGCTTGAATTAGAAAAGGGAATTAAGACCGATGAAGAGTCTCTATTTTCAGAAGTGGATGGAAGCGATATGAAAAAAGAAAAGAAAATTAATGACATTTTTGATGATCCCGGGTTTTTAGAGTTCTAAACCATTAACTATTTTTATCAACATTCAGATTGTGAATTATTCTCTTTTTAATCTCTGCGGGAATGTGTTTCCATATAGGCAGCTTTAGAATAAATTCAAAATATTCGAGAAATGATAGTTTCTTTTTTTTTATAAGATAGGACCAGTTATTAAAGGCTAACTTATTAAAATGCCGCATTAAATTGACTCCTAATAAATTATAGCGTGAAGAGAAGAATCTCGCGATATATGCTCCTAATCTTTTTCTTTGGGGAGTTAATTCTGGATAAATCGTTTCTGATAACGATCTATTAAAGATTTCATAAATCGAAAAAATAGGGATAAGTTTATTTATAGAGGTTATAGTTTTTTTCTTAAATTCTTGATTTTTATAAGAGAGGGCACTTAATTTATTCAATTCCTCGATTGCAAAGTTAATGTGATTATCTTTAAAATTTAACCACATCATTCCCATTAAATCTCTTAATGATTCAATTTGTTGGATGACTTCAGATTGCTTAAAAGTAAAGCCATTCTTATTTTCTTCACACTTGATAGATAAGATGAAAATTGAATCACTTTTTTCATAATATTTCTTCTCTAAAGGAAGGAGTAATTTCAAATCTAAATAATTTAATTCAAAAGGAGTTAATGAGTGATAAGTGTGACTAAGAAGAGGTGTGATCCAAATTAAATTCATTAGATTCTCCATTAAGCGTATAGATTTCATATAACATTCTATTTTCCTAAACTTTTCAGTTCTAAGACTCTGCAAAGAAAAGTATTTTGACTGATTAATTCTAAGTTTTATTTTTTCTAACCATCCTAAAGTACTAAGAAGATCTTTCTTTTTTTTTTTTAAATCTAATATTTTCTTGATCAGAAGCTTTTGAAATAAAAACAATTGAAGAATGTAGGAGTAAAAATCTACTTCATATTTTTCTTTAATTTTATTATGATGAATTAAAGGAACGGTTCTAATTTTATTAGGCATATTAGTTTCTACCTTTATAGCATGATCCCCTATAGAATATGAAAATGCTAAGTTTTCGAGCGCTTTATCTAATGAGGAGTATATCCCAAGCGTTTTAGGAGCACTGGTAAAATAACCATGCAACAAGGTGCTTATCCCCTTATAAATACCATTCTTATATTCTGAAATAATAGCAGATTCATATTCTCCAGGATGGTGTCGTTTAACTTTAATCCGATTTTCAACTAAAAAGATGGCCTGATTCGCCCTGTGGCAGACGGTATGGCTCCATTTAAAGAGAGGTTCTAAAATTTTTCCATATTTTAGGATATAACCATAAAACTCAGGACCAAAATAAATGGGAAATCCAAAGCCTCTGGAAGTAGAGAAAGTAAATTGAAGTAAATTTCTTTTTTTTTCACCTTTCAATAAACCCGGAAAGACGTAATGCAATGCTAAGCGGGGATATAAAGATTCCATGCCCAAACTCATCCATATTTCGAAGAGGATAGAACTATCGGGGAATTTATACAAATCTTTACTATCTAAAAAGTTATATTTTAATGAATTGATCTTTGAATATCGAGAATTAATTCTTATTTTTTTAAAATAGTAATTATTTACGACTCTTATGAGGGACGTTATTTCTAAGAGTTGCCTTTGAAAATCATTCGATACCTTTAATCCTAAGCTCGAAAGTAGATCATTGTTATACTGCAATCATGAATTCACATTTTATTATTATAAACCCTAGATAAGTATAGCATTTTTTTATTATTATATATATTTTGAATATATTATGCGAACTAATTTATTCAATAAATAGAAAATTAGAAAAATAAGTAAAATCACTATGAGATATTAAAAGAATTTACTCTGGAGTCTTTCTTTTATTGAATAATTGTTTCAATTCGCTCATAATCGCCCCTCTCAAACTGACGGGGCTAGCGGGTCGTGAAGCACCAGGCCCACCGGGCGGTCCTCCCGGCGGAGGTGGCGGTCCACCAGGCGGTCCACCAGGCGGTCCACCAGGCGGTCCAGAGAGAGGTGGTGGAGCGCTAGCAGGTGCTTTAGGTGTAGCAACTATAGGGGTGGATAAATTACTTCCTCTTTTTAACGCATTTACATCGTTATTTATTGTATTGATCCTAGTTTCTATCGTTGAGATTTTCTGATTTATTGCATTTAACGATTGTTCAACTAAATCAGGAATTTTTAAGATCATAAACATCATTTTTTCGACAATATCTCCAAATGAATTGAGTTTCTCCTCAAGAGGTGCTTTTCTTGTTTCTTGCATAAAGTTAGCGAATTCTTCTGCCATAGTATTCTCTCTATTTTTAATTATTAAGAATGATTGCTTATATTTTTTCTATTAATTATATATTTGATATGTTTAATAAATTTAAGTTCACCCTTAATGATTAAAGATAAAAAAAATGAGTGAAAGTCAGAATTGACTTTTAGCTTGATTTAGAGATTGAATTTTTTAAATAAATCCATAATTCATTAATTTCATCCCTAACTTCGATAAACTGATGAATTTTTTTAAGCAAAACATCTCTTGCTCTATCAAATTCTCTTTGATAGTCATTAAGCTCAGAATCCAGTATTTTTAATTTCTCTCCTTCTATAAGTTTATTTTTAGCCTTTTCTACATTCAAGGCCTTTTTTATGAGAGCTCCTCTTTTACCAGCAACTTCATCTAAAGCATTGGCTAATTCCTCTTTCTTTTTAATGAAATAGTCCTTTTTAACTGTAAGATTCTTAATAGCATCGATATATTTGTTATTAGCTTCGATATACTCATCATTTTTATAAATAATATCTTGGAATAAATTAACTTCCTCTTCTTTAATATTTGAACGTTTTTCCCTCATCAAAGTCTGCATCTGTTTTAGAACATCCCTAAAAGTTCTATTTAACATCTCTCTTTCTAAGTTTGCTTTTCTAAGTGCTTCAGCATATTTGTTCTGGGCACCTATAAGATTATTCTGGGCTTTTGCAAGTTTTTTAATATGAGTAACTAAATCTTTTTCTGTACTTGCTAATTCAAGTTCATCTTCATGAGTAATAATTGGACACATTTTCCTCAGATCCTTTTCATATTATTAAATTTTCGATAATATTTTAATGGAAATTCATGATTATAATTTTTTAGGTTTTTTTCATAATTTAATCAGAAGGAAAAGATGCTGTTATAATATTATCCCTATAATTTGCTTTTATTACTTTTACCATAATTTTTTTTCCTATTAGCTTAGGGGTAAATTTAAAAGGTTTTTTCATTAATATCTTAATGCCTAATTTTTCATTTATTTTCCCGATGCATTCTCTCTCCCATCGACCTCTGGATACAATTGTAACATTAATTACCATATTTTTCTTTAGATAGGGGGCTGTGAAACTTTTTCTTTTATGAATATTAAAATCAGCGGGTCCAAGTTTTAATTTAATATTGTATTTTTTTTCAAGCTGTGTTAACTGAAAATAAAAATATTTCCATGTTTTAGGTCGGATTTTTTTCAATTTACGCCCTGTTTTATAAGTCAAATATTTTTGGATACCAATTTGGAGTTGCTTTTCACTATAACCTCCTTTTCTTAAATCTAATATGAATTGAATAATATTTTCAATATCCTCATCATTTTCCCCAGGAAACCAAACTGGTGCAATTAATACATCAATATTAGCATTAAGAAGACGATAAATATTTTTTAGTAACGCCTCAAGGTTGTAGTTGCTACTAGCACATAAGTAGCGCGCTTTATCAGCCTCTAAAGTATTTAAACTTATATTAATTCGACAATGTTTTTCGATCTTAAATTGTTGTATTATTTTATTATTAAGTAATAAACCATTACTTTGAATGGAAATAGTTTCAATTCCCTCAATCTTCCTTAATTTTGACAACAAATTGAATAGTTCAGAATATAATAGAATTTCTCCATAGGGAGAGAAGTGAATCTCAATATTATAATTGCCTTTAATAGCAATTATCTCTTTTATTTGTTCCATTAAGTATGAATGACTAAGTATAAAATCTGTATCGTAATCACCCGCACTAACGAAGCAGTATTTGCAGCGAAGATTGCATAAAGTCAAAGGCTTTACTTCAATAATATTAGTTCCTCGATCTATTACTCCAAGATAATCAATACCCATTAATGGTATATCCGATTTTTCATCAACATAAATTACTGAATTTTTCATAGTTAATGGTATTGATAATTTCTATTAAAATGTTAAATCTTATACCTTAATATTGCAATTAATTCTCCTAAGTCAATGATTTGTTGTCCAGTAAGATGTTCACTACTTAGTATATTTATTATTGCGCTTGATTTTTCAGCTAGGTTAAGCAGATTCTCAATTCTCATTTTTTTGTCCTTAGAAACGCCTCTAATTAAAGTATCGGCACAAAATAATTCTTTAATGGCGCCTAATTCGGCAGCTTTTGTCACTTCATCAAAGCCAATAGCAATTAAGTCAGGATCTGTGCTAAAAAGTCTAAAAATTTCTTCTATTTTAGCTACTTCTTGAATGATTTTTACCTTATTTTTTAATTTACTTAATTTATCAGACTTTAAGGTCTCAAGTATCGCACTTTCAGTGCCAGAACTAACATGAATATTTTCAACGGGAGGCAATTTTACATCAATTAAAATATCTTGAATAGCTTTAAGCAGATGGTCACGAGTACTTCCTGGTCCACAAATTACTATTAAATCAATTTTGTTTGATTTAACGTTCTCCTCCATGATTTTTATAATAGCTGAAAAAAATTCTTCGTAAGCTTTATTGCGATGACGTTGCTCATAACGCTTTCCTGGAATTGTCTTCTTAATAGTTGCAATTCTATAATTACTATAATTTGATACCAATACAATTGTTGCCAAACCTGTTTCTATTGCGATCATTAAAATGAGAAAATTGCTCTCAAAAATAGACAATTGTTTAATCCGTTTTATCTCAGATTTGAGCCACTGTTCCTTTATAATTGATAGAATTTTGCCTATTTTAATATTTAAAGTATGATAGCTCCCAAAACTTACATATTCATCAGGTCCTTCGAGTATGGTTCCTTTTATCCTTAATCGGCTTGAAAATTCATGGAATGAAAGTGACTCAACATTAAGTGTTAGTCGCATAGGTTTCCGTTCTCCTTTACTTCCTTCCCTCAACACAACTCTACGGTGAGTTTGTGCGGAAACTTTATCTCCACTTCCAATAACGTTATAGAGTGCCCACAAATCATTTAAACTTTCTGTTTTTAGAACCATCTCTTGTTTTTTTTTATCAAATTCCATGATTTTCATGAGCTTATCACTACATTAATTCCTTTAAATAAGTAAAAAACTACAAAATTGATTAATTTTATGCTATATAAGACCTATTGTACTTCGATAAAAGAAATAAAAAAAAGATAAAAATAAAACTCAATGCAAAGTTATTGCTCTCCTAACGCTTCCTTGATTTTATTTAATTCCTCCATTCGTTTCCTTTTTTCCTCTTCGCGTTTCTTCATTTCTAATTCATCTACCTTCTGGAGAGTGACACCTTTTCTAATTTCATTCTGCAATTCTTTATCGATTGGAGCCATTATTTTTCAATACCTTTTTATATATTATTTTTAAAAAATACGATATTATTTTTTCACAGATATTATAATAGAATTTATTTATAAGTTTTAGTTTATGGAAAAAGGTTAGATTTTTAATTCCATTAAGTAAGCGCTTTCATTTCGTCTGTAATAATCCTTTATTTCCTCTACTATTTTAAATCCAAATTTCTTATACAAGTTTATTGCTTTGAAATTCGTTGTTTTAACATTTAAAATGACTTTTTTAATATTACTATATTCTTTTAGTATAGAAAGAGTTTTATTTAACAATAGAGAACCATAACCTTTACCTTGAGATCGTTTTTTAATTATAAAATTGATTAAGTTGAATCTATGCTCATCATCTTTAATGAGGATAATATATCCAATTAACTTTTCGTTGTACTTTGGATTTACTAACTTAAAAAACAAACTCTTAGATTGTATTAAATTTTGTAATAACTTACGTGAAAATGAATCTGATTTGAAGGTCTTTTTTTCAAGTTTATAAATTTTGTTTAAATCTCTTATTGAAACTTTTTTAAACATCATTTAGTCCCTTTTCTTTTAGAAACACATTTAATGGAATCTTTTCTGTTATTTGCGTATATTTCTCATCAATAAAGGGGATTTTCTCAACGATGTAACCTTGAAGATTATATTGCGTTAATAACTTCCTAAAATTAACTTTTACTATATCCGTCACTGGCAATTTAATTGTATTGTTTTCAAAAATTATTTTTTTTGCAGGATGTCTAATCATTTTACTAAGAATATTATATATTTCTTTCAAATTATCACTATGATCTTCAATCTGGCCAAATAATAATAAACCTTCCTCTGTAATCGTTTCATAAGGCATTTTAATGGATTTTGCTCTTCGAGCATATCGCCTCGCAAGTTGCCAGTAATCTTTAGCTTGTATAGAACAAAAATGGATTTTTAAGGAGACTTTGTTAGCGACTCTCTTTAATAAATCGAGAGCATAATCTCTACTTTTTTCTACGGATGCAATCGTTCCTTCCTTCAATCTAAAACCGCGTTCCTTTAAATAAGAACTATTGGTGACACACATTTCGAATTCGTTTAAATTAATAAAATCAACCCCTATTTGATCTAGATAGTAAATAAATCTTTCGAGGTGTTCGATATATTCTTGAGAGGGGATAACAGGAACCTCAGCTCCTACAGTTAAGCCTTTATCTAAAGCAGATTCAATAATAAACCATCTGTCTTTAGGAGGATTAAAACGTATCTCATCCAAGCCCGAAGCACTTAATTTTTGAGCTATAGATTGGTTAAAATTAAGACCATTGGTGTAAAGATGGATATGAAATTTTTTTCCTTTTTTTTGCTTTATATAGCTTATATACGAGAGAGTTTTATCTAAATTAGGTTCGAATAACGGATCTCCTCCGGTAATGCTCATTCCCTTAGCACGAGTAATATTAATTTCTTCAAGTAATTGCTCCTTATTACTAATTAAAATTTCATTGGCATAAGTAAATCTCTTATTTTTTCTTTCCTCTGAAATGGGACAATACCAATGGCAATGGCTTGGATTCTGGCAAAATCCATTGATAAATAGTACTGTTTTTGCTCCTTTCAGGCAGTATTTGCATCCTTTAGGGATTCCCCTATTCTTAAGGTAATATGTTTCCTCTTTCGATTTGTATAGTTTGCTTTCTTTCATCTCATATATAACTTATTCCTTATAATTGGATTAGTGTTTGCTAATGATTTCAATACTTCCTCTGTGGTTTGGTTTATCCCTATTTCTTTTTTCAGAAAAACACCTGTTTTTCCTTTTTTTTCTCGCTTTAATAATACTTTTTTTCTCTCATTAATAGTTTTTAGGCTAACATTAACCTCCTTGGCAGCAATATGTTCTCTCCCTATGATGGAATATTCTGTGTGCCCCGTTGTGCTCGGTTTGATTAATACCAACCGTTTATCGATTCCAGGAACTCTAATAGCCTTTTTTAGTTTCTTATGATTGATTTTTCCCCCAAAGGCATAAAACTCAATTGAATTTTGATCTAACTTAGTTATTGGTATCGTAATTGTTTCTAGTTCATTTAAATAGATATACAACTTTATCGAATCTTTAGGTGTTGCCATGATTAATTCTCGAAATAAATGAGCATAACCATTGTTGTGTAATATTAATTCAATTTTATATGTAGAAATCTGGTGAAGAAATATGATATCGATATCGCTATCTTGGTGCACATCACCACGTGCTATACTTCCGTAGACATAAGGAGTATTTGCCTCATTAGAAAACATTTCTAATAGTTTTAGAGCCCTATGTCTCTTGGATTCCAATAATTTCCAATGAGCTTCTGAATAGATAACCGAATTCTGAATTTCTCTCTGAATTTTTTCCTTTGGCATACGATTATGATGAGAGTAAATTAATTAATTGTATTTTGGATTTTAGTCATTATTTTCGCTAATAAAATCGTTTCATTGTTTTTAAAATATAAATTTGTTTGTTCTAAAACATCGATTTTTACGTGCTTTGAGGTTGATCGTGAAAAGACTTTCATAAATTTTGCGATTTTTCGATTTCTAAACCATAAATAAGATTTTTTACTAAATATTAAGTTTAAATGAATTTGATTTGAAATCAAATTGGAAGAAGATTTTTTTAGAGAGGGATTGATAAGAATTAATCCAATTTGGTCGAAAATATCACTCTTTACTTCTTTCTGAGAGAAATATGAATTAAAATCGATAAGCCAGTATTGATAATTTATTTTATGATCATTTCTTATTAAATAGTTAAACGCTTGGCTTACAATACGTTGAGTTTTATGAGCAAAAGTTGCATCCTGTTTTTTAAAAAAATTCCACCTTCTTTTAAATACTATATAATTTACAGTGAATCCATAGCTGCACAATCCTTCAAGAACAGCATTCGGAAGATAATGTAAAGTCCTTGAACTAAAGATAAATATAGTCGGTAGATGAGGCTTGATTTCTTGTATTCGTGGATTTTGCATCAAATTCCATTTCTTTACATAGATTTTATTATCTATTAATTGGAAAAAATTAGGGTCAAGATTGATTTTACTGATCGAAGCATTAATTATAGAATTTCTCCATCTATGCCTGACCTTATATATTTTAACCGAACATAAAATCATAATTAGTATAATAATTATAACAGAATCTACTAAGATCCAATCTACTTGAAATATATTAAAGGTCATTTTAGTAAATTATTAACGATAAATTCAATTTGAGATAACTTCATTAATCCAATCAATATATAATGTTGATCCTTTCTCAATTTTTACCCCAATGCACTCTGGAACTTCATAACTGTGAATTTCATTTATCAGTTTTATCAATTCTTCCGAATTGCGTTCTGATGTTTTAATTATTAATAAAACTTCATCATTTTCTTCAACCTTATCTTTCCATCGATAAATAGAATAAATGTCTTTAATTATGTTAACGCAAGCCACAATCTTCTTTTCAACTAACACACGAGCAATTCTTTTACCTTCTTCTAAATTCGGAACAGTGACATAAAATATTAAATTGATCATATTAATTTTCTGATAATACATGAAATCATTTAATTCTTTGATTTTCAAAAAATTGGATATACGCAAAAAAAATCGTGTAGCATAATAAGGGTATTGTAAAATAAATTAGATGAAGATTGGTTTTGAAGAATGGTGGTATGAGAAGATTTTTAAAGAATATTCCAAACCTCGGAAAAACAAACAAGAGTTTGTTTGGCTATGCAAAATTCTTAAAAAACTCAAATCTCTTTTAGATTTCACGAAAGATTTAGATTTGGTAAAAAATAGTTTACTTATTCTTGTTAACCTATTAGATGAGGGTCCATTAGATAAATATGAAAAATTGGGAAAAGATATTAGATACTTACCTTCAAAAGAACGTGAGAAAATTAAAAAACTATTGAATAAAACCTTAATTTTAGAAAAAATAGAAAATTATTGATATATCTATAAGAATCATTAATTTCATTATAATTAGAAATCAGTTGGTTTTAAAAAAAGAAATTATAAATATTTAAAATATTATTATTTATAAAAAAAATAACAGATTTTTTAAAATCGACCGGTAATTTCTAATTATTAGGGATATAAATGAGAGTTATAATATGCTGGGAGGTGTTTTGAAATTTTACATAATTTTTATCTAATACATCAATATACGGGTATTTGCTTAATTCATAGAAAATATGGAAGTATAGAATTTAATCAAGATTTAGTTTCAGGCTTTTTAACTGCATTAAAAGACTTTAGTGTCGAATTCTCAAAAGGAAGTGGAGAACTTAAAATTATTGACATGCAGATTTTTTACTTATTGCTAGTATTTAAAGAGGGGATTCTTTGCACGGCAGCAGCGGATAAAAACGATGATGCGAAGATTACTCATAAGGTATTAAGTGATGTTATTGATAAATTCGTTGATAAGTTTGGAGATGTAATTGGAAATTGGTCTGGCGATGTAAGAATTTTCAAGAATTTTGAAAGCATCATAGATGAATTGTTATTGAATGGAAGAGTCGCAGAGATTCAATTAAAAATCCCTATATTAAAAATTTACGAAAAAGATTTTCGTAAATCCCAACAAAAAATTATGAAGAAGGGATTGATTCTAACAGAAGAAGATTTACGCGTCGCTCAAAATCAAAAACCAAAATGGACGCTTAAAAGATTGCCTGCTCAAGTTATAACCCAAGGTTTCTTGGATAAAGAAATGTTTAAGATTGCACATTTAGCAGATGGATTTCATACCATTTCTGATATTGCTGAAGAGAGCGGTAAACCCGAAGGAGATATTCAAGTTCTAATTGATGATTTGGACGATTTAGGATTATTAAAGTTTATCGAGATTAAATGAAAGGGTTTATTAAGAATATCTTTTAAATTTTAGATGAATTTGTAATATTTAACATATTCTCTTAAGAAGGGATTATATCTAAATCCAATTTCATATTGATATTTGCATTTGGGACATATCAAAGTTATGGCATTAATCCCAAACGTTCCTTCACATGGTTTTTGATTCATTAACGTTCCACATTTATCACAGTATACTATTTTAGACATACATTTATTTTGAATTCTATTAATAAAAACTTCCCAGATTTCTATTTTTTAATCAAGTAATTACATTCATTATTGATATCTCTTTTAATTAAGTCTGATAAGAGTTTTCAGCATCAGAAAAATAATCATAAAATTTATGAAATTAAAAAAACTTAATTGTTTAGAATGAATGTGAATAAAATTGACGAAAATATTTATGAAATTTCACCTTCAACCTTAATGGCTCGTGTTGAGGGAACTATTAAGAAATTTCAGATGAAAGTTCCCGTCCATATTTATGCTAATGACTATATCTTAGAAAAAATTAAAAAAGACAGAACCCTTGATCAAATCAGCAATGTAGCATGCCTTCCTGGGGTTCAGAAACATGTTATAGCACTTTCAGATGCCCATCAAGGATATGGCTTCTGTATTGGAGGCGTAGCAGGGACAGATGCCAATGAAGGTATGATTTCCCCTGGAGGCGTAGGATATGATATAAACTGTGGAGTGAGGTTATTAAGAACAAATCTATTTTTAGAAGATATAAAACGAGAACTTCCTTCTCTCCTTAATAGGATTTTTAAAAATATACCTTCAGGTTTAGGCTCAAAAGGAAAGTTGGATATAACCTATAGTGATTTAGATGAAGTTTTAGATACAGGTTTAAATTGGGCACTAAAAAATGATTACGCTGTTGAACAAGATTTAAAACATTGTGAAGAGAATGGGTTTTTAAAGGATGGAAATTCAGAATTAATATCAGAAAAAGCAAAGAAAAGAGCAATAAATCAACTTGGTTCTTTAGGTAGTGGAAATCACTTTTTGGAAATACAAAGAGTAGATGAAATATATAACAAGAAAATAGCAGAAAAATTAGGGATTATAGAAAAAGATCAAATTACTACAATGGTGCATACGGGTTCACGTGCTTTAGGACATCAAGTATGTTCAGATTCACTCAGAAATATCGAAAAAGCAATGAGAAAATATAATATTGAAGTTCCGGACAGAGAATTAGCTTGTGTCCCCGCAAATACAAAAGAAGCAATGAATTATTTAAGTCAAATGGCTTGTGCAGCGAATTTTGGATTTTGTAATCGCCAATTAATCACTCATTGGCTACGAGAATCATTTCAACAACAATATAATAAAAGTATTGATGATATCGATTTTCATCTGATATATGGTGTTTGTCATAATATATTAAAAATCGAAGAGCATGAAGTAGATGGAAAAAGGATGCGTTTAAATGTACACAGAAAGGGAGCAACTAGAGCATTTCCTCCAGGACATACGGAAATACCTCAAGATTATAAAAACATTGGTCAACCAGTATTAATACCGGGGACGATGGGATCTGCATCATATCTTTGTGTTGGAAAATCAAAAGCCATGGATCTCTCATTTGGTTCTACTGCTCATGGTTCAGGCCGAGTTATGTCAAGATCAAAAGCAACTAAAAAATATTGGGGCTCTAAGGTGAAGGAAGATTTAAGCAACAAAGGTATATTAATAAAAGCGGCTTCAATGAAAGTGATTGCCGAAGAAGCGCCTGGGGCTTATAAGGATATAGATCAAGTGGTTCAAGTAAGTCATGATTTGGATATTATTGAAAAACTAGTCAGATTAGTGCCAGTGGGAGTTGTTAAGGGATAAGAACAGAGATAATCCTAAATGTCAAAAACAATATCCATGGTAACTCTATCTTTTTTTTCCTCAATGTTCATAAATGAATAAGTGATAGCCTTAACTTCAGTTCCAATCTCATGAGTGCGTTTATCAAATCTTTCACCTTTCGCAAGTGCCTTTAATTCATAATTATCATTCTTCAATTTAATTGATTGCACATTAATTTCATTAAAGATTAAGTTTTCAACATCGAAGATATAAAGAAATTCAGTTAAAAAATCTATAGCAAGGGCATATTTATCTTCTGACTCTACTTTAATTTCTCTAACTAATTCATGGTTTATTTTTTCCAAATTTGGTGAAATTGTTGCCATAAGGCCCAAAGCAGCTTGGGAAAAAGCCTCCTCAAGATTCGATCCCCAACTTCTTACTTTAACATCTGCCGTGTGTTCGATGAATTTGTAACCCGCATCTTTCATTTTATAAGACTCTTTCGAAATATTTATCATTTAGATGATTTGTTTAATATTAAATTTTTTCTAAAATTTTTTTCCTAGGACTTTAAATTTTTCATTGAAAACAATTTTATTGTATGCTCTATACTATTCTCGATGATTTAATCTTTTATCAAATATTAAGAGTTATAAATAAATTCACTAATTTTGAATTAAAACTATATAGATATTTTCTTAGAAAAACACATATTTGTCCCCAAAATATTGTTAACATCAATAATTTTGTGTTTTTCTTTGTTAATAACGAAGATTATTTCTTTGCAAAAAATTATATTAATAGCATTCGGAAAGAAATAATTAAAAAAGTAATAATCATTCGAGCAGAAAATACACTTATAACCTTATTATACAGTCTTTTTCCAGATCTATATATTCATGATATAAAAATTGAGTGGAATGTATATTCAGGGAAAAGGGAAATATCTGTAAATTTTCTTTCATTTAAAGAGAGAGGAATTGCTATTGGATGTAACGGTGATTATATTAAAACTGTAAATCAACTTTTTGAAAAGAACGTGATCTTTCAGAATGATGAAAAACCATTTAAAATAAATTGTATATCCTTGAGGAATTAAATCTTAATTACCAAGGGACATCCTTCAAACCAATGATATAGGCTACTGTATTTGCTATAATACTTACTGAAGGGGTTAATATAAGTAGGAAGCTTATTATAAATATATCTGGAGCCAAATATAGATCTGGTAGAAAAAAACTAGGTATTGAAGCAAAAATAATAGCGATTCCTGCAAAATCTAGTGAATCTATTACCCAGAAAGGCTCTCCGCTTTCTATATTAAACCTTCTTTTTAAAAAAGAACCTATTAAATCTCCGATTCCGGCTCCATATGAACAAAGAATAATTCTCATTAAGATAAGGCCAAATCCAATAGGTATCGGTCCACCAATAAAATAATATTGGTAATATAAGATGTCATTATATAATTTATAGATTCCAAGAGGGATTCCAACATCTGGAATAAGCTTAATTATATCCCATAAAAATATAAATATCAAGAAGACTCCTAACGAGATAGGGATTCCAATGTAAAGTGGTCCTTTAATTAAACCATTCCATGTTTTATGATCTCCTAATATTCTCCTTCCATCACCCCAATTCTTTCCGCCATCCACTGGTTTTCCTTTCCCAACAATCACCATTCCAGCATTTGAGAGATATGCAGGAACAATAAATAATAAACTGAAAATTAATAAAGCAATCCAATCCGCCCAAGAATATAGTAACGAGATGATTATAAAATTTAAAAAGAGTAAACATGTAAAAAATAATGTAAGATATTTTGCAATCCTTGTGTTTCGCTGTCTTTTATCCTCTTGATTAGTGATCGAATCCATTTTTTGTATAATCAATTTATTCTCAAATTAGATATTTTAATGTTAAATAAAAATTAAAGATTGTTAAAGTAATTAGATTATACTAGGGTATTAATAATATTGTTCAGCAAATAAACATCTTTTAAAAGACCGACAATAATATTATCAAATATTGAATTGGTGGTAGTTTTTTTATTTTTAAAACACGATTAAAATTTTTACTTCCAGTCTAATAATTAATCTTATATAGTTCTATTGCATTCGAAATATTACGTATCGAAATATTTCGTATGGAAAAATGAGTTATGGTGACGGTGATTGTTGACAAATTCTAACAAAGATGAAGATCAGAGCTTTAATATTGATAAATTCTATAAGGATTATCTTAAAGGTCCAATAATTTTTAAAAAACGAGAAGCTCTTGAGCCATCATTTATACCAAATGAATTACCTCATAGAGATTATGAGATAGAGAAGATTGCAGCTATTACAGCTTGTGCCTTAAAAGGAGATGTAGCACCTAATTTACTCTGTTATGGAATGACCGGCACAGGTAAAACAGCCACAGTCAGATATATTAGCCAAAAATTAGCTCAGCATTGTAAAGGAAACACTCCGTGGTGGATTTATATTAATTGTAATGTCGTGTCAACGCCATATCGTATATTAGCCCATATTTATAACACAATTAGCCAAAAGGAAAAAATTCCTCCTACCGGATTGCCAAAAGATATTATTTTTAAAAAGCTTCTAGGCTTATTGGATATCCGAATCAAGCATAGTATTTGTTTTCTTGTATTAGATGAAATAGATATATTAATAGAAAAAAAGGGAGGAAACGAAATCTTATATGATCTTACTCGATTAAATGAAAATTTAGATTATTGTCGCACGAGTTTAATAGGGATTTCTAATAAATTAAAGTTTATTGATTATTTAGATTCAAGGGTGACTTCTAGTTTAGGAGAAGAGGAACCCATAGTGTTCCATCCTTATAACGCTAACCAATTGGCAGATATACTTAAACAACGAGCAGGGATTGCCTTTCCTGAAGGGATTATTGAGGATGGCGTTATTAAATTATGTGCTGGATTAGCTGCTAAAGAACATGGTGATGCTAGAAAAGCCTTACAACTCCTACGTAAAGCGGGAGAAATAGCTGAAAGAAGACATAATAAATCAATTTCAGAGTCCCATGTGCAAAGAGCCCAAAAAGATATTGATAAAGATCAAGTTGTGGAGTATATTCTTTCTATGCCTCTTCAATCTCAACTAACCATAACTGCCATTTTTCTTCTACATAAATACAATAAGCACCATATCATTACTTCAGGGGATATATACGATGTTCATTCAGAACTTTCAAATAGGATTCCTGGGATAAAACAATTAACAAAAAGAAGAATTAGTGATTACATTAATGAATTAGCTTTAGCAGGATTAATTTCTGCTATAACAAAATCAATGGGGCATTATGGAAGGACAAAAATTATTAACCTTGACATTGACATGAGTTTAATAGAACGTGTATTAAACCAAATACCCAAAATTAAAATGTCCAATTTACTAAATATTAAGCCGACTCTTTTACAAACAGATAAAGTAAGATTAAAAAATAATGTATTTAAAAAACTGCTTTAAGAGGAAAAATCCCAGTCTTTTATTTGTTTTATAATATTTTCAAGAAAATAAACAGCCAATTCTTCATTTTCTCTTTTTAGAGTTAAGAAAAGTTTGATGAGATGTTTGCAAAATTTTTTACTTTTCGCTCTTCGCGTTTCAAAATCATGGCAATTATGTATTAAAGTTTTTTTTTTGACGTTTATATTTACAACATAACTGTCTTCTTTAGTTCCTTTAATTTTCGCATCAAGAAAGCCCTCATTTTTATCGACCTTTAAAATCTCTACTGCGTCATCTGAAAGAGATACAGCTCGATTTAACGCAGCAGAATCAGTAATTCTCTTTAGAAGCTGATTAAATTTATTTCCATTATTACTTTGAATTCTTTTTACTGTTGCATTTCTTTTCTTACGAGAAATACTATTAGTTTTAATTTCGATTCGTCTTATTTTTTGCCATTCAAGAAATTTTTGGTTTAGATCATTTGAAAGTCTAAGAAGAGTGTTTTTATCTTGAATTAATAATTTTTTATTCAAAGCATCTCCAATGAATGATATTACCTCATCGGGCATGAATATAAAATGCTCAAATACCACTTTATATATGAGATCGTCATAATAGATGTAAGGTAAATCTACAATCTTCCAAATATATAATAACATCTCATCTGGATTATCACGTGGAACGCTAAACTTCATTGAGAAAGACCAAAATTATGTTTATTGTGTTAATTTAAAATGATTTTTATATCTAAGGGATAATAATTCAATTTATCCAATTCAATTATTGGAACAATTCCAGGTGTAGGCGTAATTCCAAAACTCCTCATAAAATCAGTTTGCGCTTGAAAACATCCAGAATTTACTAATGAAACATGGCGATAACGATCAAATCCATTAATGTGAACATGTCCAGTATGGAAGATATCGGGAATCTTATCTATGATTAACCAATCCTTTTCCGTTGGAGCAATCTGAGTTTTTTCACCAAAAATTGGAGCTAAATGCCTAGATATAAGTAATTCCTTCATAGTTTTAGTAGGTTCATCAATACTAAAATCATGAATTAGCAAATTCATATCATGTATGCTTTCCCCATGATAAATAAGAGTATTTACATTATGAGTTTGAATATAAGAAGGATTTCCTAAGCATATAACACCAAGATCAAATAAGGTTTCGGAATATTTCTTTGGGACTGCTGGTCGAGGAATGGCATTTCTTACTGGTTCGTGATTTCCCGCGGTATAAAAAATAGTAATATGTTCGGGGATTTCAGCAATAAATTCACATGCTTTTTCATACTGTTTATAAATATCAGAAATTTCAAGATCTTGCTCTTGATTAGGATAAACTCCGATCCCATCAACTAAATCTCCATTTATAACGACATATTTTATTTTAGATGCCATCTTTCGATAAGTTGCATTGCCTATTTTTCCATTTAAGAACCCAATGAACCGGTTAAACAATTTTTCTTCAAATTCTTTACTTCCGATATGCAAATCCGATAGAAGTGCTATTGATAAGGGAATATCAGCTAAATTTGGTTGATAATCCGTTGGAATATCGATTTTTGTTAAGTAATCAGCAAAAATAATTCCTCGATTTCTATTATCTCCTGGACTATAAGTACCTTGGACGTATAGCATTTGATCATATACTAAATGATTAAATAATTTATGATTATCTTGGTTGTCACTATCTTTACGAATCAAAACATTAATAGATCCCGTGAGATCTTCAATTTCAAAAAAAAAATTCTGGTTCTTAGTCTGCCGAAAATTTTTCACTAACCCTATAGTAGATACTTCTGATTTGCTAGAAAGTCTTAATATGTTATTGATATTAGTTGCTGAAAGCACATCAGAACGTTTCCTCATCAGCTTATTTAAAGTTGTAAATTTGTCTAGAGTTAAATTATAAAAATCAGTATAATCTCCATTAGTATGCAGTTTTCCAGTTGGATCTTTTAATATTTTATAATCAGAATCATATTCTTTAGCAATGGGGTGATATACTGAATTAGATTTGGTACTTTCATAGAATTTAGTGGACTCTTTCAAATTCCCATTCATATCTCGAATATTGCTATTCTGCTTTGATTCAAAGTGAGTACTTTGCTCCTTAGCTTTTGATTCTGACTCCATTGATGCTCTTATTTCAATTATATCCTTATTCGGCTTATAATTCTCTTTTTTACTAACATCATCTTTTCTTTGGAGTAATTTGAGTAATTCTTTATTCGAAAGTTTTTTCAAAACTTCAGTTGTTATATGGCTCTGGAATTGAGGTATGAAACTTGTTTCTCGAATGATTAAATCTAATGATTGATGCGGATTGTCCATATTTAGTATCATTTCTAAACCTGCGGGGGTTATATTAATCTCAGAATTGAGCAATTTTTGAACAAGGAGAGATTTCTGATTTAATTTATCGTCTTTCAAGGAGAATCAATTGTATTAGAATTATAATATTAAGTAAGTTTCATAATTAAATGATTTATTATTAAAGAAAAAACAACTTTTTCTTTTATAAAAAGGGACTAATCTAAATATCTAATTACTATAAAAAACAGCTAATCTCTATGTATTCAAATATAAGGATACAATTAGCCTATTAATAAAATAGTTTTAATTTTCTTAAAAAAAATTGAATAGTATAGCGTAAGTTTAATTGCTAAATTGCGAGAAATTAATTAAAAATGACGGAGTTAAGTGAAGGAATGGAACAATACTTTGCAGAAATACAGCAAAACGTTGATAAGTGTTATGCAATAGCCGAGATTGCACGAAAGAAGGGCATTGATCCCGAAAAGTTTGTTGAATCACCCCAAGCAAAAGATTTAGCAGGAAGAGTTGAGAAATTGGTTGGTCCTGAAGGAGTTGCTCAAATAATCCGTGATTTAAAAAGAGACGGGAAAAGCGATGATGAGATTGCCTTTCAGGTGGTAACTGATATTTTAGATAAAAAAGTGGGACAAATAAAATCTTTAGATGAACGAGTGGAAAGAGCAATAAGAGTTGGATTAGCTATTAAAACCATGGGAGTGGTAAGCGCTCCATTAGAAGGCATATCAAAAATTTTGATACGAACTGATCAACAAAATAGGAAATATTTATCCCTTTACTTCGCGGGTCCTATCAGAGCCGCTGGAGGAACCACGGAAGGATTATGCGTTTTAATTGCTGATTATGTAAGAAGAAAATCAAAAATTCCTAGATACGAAGCAACTGAGGCTGAAATAGGTAGATATCTTGAAGAAGTTAAAATGTATGATAGACGGGTTCACTTGCAATACCCTTCCTCAAATGCTGAGATCAGATTTACGGTTGAAAATCTACCCGTTGAAATAAATGGAGATTCAACAGAAGACGAAGAAGTATCCGCATTTAGAAATTTACCTCGAATTGAAACCAATAAAATCCGTGGAGGCGCGTGCTTAGTTTTAAATGATGGGATTATATCAAAATCTCCAAAACTTCTAAAAATTGCTAAAACGATGAAATTGGATGGATGGGAGTGGCTTGCTGAATTAAAAAAAATTGGACAAAAAGAGCAAGAAAATGAAGACAAAAAGAAACAAGAACAGAAGCAAATTAAGACAATAACTCCGAATGCTAAGTACATTTCAGATATAATAGCGGGTAGGCCAGTTTTTAGTCATCCTTCTAGAATCGGTGGGCACCGGATTCGTTATGGACGGTCTAGAAACACTGGTTTGGCTGCAACAGGTATTCATCCCGCGACAATGGCTATTTTAGATGACTTTATAGCAATAGGCACTCAGTTAAGAATTGAAAGACCGGGAAAAAGTACAAGCGTCTGCCCTGTAGACTCAATTGAGCCCCCTTTAGTAAAGTTAAAAAATGGGAATGTTATAAAAGTAAAGAATAGAACTATCGCAAAAAGAATTTTTCCGAATATAAAAGAAATCCTATTCCTTGGGGATATATTATTTGGATATGGTGAATTTGCTGAAAATAATCACAAATTAATCCCTTCTGGCTATGTGGAAGAATGGTGGGTTTTAGATTTACAAGAAAACGCTAATAATCTTAAAATTAATGATCCTGAAGTAAAAGATTTTATTGAACACCCATTTACCAAAATTCCTAAGGCTAAACAAGCAATAGAACTATCCTTAAAATATAATATTCCATTACATCCAAAGTATACCTTCTTTTGGGATAAATTCGAAATTGAAGAATTGGATTATTTAAGAAATTCCTTGATCAAATCTTATCAAAATTCTGAAAGTAAAATTTTACTCACTAACGAAAAAGATATCAAATTGTTGCTCGAGAAAGCCTACATTCCCCATAAAATAAACGAGGGTAAAATCCTATTTAATAAGGAAATTAATTATACTCTTATTTTTATCTTTAATCTGAATAACGATAACAAAGAGAAACCTAAAGAAAGCCTCAACCCATTTGAGTATTTTTCTCACTACTCATCAATTATCATGAAAAGCAAATATCCCTATTTCATGGGCACTCGAATGGGAAGACCAGAAAAGTCAGAGAGAAAAAGCATGAAGGGAATTCATTCTCTATTCCCTCTAAGTGATAAAGTTGGGAGTTCAAGATTGGTTGAAAAAGCTATGGAATTAGGGAAAATCAAAATTGATGTCTGCCGAAAGCTTTGCCCCAAGTGTAAAACCGTTTCAATTTTTAATATTTGTTCTAGTTGTGGGACTCATACTATTTTACAAAAAGTTTGTGAAAAATGTAAAAAAAATTTTCCTAAGAATGAAGAAAAATGTCCACAATGTGGAGAGCCCCTAAGATATTCATCAGATGCATTATTTAATTTAAAAACGCACATTAATAAGACATTAAAAAGTTTAGGAATGAGTCTACCAAATAAATTCAAAGGGATCATTGGACTGACAAACCAATTTAAAATACCTGAACCAATCGAAAAGGGACTTTTAAGAGCCAAAAATGAACTTTTAGTTTATAAAACAGCAGAAATTAGATATGATGCAACGGATATCCCATTGACCCATTTTAAACCTAAGGAAATAGGAACGCAGGTCGATACATTAAGGCATCTAGGGTATACAAAAGATTATAAAGGTAATGATTTAGAAAACGTCGAACAGATATGTGAATTAAATGTTCAAGATATTATACTTTCCGATGATTGTGCTGAATATTTCATGAAAGTCGCAAATTTTATTGATGATGAACTTGAAAAAATATATGAGATGGAAAGATTTTATAATGTCTCCAATAGACAAGATCTTTTAGGTCATTTAGCAGTAGGATTAGCACCTCATACCAGTGCAGGAATCATTGGTAGGATTATTGGTTTTTCTCCTGTAAGGTCTATTTATGCTCACCCTTTTTGGCACGCTGCAAAACGTAGAAATTGTGATGGGGACGAAGATGGAATAATGATGCTTTTGGATCCTCTTTTGAATTTCTCAAGATTTTATTTACCCAGTAAAATAGGTGGTAGAATGGATGCCACTTTAGTTATTTCCACCAAATTAGATCCAAATGAAATTGACACCGAAGCACATAATATCGACACTCTTTTCCAATATCCTAAAGAATTTTATGAAGAAACGCAAAATTTTTGCGATCCAGCGAAAATTGAGGTCATGATGGATTTAGTAGATAATCATCTTAAAAAAGGAAAGATGTATGAAGATATTGGATTTAATATTCCCACATCTGATATAAATGAAGGCCCTATAACTACGTCCTATAAAACCTATGAGAATATGGATGATAAAATTGATGCTCAACTCCATTTAGCAAGAATTATTAAGGCTGTGGACGAGCGAAATGTTGCAGAGAAAATATTATCCACTCATTTTAACCCAGATATCCTTGGTAATCTTAGAAAATTTGCTATACAAGAATTTAGATGTGTGAAGTGCAATCAAAAATATCGACGTCCTCCAATTTCGAATGCGGGAAATTGTCCAAAATGCGGCGGTAATATCATCCTAACAGTCAATCGAGGTGGAATCGAGAAATATATTCCACGCGCTATCAGTTTATGTAAAAATTTCAAGTTAGATGCTTATACGGTTCAGCGTATGGAATTAATTGAGCAGTATGTTGAGAGTTTAACGAATAATCCTAAAATCAAACAACAAAAATTATCAGATTTCTTCTAAGTAAAATTGATCAAGTTGTATTTAATATTTTGTTATAAATAAATTATAAGAATGCAGGAGGAGGGATTCGAACCCTCGAACTCCTATGAGACTAGAGCCTCGGTCTAGCACCGTTGACCAGGCTTGGCGACTCCTGCGAATTTCTGAATTTAGAAATTTTTAAGAATAAAATCTCTTTATATTTATGTTTTAGTTTAAGCTATTAAGGAACCGAAATTTTAAAAATCTTATTTGTTAAAGAGTTGGAAAGTTTTGAACCTAAAAATATTTTTATCATAACAATTTTAATGCATTTATATAGTTAATATAAAAAAATAAATAATAACTGGCGGTTGTGGATAGATGTCTATTGATACTAAGAAATTACAAGCTCTCCTCCAATGGTATAAACAAAGTATTGGTGAAAATTTAGTTACCGCTCTTATTGTAAATCGAGAAGGCCTCGTTATAGATGCTTTAAGTAAGAACGCTGAAGAAAGCGTGGATGAAGAAATAGTTGGAGGCGTAAGTGCTTTAGTAGAACCAGTATTGACTAGAATCACAAAAGAATTCAGTTCAGGCTCTTTTGGCACGGGTACTTTTGATACAGAGGAATATCGTTTCATTTTTTGTGAAGCTGGTCCCGAAGCCGTATTTGTCACAATCCTAAAAGCAATTGCGGGAGTAGATCCAGTATTTCCCTATGCATATTTAACAGCAGAAAAAATTGCGCGTATTTTTGATGGAAGAACAGTCAGTCCGGTAATTCCTAAACTCATCTCTGATAGTAACGCAGAAAATATTGAGAGAAAAATTGAAAAATTACAGAAAGTAAAGGTCCAATCTGGTGAGTACGCGTTCAAATTAATACTGGGAGGAGATGGAGCTGTTGGTAAAACCTCTCTAGTCCATCGATTTGTTGAAAATACCTTTGCAAAAGACTACAAATCTACGATTGGAACCTCAATAATGAAAAAAGAATGTAATTTTAAAGAATTAGGGAGTGCCGTTAGATTCGTTATTTGGGACTTAGCAGGTCAGAGTCAATTTCAACGCGTAAGAAAGTCTTACTTAGCAAACGCAGAAGCGGGAATTTTGGTTTATGATGTAACAAATCGTAAATCTTTTGAAAACATCAAAAATTGGCATAATGAAATTAAAAAGGTATCAACTAATATATCACTTATTTTGGTTGGAAATAAAATTGATTTAGAAGAGAATCGAGAAGTAGAATCTCAAGAAGGTAATATCTTAGCAGATAATTTAGGTTTATCTTATATCGAAACATCAGCAAAAACAGGCGAGAATATTAATGATGCGTTTAAAATGCTCGCATTATTAATGATAAAAAAGTATTTTATCACTGAGGAAGTATAGTTAGAGCCCCTGGGGGGAATTGAACCCCCGACCGAATCTTCTGACCGACTGACATACTCGATCAATTGATTACGAATCAATCGCTATACCACTAAGCCACAGAGGCAAAAAATTAATCTAATTAATATAAATTTTAAAAAATTATAAAATTTTCCCAATGACTTCTCATAATAATATTACTGATATGGGAGAGGTTCAATTAATCAAAATCATTGAAGCCTTAGTATTTAAAGTAACAGGGGAGAAATTAATAAGAGATGATGCGTTTTTTTTTGAGCCTCAAGAGACTCGCAAATCCGTTATTTTCAATTCTGATATGTTTGTTTCTACTACTGATGCTCCAGCCGAAATGAGTCATTTTCAAATGGGGCGTAAATCAGTAATAATGAATATCAGCGATTTAATAGTTAAAGGAGTAAGGCCAAAAGGGGTAATAATTTCCCTAGGATTACCTTTGGATCTATATATAAACCAGTTTGAAGATTTAATAAAGGGTATAATTGGCTCTTCGAAAAAGTGGGATTTAAAATATCTTGGGGGAGATTTGAATAGAACAAAAGAATTAATAATAAACCCTACAGTTTTTGGGTTTAAGAATACTGAATATATTATTCATCGAGAAGGTCTTAAAACGGGAGATATTCTGTTAATTAATGGCAAATTTGGTTTAACAAGTGTTGGTTTTGATATCCTTCTTAATAGAAAAGGAGATTTAAGATCTTATCCAAGTTATAAACGATCAATAAATAGTGTTTTAGAACCAAGTTTGATCGGAAATGAAGGTTATTTATTATCAGATAAGAAGTTAGCAAGTACTAGTATTGATTCATCTGATGGTTTGATAAAATCTCTAAGAGATCTTATGCTATCAAATAAGAATATGGGATTTGAAATTGAATTCAACGAAGACTTAATTGATCAAGAAGCAATCGAATATTCTAATGAATTTAATATTTCTTTAGAAAAGTTAATTTTGAATGGAGGAGAAGAGTTTATTCATTTATTTACGATTCCTTTTAAAAATTATAAAAAAGCTATTGACTTGGTTAAATCTGGAAGTGGTTTCTTAATCAAGGTTGGAAAGGTGATCCCTGAAGAGAAAATCTACTTATTAAAGGATAATAAAAGAGTGGCAATTGAAGATAATGGCTATGATCATTTCAAATAAGATGATCTATTTTTTAAATAAAAAAATTAACTCCTCAAATTTTTAAATTTAATAATAAAATCTTAGGTTTCTGGACTGCAATTTATTTAAATATTACAAAAAATTTAAGAAAAATAAATAAAATATAGAAAAATAAGAGATGATCAGTGTATTGACTAAAGTTTTAATATTATATGGAACAAGATATGGGACAACAAAAGAAATTTCAGGTGAAATAGAGAAGATTATTCAAGAAAAAGGATTTAAAACCGAAAGCTACAATTTAAGTGATATTGATTTAAAAAATATTCCTCGAATAGATAAGTATGATGGTTTTATCTTAGGTTCAGGGATTAAAATAAATAGATGGACTAAAGCCGCTAAAAAATTTTTAAAAAAAAGAAAATCGGAACTAATAAAAATCCAAAATAAGATGGGAGTTTATGTTTGTTGTGGAGAGGCAGCAAAAAAATCAAATATCAATGGTGCAATTGAAAAATATATTACAACAAAGCTAAAAGAAATTGGATTAAAGCCTTCTTTGGTTGACGCTTTTGGTGGTGCTTACGATTTAAGAGAAGGTTCAGCTATAAACGGTATGACCAGAAAAATTGTTATAGGTATTATGCAGAAAGAGGAAGGAATTGAGAATCCAGATGGAGAATTGCATGACTTCCGGGATTGGGAACAAATTAAATCATTTGCTAATAAATTTGTTGATTTATTAAATCAATAACATAATCATTTGATAGACTTAAATCTTTTAGTTCTTTGAATAGTGTGCAAGGTTCTATCAAGAGAATTAATCCCTTTAAAACAAGAGAAAAAAAAGTCGGAAATAATCAAAACTCATATTTTCAATATGATTTTGATAAAGATAAGACTTACAATAAAAGAAAAACTTTAAGTTAAATTACCCATTTTCAAATTATAGGTTCACTAATTAATTACTCTTGAACTATAAACGTATTCAAGGGTTATTTTCTGGGCCATTAGCGCAGGCAGGTAGCGCAGCAGGCTTTTAACCTGAAGGTCGTGGGTTCAATACAAATCTGGGATTTACCCAGGATGCGAAAATCCCACATGGCCCGTTTATATTTATTAATATTAAACTCAATAAACGGGAGAACTAAGTTCGGTGAAAATGAATATAATTTTACTTGAAACCTAATTTATCAAAATTAATAATAAATCATCTATTAGTTGGGAGGATTTTACAGATAATTTTTTCTATTTTGAAACCATAAATCTAATTAAAAAAAAATCGTTAGAAGGATTATCTAAATCAATAAAAAAAAAGCATCTGATATTGCAATGACCAAATAATTTTTATTTTAATTAATTCATATTTATTCACATTCCAAAATGGAGTCTATAGATAAATTACCATCTGATGAACCAGAACAGTTATTGGTGAAATCACAAGATTCCACCGATCCAGATTATGGAATAGAACCAGAAAAAAGAGATATTGATTCCTTATTGCAATATGGAGTAATAAATCTTGATAAGCCAAGTGGACCGACCAGTCATGAAGTTGTCTCATGGATAAGAAAGATTCTTAAAATTCCTTTAGCGGGGCATGGTGGGACTTTGGATCCAAAGGTGACCGGTGTGTTACCATGCGCTTTGGGAAAAGCGACAAGAGTTTTATCAGCTTTATTAACGGCTGGGAAAGAATATGTTGGAGTTATGTATCTACATACTCTTGAAAGCACAAGAAAATTAGAAAAAATATTTCAAGTATTTACTGGCAAAATATATCAAACACCGCCATTAAAGTCATCTGTAGTTAGAAAATTACGGATTCGCGAAATATATTATAATCGACTACTTGAAGCAGACAATAATCATGTCTTATTTCGTGTAGGATGTGAAGCGGGAACTTATATACGAAAATTGTGTTTTGATATTGGTGAGGCTTTATGTTCAGGAGCACATATGCTAGAGTTACGAAGAACAAGAGTTGGGAAATTTAAAGAAGATAATAGTTTAGTTTCACTCCAAAATGTGAAGGATGCATTTAGTATATATACAGAAGAGGGGGATGAATCATATCTAAGAAAAGTAGTAATGCCTATGGAAAATATGGTCGCTCATATCCCTAAAATTTATATTAGAGACACTGCAGTAGATGCTATATGTCATGGTGCAGATTTAGCCGCTGCTGGAGTCTGTTTAATAGATGCAAGAATAAAACCAGGTTCTAATATTGCACTAATGACTCTAAAAAAAGAACTCATTGGTTTTAGTACAGCAAAAATGCATGCGATGAAGATATATAAAGCTAAATCAGGTATCGTCGCAAGTTCAAATAAGGTATTCATGGAAAGAGGTACATATCCTAGATGGACAGAAATAAAAAGCAAAAATAAGATAGAGTAACCTAAAAATATGGATCAAAAAGATGAACATTATTTTAATGAATTTTCTAATTCCGAAGTAAAGTTTTATACCGTTTCTGCGAGCTTAAGGAAACATTTGTATCTTTTTAAAACTGCAACTGGGATCTTTTCATATAAGAAATTAGATTTAGGAACAAGAGTTTTAATAGAAAATATGATTATTGTTAAAAATGCAAATTCTTTTCTTGATTTAGGATGTGGATATGGAGCGATTGGATTAGTATTAGCATATGAATCTCCTGAAAGTATGGTTTATTTAACCGATATTAATAGGAGAGCTTTATGGTGCACTAAACAAAATATCCAAGTTAATTTACCTCTAGAAAAGGATAGAATTAAAGTACTGTATGGTAAATATTTTGAGCCGTTCAATTCTAAAGACGTTCAGTTTGACGCAATTTATATGAATCCTCCATTGAGATTAGGGAGAAAGCACTTTTTGCGACTTTTCGAAGAATTACCTATCTACTTGAAAAAAGACGGATCATTTCAATTCGTCATAAGAAGGAAGATGGGTGCAGAATATGTTTATAATTACTTAATAGAAGCTTTTACTAAGCAAAATATAGAGATAATATGCAAAAGAAGTGGATACTGGGTCTTTAATTACCTTCAAGACTAAATGTTTATGAGCAAGATAGAAGGTTCTGAGAACTGTAGAAAAAATAGTAAAATTTTTTAGAAATAGAACACTTATTTAATAATAATTTGTGAGAATAGATGATTTTTTTTGGCTAAAAAAAGAAAGATCGATGTTTTGCTCCATGAATTAGTTCCTAAGCACTATCTTTTGACAAAGGAACAATCACAGCAATTACTTGAAAAATTTAAAATAACCACAAACGATTTACCTCAAATGTTTGAAAAAGATCCAGTTGCAATCGCGATTGGAGCAAAAGAGGGAGACATTATAAAGATAGTTCGAGATTCTCATACAACGGTAAAGTCAGTAGATTATTACCGATATGTTAAGAAAGAAAAAGTCTAACGATTTTTAATTAAAAATAAATAATTATAAGGATAAACTATATTGATTTCTGAAAATTTATCAAACACCGATAAGTGGGTTGTTCTCAAAAGTCTTTTTGATGAAAAAGGCTTAGTTCGCCAACATTTGGATTCATATAATAACTTCATTGAATATGAAATGCAAGAAATTGTTGATGAGTCGGGAGAAGTTATTCCCGATATTCCAGGTTTTAAAATTAAATTTGGGAAGATTAACGTTGGTGTACCGAAAGTAAGAGAGGCAGATGGTGCTACGATGGAGATTACTCCAATTGAAGCGCGTATCAGAGAGTTGAGTTATGCAGCAGATATTACTTTAGAAATGACTCCAATTACTATTGATGAAAGAACCCAGAGGGAGGAAGCTGAGGAAACATTAGATATCTATATCGGAAAGATACCTATTATGTTGAAAAGTTGTCGATGCCCTTTAGAATCCCTTACAGAACAAGATCTAATTAATAGAGGAGAAGATCCTCTTGATCCTGGCGGATATTTTATTATTAATGGTACAGAACGCGTACTTGTCACACAAGAAGATCTTGCCCCAAATAGGATTCTTGCAGAAGAAGCAAGTCGAAGCTCGAGTGCAACTCATCAAGCAAAGGTTTTCTCAACTCGAAGTGGATTCAGAGCACCAGTTACAATTGAGAGAAAAAAGGATGGAAATCTAAGAGTTTCATTTCCATCTGTCCCTGGAAAAATACCATTGGCAATTCTAATGAGAGCTTTAGGATTACATTCTGATAGAGAGATTTTTGAAGCAATTTCAGAAAATGAGGAAATTCAAAAGGAATTGATACCGGTAATAGATGTTGCTTCTGAAATACAAGTTTTAAAAGATCCTGAAAAATCAGAACAAAATGCTCAAGATTATATAGGAAAACGTGTTGCTATAGGGCAAACGAAAGATTATCGTATCCGAAGAGCACTACAAGTATTAGATCGATATCTATTACCTCATATCGGGAATACCGAAGAAGATAGAATAAAAAAGGCTTATTATTTAGGACAAATGGCTCAAAAAGTTATGGAATTAGCTTTAGCGTTAAGAGAACCAGATGATAAAGATCATTATGCCAATAAGAGGTTAAAACTTGCAGGTGAACTTTTCACCTCACTTTTTAGAGTAGCATTTCTAAATCTTGTAAAAGATATAAAGTATCAATTGGAACGAACCGCCGTTAGAGGTAGAGCTCCAAATATCAAAACCGCCGTAAGAGCAGATGTAATCACAGAAAGAATTCGGCATGCTTTAGCAACTGGGAACTGGGTTGGTGGAAAAGCAGGAGTTAGTCAATTATTAAATAGAACAAATCATGTGGGAACATTAAGTCATCTTAGAAGGGTTATTTCTCCTCTAAGTAGAAGTCAACCCCATTTTGAGGCACGCGATTTACATCCTACTCAATGGGGAAAGATTTGTCCCGCAGAAACCCC
>Ga0180433_10001901_pt1 | contig 33890 bp, 37 predicted proteins | sample SS_ome_8_FD_132980 | JGI IMG/M metagenome (GOLD analysis project Ga0180433, IMG submission 132980) | Hypersaline lake sediment archaeal communities from the Salton Sea, California, USA - SS_1_D_1 metaG | ecosystem: Environmental > Aquatic > Non-marine Saline and Alkaline > Hypersaline >...
AAAAATTTAAACATACTGCAATGATATCTGCATCAATCATGTTTACCATTTTTTCTGCATTTTCAAGGATTTTCTTACTATCCCATAGAACCATTTGAGAGGCTCCGATATTTGCAATTTTTAAACAGATATCATAATTTTTTATAACGCTATAAGTTTCCTTTAATTTATCATTTTCAAGAGCAGCTCTTTGAGAACCTACACCCATTCCTATATTAAATTTCTCAGCTGCGGCAGCTAGATTTTCATTTATCTTTTTACCATTTGAATATCCGCCCGTCATTGCTGATATTATTAACGGTGCTCCTAATTTTTTACCAAATAAAATTGTCGATAAGTCAATATCATGTTCATTAATCTCGGGTAATGCATTGTGAATTAAAGTTACATCGTCCCAATAATTATGATGAGCTGAAACGTTTTCTTCTAAAGATATTTTGATATGTTCCCGTTTTCTTTCCTCGGTCTGATTCATCAATCACCACCGTAAATAAGTGTATGCTTACTATCTTTTCCAATTAGGGTATCATATAGTCTATTATTTACATTACCATTAAGTAAAATAGTTTCAATCCCTAAATCTGCAATTTTTTTTATTGTTTCTATTTTTCCCTCCATGCCTTTTGTAACGTCGTCATGAGCATCAAGTTTTGTTGTTAAAACATCTAATTCTTTTACATTTAAATTTTTTATAAATTTAGCATGTCTATCTATCTTGGGATTAGTTGTATATAATCCATCCTCATCCATAACAAATATCACTTTTTCTGGTTTGAAATAATCTGCCAATAAATGTAAAATAAGATCGCCAGAGCAAATAGAGAATCCTATTTTCTTATCCAATACCACATCACCAAAGGTCAATGGTGTAAAACCTTGATTTAAATAAATTTTAAAAATTTCAAAATCAACATTTGAGGGTTTATGATTATTAAGTCTAAGAATTGCATGGGGCGGAATTGAAATTGCAGGTATTCCTGCATTATGAAGTTCCTTTAAAACTAAAGAGTTTAATTGTTGAACCATGGCATGAGTATAGGCAAAACCCTCTATCTGATTTTTATTTTGAAAACCATCGTTTAATGAATATTGTTTTGCAAGAATATGGCCAAAAGAACCAGCTCCATGAACTAAGATAATTGGTTTTTTTGACTTTTTGATTTCCGAAGCTAATTTTTTCATAACTTTTTGTTTAAAAAAAGATTTTTTTGACTTATCGGTTATAACACTACCGCCTATTTTGACAACAAACATACTTTCCCCAAATAATACTAATAATAAAAAAGGGTTTTGATATCTAATTTAAAAATTATTGTAAAAAAACTAAATCTAATAAAGATAAATTTTTGTTTATTGATTTATATTATCTTAATCAATGTTATTTTTTTTCATTGAAAATGGTGGTTTATTTTTATTTTGTTCTTGAATTAACCATAATGAAACAGGCATTCCACAATCAGGGTGTTGCATTGTAGTATTGGACCATTCATCTAAACATTCATCAGAGGTATTTTTTGTACAGTTTTCACAAACAAAAATTTTATCGTCAAAAACTAAACCAGATTTATGTTCATGTAGGTGAAATTTGTTTTGACAAATACCACATATTTTTTCAGGCATATCTACTCCTCAATTACCACACAATGCTTTTAACTTTATATCTTTTTAACATCAATATTAGCTTTTTTTGAAGTCCTTTTACTCGGTATGTATGATTAACGATAAAGGGCTTGATAACCTTTTATCGAATAGAGTATACATATCGTTAGTACGCCTTATTAATTATTCGGTAGCCGTTGTTATCGTGTGTTAGATGATGGTTAAAGGTTTGATTCCTTTAGGTGTTGTAAATAGCCTTTGAAAGATATTGAATTAAATTTCCCGTTTTAAACGGGTTCTAGAAGGCTTTTGACGGGTTGTAATGGTTTCGGCTGTTGTTATTACTTTTTTAGTTTGTTTTTAGTCTAACAGGTTGTTTATGGCTTTTCAGCCTGTTAGTCTATCCTTTGCTAGAATTTGGAATGGCTCGGGTTCGTTGGTGTGGTTCGGGCCGTTCTCTCTTTTTTTGAAGGTTTATAAGAATATTTTAGGAGGTGTATAAATGAGTAATAAATGTCATAAAGGAGTGTGTTTCGAGTGTAACAAGACTGATGTTCTTGTTTATTGGTTTTTAAATAATGGTAATGGTGTTTTGTTGTGTTCCGATTGCTATAATGTTAATTATAGGATTAAATCGGAAAGGTATAAGGCTTTAAGAAGTGGAGGTTTTTAAATGGATTTGATTAATGGTAAATATCTGAATAAAGATATTTTAGCCTTTTTCGGTAATAAATCGAATATGTGGTTAATTATATTTGATGGTAAGTATAACTATATGTTGTTTAACTGTTGCAATAGTGTTATAAGTCATGCTAAAGAGAGAAACAGATTACCTTGGAATAATATAGGTTCTGGTAGGAAATATGTTGAATTTTATAGTAATTTTGATAATGCTTTGGATAATTTAATGAGAGTTGTTTCTAACGGAAATAGTTTTAAGCCTACTTTTTTAAGGGAGGTTTTTGAGTGAAGGTTAAAAAGTGTTCTCATTGTGGTTTATATTTTGATTTTTATGATTTGTTTCCTAGTTCTTACGGTTTACTTCGTAAAAAGTGTGTAAAAATGTTGTATAAAGGTAGGATTTCGGTGGTTTTATGAGAGGTGTTTTTGAATATAAAAAACGGTTGTTTAATTATCTTTTTTCTAAGGGTTTTAATCCGTTTATGGAGAAGTATATTCCGATGTATTGTTTTAACTGTGGTTTTCAGCGTGTTCATCGATATATGGATAGTAAAAAACGATTTATTGGTAGTAGGCCTGTTTTTATCGGTTTATATCGATGTGAGTATTGTTTTGAAAGAGGTGTTAAGTTTGTCGAAAAATTCAGTAAAACGATTTATTGATTGTTTATCCCGAGCATATGTTAAACACGAACATAAGGGGTTAATGCCTTTTAAGGCGAAAGGTTCGCCTTTAATCGCTTTACCTGTGTTTATTACGGATATGTATTCCTCTTCACTTGATAAGTCTGTTAAGATATGTATTAGGGTATATATGCGAGGTGTGAATTTGTGTTATTGAGTAAGGCTCAATTGCGTTGTATGGATTGCATACGAACAGGTTTTTTTATTCACGGTTTTGATAATGTAAGATTTTTAACTTTGACTTCTGCCGAAAATATGAATTTTGATTTAAGATTTTGTTTTGATAGATTTGTTAAAGAGATTAGGAAAACACGAATTAAGGATTTGATAGATAGAGGTTATCTTGATATCGAGAGATTTAATGATTTTTATCCTGATGATGATTATAATGATTTTCTTAGATTTGAGTATATTGCTGTTAAGACTAGTGAAGGTGTGTCTGGTGTTTATCATATACTTTTTGTTGGTAATTTTATTCCTTATCGTTTTATTGGTGATATATGGTATAAAATAACGGGTTCTGCTAAGGTTGTTGATGTGAGATTTGTAAAAGATATTGTTAAAGTTTCTGATTATATTGTTTTGCAACAAAGTAAGATATTAGGTTATGTATCAGGTCAATCTAAGTATAAACGTTTTTCATATTCTAAAGGTTGGGTATTTGATGGTTATTCAAATTGTTATAGTAAATTTTTCTCTGATTTTTGGCATAAAGAGTTATTACGAATTAATGAATTAAAGGGTTTTGTTGATAAGCCTTTTGATTTATATAATGAGATTTTTGTTAAGTTGTCTAAAGATGAGAAAAATGAATTTTTTAAAAAACGTTGGTCTGAATGGATAAATTATATTAAGTTGTTAGGTGTATAATATGGATATGTCTGAGATAGAATATATTTTTTATTATAAACACGGAAGGAGTAAAGATAAAGTTAGACGTAAGAAGTATAATAGTATTTTGTTGTTGCATTGACCATTTGATGAATGTTTGATTTTTTGCAATTATGTTAATTTTGTCGATAAATTCCAAGTAGTTGTTAAGTAGAATGTGTTTCTTTTTTGTTAAGGTTTTGTTTAATAAATACCGACCTTTTGTTTTGACTTTTGTGGAATAAGTCATTTTTTAGTGTATCTTTTTTATTCGGCTACGAATTTTAAAATAAAGTATTTTGGAAAGTTATAGAGAGGTTTTTGCTATTCCGCTATTCCGCTATTCCGAGAGAGAGAGGTTGTTGTGAATAGATAATAATGTTCTTTATGGTATGGTTAGTTGTTGTTAGAGTATCTAACGTTTGATTGAACGTTTAAAGTGTCTGTGTTACGGTATGTTATTATAGTAGTGTTAGAAGGATTGTTTATGTTCAATTTGCGATTAAAGTTTTGTTTTGATTTCGGTTTTTTAAAAGCAGGTGTCTTGTATATTTATCCGATTATTAGAGGTTGCTCATCTTGATACGTAAGGATAACACGGATAATTTGATTACCCGATAGTTGTTATAACTCGTGAGCAACCTTCACGGATTAATTGATTTCTGGATTATCCGATAGTTCGGATTATCCGTATAAGAAAAACAACTTGTTGTTTTTCGTATTACTGAATGTATTTTTGTCCTAAGAGTAGAGGGTTGTTTCAAGAGTTGGTATTTGAAACAACCTACCCAACGAAAAAACTTTATTTGATGTTGTTTTGGGTAGGGAGTGGAGTTAGAGGCAGGGTATGGTAACGTAGTGCGTGGGGTTAGCATTTGTTTAGTTTTTTAGTTTGTTTTATTATGACTTTTCTAAGTCGTTTATGAAGTCTTTGTATGTAAGACTTTTTTTGTTTTTTATTCTGTTGTTATAGTTTGTTATCATATTTTTTAAAAGAGCTATTTCGTCTTTTAATAGTTGATTTTCTTTGATTTGTTCGCTTAGTGTTTTTTGAAATACTTGTTGTTTTTCGTCTAATTTTTTATAGTTTATTTGACTTTCGAATATGTTTAAGTATGGTATTGCTATCTTGTAGTTTTCTCGTAATTGTTCAGGTGTAAAACGGTTGTATATTTCTTTTAGTTTTTCTTCGTGGCCTAGTATAGCGTCGGGTATATCTGACGGTATATTGTGTATATTTGCTAATGTGTTTTTAAAATATTTTCTTATTGAATGATAATGATATTCGTATCTATTTGTTATTTTGTCTTTTTGATTATGTTTTGTATTTTTAAGAGTGGTTTTTAGTATTCTTAATGCTGTTTTGTAAGAGAAGGGAAATAATTTTTTGTCTTTGTTTCCCGTATCGTATTTGTAATGTTTTTCCTTTTTGTGTTTTATATAATCAGGTCTTAGTTTTAACCATCTGTTTATAGTGTCTATTGTTTCTTGAGTTGTAAAGACTAGTCTTGTATTGCCTGTTTTTGTTTCAGGTCTTACAGTTATTGGATAAGGTTCTTCTGTATAATCTGTTGTATTTATGTCGGAAGGTTCGAGGTTTAAAGCCTCTTCTATTCTAAGGCCTGTTGTGGCTAGTAAAAGGATTAAAGCATTTTCTTTAGTTTTGCTGTTAGATAACCATTCTTTAAGTATTTCTTTAGAAGGTATTTTATCTCGAGTTATGGCTCGGGTTGGTTGTGTTTTGATTATCTTTTTGTAAAAGATATTTGGTAATTGTATTTCGTGGTAATCGTGTAATGATTTGATTACTCTTATTTTTGTTTTGATTGAATGACTATTTTTGTTTTGAAGGTAGTTAAAGTATTTCATTATGTCTTGTCGGTGTTGTTGTTCTGTTTCTTGGAAGTATTGACTTATTTTGTTTTTTTTGTTTATTGCTTTAAAGTATTCTTTTATTATCGAGTTATACATATTTTTAGAGCTTTGTTTTAGAAGGCCTGAATTAAGGAATGTTTTGATTTCATTCATATATGTATATCGTTTTAAGTTGTATATAAGTTTTATGAATATGTCTTTAATGACATTTTAACAGATAAGGTTTAAATAGTTGGGGGAACAAATATAATAATGAGAATAAGAACAATATTTAATGTATTGTTTGTTTCTCCTATTTAGTAAAAGGATAGTATTAAAAGCTATTACATCAATTATATATAAATAATTTATGGAAAAAAGGAGGATGGGATGGGATAAATCTGAAACAATAATTGGCAGAAATGCCAGCTCAGAGGGCCGGCAGATCCCCCGTATCTCACGTCAGGTTAATGACAGTACGTAGTTTATCTTTTATATATCAAATACCCGGGTAATTGAAAGTATTAAATTTTATTACTTAATATTAATAAAATTGTAAAAGAAATGAATTTAAAATAAAATTAAAAATTAAATGTTGAATAAATAAATAAAACCAATTATCCAATATATTATAAATTATCGGCATAGTGACTTCAAGTTGTCCCCAGCTACTTTCTGCACCATAACTATCTACGGCAAGGGCATTTATTGTATATGTCCCTTCCAAAGCAAAACCATGATTTGCCTTAGCTATAACGCCAGAAGGATGCGGTTCTATCCAAAATCCACCACATTTATCGCCCCAATCGATATAATAAGATACATTATCTCCTTCTGGATCTATTGATACAAATGTATATTCATAAACTACCCCTGCTTTTCCATTGGTTTGGCCTGTTATTGTGGGTGGTTCTGGTGGATTGTTATCCGGGGATATCGTCTCAAAATTGGAGGTTAAATTTTTTGCATTAATACAAGGCAAAGTAAAGATACTAAATACAACTAAACTTATGATAAAAATACAAGTTAGTTTATTCTTCATTTTTTCTCCATATATATCAAGACGATGTAATATATAAATGTTTATAACCACAAGATTGCTCTAAATTTTTAAAAAACATTGAGTTGAAAGTTATGAGAATTCTATCATGGAATGTTAATGGGATTCGAGCTGTTGAAAAAAAAGGGTTTATTGATTGGTTTAAAAAAGAATCCCCAGATATTCTTTGCATTCAGGAAACCAAAGCAATGCCCGAGCAGGTCTCTCCTCAACTAAGAAACTTCCCAGGATATAACATTTATTGGAGTTCTGCAGAAAGGAAAGGCTACAGTGGAGTTGTTACTTACTCTAAAGAAAAACCCCTTGATGTAAATAGAGGATTTGGTTTGGATAAATTTGATAATGAAGGGCGAATTTTAATTTCGGATTATAAAGATTTTATTTTATTCAATATCTATTTTCCAAATGGAAAAAAAAATCAGGAGAGATTGGATTACAAATTAGATTTTTACAATACTTTCTTGGATTATGCTGATAATTTAAAAAGCATGGGAAAAAATATTGTAGTATGTGGGGATTTTAATACCGCTCATAAAGAAATTGACCTTGCAAGACCTAAAGAAAATGAGCGTATATCAGGATTTTTGCCAATAGAACGGGCTTGGATTGATACTTTAATAGAACATGGGTATATTGACACTTTTAGATACTTTAACCAGGAAATGGACCAATATTCATGGTGGGATTTTAAAACAAGGGCAAGAGAAAGAAATGTAGGATGGAGAATTGATTATTTTTTTATTAATAAAGAATTCTTGCCCCACCTTAAAAATGCATTTATACTACAGAATGTTATGGGCTCAGATCACTGTCCTGTTGGAATTGAGGTGGATGTTTAACTGAGGTGATAGAAATTAAAAATTCAATTGATTTTATTTATAAAGAACAAAAAGAACTATCTGTTTTTGGTGGAGTTGCCGCTCTTATTGGATGGGATCAAATGACCTATATGCCTAAAAAAGGAGCTGAAGAAAAATCAGAACAAAGTGCATTAATTTCAAGACTTTCTCACGAAAAAGTAATTTCAGATGAATTATGGAGACATATAAAGATATTAACGGAAAATGAAAATCTAATAAAATTATCAGATAGAGATAAAGCTGTAGCAAAAAGACTTGAAAAAGATGTAGAAAAAGCAAGAAAAATACCACCCGATTTTGTTAATCGGATGGCTAAAGCAACAACCCTATCATATCAGGCATGGGAAAGGGCAAGAAAGGAAAAAGAATTCAAATTATTCTCACCCCATTTAGAAGAAATGATAGATTTACAAAAGGAATATTGTAGTTATATTAACCTCCCTGGACCTAAGTACAACAGCCTTTTAGATGATTATGAGGAAGGAATAAGATATGAAAAAATCAAAGAGGAATTTGACTTTATTAAGAAAGAATTGACCCAAATATTGAGTAAAATAACATCAAGTATAATCTATGAAAAACAACAAAAAATTGATATTAAATTCAGCGAAGCTGAACAAAAGGACCTATGTAATTTTGTTATTGAAAAAATGAATTTAAATCCTGAAAGGTCAAGAATTGATGTATCGACTCATCCTTTTACAACATCGATTGGAAATGATGATGTTAGAATAACAACAAACTTTGGGAGAGAAAATCCACTATTCTCATTTTTTTCAACAGTTCATGAAGCAGGACATGCCTTATATGAATTGGGACTTCCAAAAAATGAATTTAAAAATACAGTCATTTCAGATTCACCTTCTTTAGGATTGCATGAATCCCAATCTAGATTTTGGGAAAATATGATAGCAAGAGGAAAATATTTCTGGAATTATTTTTATCCATTTTTTAAAGAAACAAAACCTGATCAATTTAAAAATATAGATTTTGATTCATGGTTTACGTACGTAAATCAAGTTAAACCATCTTTAATAAGAGTTGAAGCTGATGAACTGACATATTGTCTTCATGTTATACTACGTTTTGAATTAGAATATGATTTGATAGATGGTGATTTAGAAGTAAACGAACTATCCCATATTTGGAATGAAAAGATGGAGCAATTACTCGGTGTTAGACCAAATAATGATTCAGAGGGAGTATTACAAGATATGCATTGGAGTGGAGGGGATTTTGGATATTTTCCCACTTATGCAATAGGATCGATTTATTCTGCACAACTTTACAATAAACTTATTCAAGAAAAACCTGGTATTATCGATGAAATTGGAAATGGTGATTTTACAACAGTTTTATCTTGGTTAAGAGAGCATGTACATAAATACGGGCGATTGATGACAGCAGATAATATCATAAAAAATGCATGTGGAGAGGGGTTGAATTCAAGAGTTTTTGTAGATTATTTAAAACAAAAATATTTTGATATCTATCAGTTGTAGTATTTATTAAGCTCCGAATTTCTCTAAACGCATAGCATTTGCAAGAGCAAGAGGCATTAGGTCACATGATGGATATCTTGGACCAAGACCTCCAGTTATACAATGTCTTTCACCAAATTTGGTAACCTTATCCGCTCTGCATTGCTTAGACCAAAGTATTGTTGGAACTGGATGCCAACTATGATATTTTAATAATGATGGGGTTGAATGATCTCCAGAAACAACTATTACATCGGGATTTAAATCAAAAAGTCTTGGAATTTCTTTATCCAGCTCTTCAATAACTGCCACTTTTTTATCAAATTTTCCGTCTTCCCCTGAACTATCGGTTTTTTTTATATGAACATAGAAAAAATCAAAGTCGGTCCAATTTTTTTCTAAGGTGTTAAACTCATAAGATATAGTTTCACCTGTTTCTAACATGTTCATTCCAAGCAATTTAGCAATTCCACGGTACATAGGATATGCAGCAATTGCTGCACAATTCAATCCAAAGGATTCTTTCATGGTTGGCCAATTTGGTTTTTGTGAAAAACCACGTAATAAAATCATATTTGCAGGTTGATGACCTGATAAAGTATCACTTGCTTTGTTTAAAAAATCATTTACTATTCTTGCCATTTTCTCTGCAGACTGTGAACCAGATTTTGGCTGTAATGGTTTTTTACCCAATGCTTGAGGATCTGTATCATTAATATTTTCTGAGAGACCCTCCCCCCTCCAAACCAATAAAATTCTATATTCTTTTACAGTTTCAATAATTATATCAACACCGGGGATATCAATTCTTTTTAATAATTCACATAGTTCTTTGTTTTTCTCGGTAGGAATTCGCCCTGCTCGCCGGTCTGTAACCAAGCCATTTTCATCCACTGTGCAAAAGTTCCCTCTACATGCAATATCCTTAGGTTGTAAATCAAAATTAATACCTAAGGCAGATAAAACACCTCTTCCTACCTGATATTTAACTGGATCGTAACCAAAAAGTGCAAGATGACCTGGTCCACTTCCAGGTGTAATTCCAGGTCCTACAGGTTGCTGTAAACCACAAACTCCTTTTGCTGATAATGAATCAAGATTTGGTGTATTAGCCGTCTCAAGTTCAGTTAGACCATTTTCTTTGATTGGCAGCCCCCCAAGCCCATCCATTACTAAAAATACAATTTTTGTATCCGAAGGTTTTATTAATTTTTTAATAAAATCCAAATCCATTCAAACCACCAAATCTCACCTAATATTTATAATAATTTAATTAAAGAATTTGAAAATCCAATAGTTTTGGCCTACTAATAAAGATTATGATAAATTATTTAACTAAATAATTAGCATAAATTAAAAAGTTCTTCCGGGAAAAACATAAATACCCGTTTTTTATACAAAAACCCCTATTTAATGTGATGTTTTTATGCCTAATAAGAAGGTTAAATGCCCTAATTGTAGTCATATTATTGATATTTCAGGAAATTTTGGTGAAACGGTTAAATTAACTTGTCCTAGCTGTGGAATTTCCGGTAAAGTGATCTTTGGAGATTCAAGATCAAAAAAGGAGGTAGCAATTCAAGTAAATAATTTAAAAAAAGTATATGGTGAATTAGTCGCCGTAAATGATATATCTTTTAAAGTAAATAAAGGGGAGATATTTGCATTTCTGGGTCCAAATGGCGCTGGAAAAACCACAACCGTTGAAATTATTGAATCAATTCGTCAACCAACTGAAGGAAATATTAAGTTGCTAGGTAAAGATATTGCCACATCTTTTAATGAAGTAAAAGAAAAAATCGGTATTCTACCACAAGAATTCAAATCTTTTGACAGATTAACTGTTCGTGAAACATTAAAGTTTTATTCACAACTTTTTAAAAAACGTGCAAATATTGATGATATAATCAATGCTATGGATCTAAAAGATCAAGAAAATAAATTGTATATGAATTTGTCAGGTGGACTTAAACAAAGAGTAGGGGTGGCAATTTCATTGGTTAATGATCCTGATGTTGTTTTTCTTGATGAACCAACAACAGGTCTTGATCCAAAAGCACGGCGAGAAGTTTGGAATGTAATTGCAGGTTTAAAGAAACAGGGAAAAACAGTTTTTTTAACTACACACTATATGGAAGAAGCTGAATTTTTAGCAGATCATATAATAATTATTCATAAGGGGAATATAATAGCTGAAGGCAGTCTAGAGGATTTAATTAATAAATATGGTGAAGGTAGTATTCTTAATATTAAGGATTGTAAAACCAAAGATGCAGTTAAAATATTACAAGAAAACGGATTGGAAGTCAATGAATCTACAAATGGAGATTTAAAAATAAAAATTGATTTTAAAGATAGGGTTCTTGAAATTCTATCAATATTAAGACATGAATGTATTGATTATGATAGTATTGATATTAGACGCTCGAATTTGGAGGAAGTATTTTTGCATCTAACTGGCTCTAAACTATCGGAGGAAGAATAATATGAGAATGGATATCATTTTATCTAGCTTTATAAGTGATATCAAAACTTTCGTTAGAAGCAAAGGAACTTTATTTTGGACTCTTGCTTTCCCAGTAATGCTAATCTTGATGTTTGGTGCTATCTTTTCTGGTGCAGATGAAGCTGAATACGAAACAATTATAGTTGATTATGATCAAACAGATATGTCAGAAAATTTTATAACAATTTTAAACCAAACTGGTATTATAAAACCAGAGTTAGAAGACGTTCAAAAGGATGATATTTTATCATACATGAAAGATAATGATGTTAAAAGATTAATCACAATCCCAGATGGTTTTCAAGATGCTATTTTTGCTGCACAAATAAGTGATGATGAAAATGCAAAATCTCATATTTCATTTTATTTTGATCAGAGTGAACAACAAACAAATTCAGTTGTAAGAAGCGTTGTTTCTTCGGTTATTACTCAATTAAATATGAATATGTCTGGTGGAAAAAATATAATAGAAATCGATGACATTGAGACAATATCGGGAGAATTTTCCTTCATCGATTTTTTCTTACCAGGAATGATTGGTTTTACAATTATGCAAACATGTATATACGGGAGTCTTGAAAGAAATACTAAACTTCGAAAGGACGGAATTCTTAGAAAATTATTAACAACTCCAATAACTCGTTCTGAATGGATTTTTTCAAAGATGCTTTTCCAATTATTCCTTTCTTTTATATCAGCTGCTTTGATAATAATTGTTGGAATATTGATTTATGGAATGATTATTAACATAAACATTTTAATGATTACACTTATAATTGCTAACAGTTTCTTATTTACAGGGATGGGGATGGTCATAGGTAGATTTGTAAAAGAGGAAGAATCTGCGGGAATGGCTGGAGGGGCTGTAACCTTTCCTATGATGTTTTTGGCAGGTACCTTTTTTTCTCTAGAACAGATGCCAGAATTTCTGCAAACTGTTGCTAAGGTTTTACCATTATACTATGTAAATGAGGGATTAAGAAATGCAATGATTTACATGAAAACAGATGCTGCGATCTTTCATACATCAATTGTTTTAGTTTTTGCAACAGTATTTTTCCTTACAGGTTTATTTCTTACAAAATGGAAGGAAGATTAGAAATTATTGTGGAATAATAAAATGTGTATTTTTAAAAAAACCAAAATCAAGATTGCTCCAATCGTCAAAATCTCCAATACCGTTATCACCATCTGAAAAGTCAAGTATTTGATATGTATATCTATAGTTCATACAACTTCTATAATTACGATACTTCCACCATTGTTTATTAAACAACATCGTAGCTATGATATTATCATTTCCACCGTGATCATCAACTGTTAGACCCAGGGTATGACCAAGTTCATGAATTGAGCCTCCAATTATTGCTCTCCCCCTATTAAGAATTGGATTCTTATCTAATATCATTTGCGCAGATATTTGGAAAGAATCAAGATGGTTCAAACCAATAAATGCAAAACCTGGACCTGCTCCATAAGCACAAACAATGCAATAGTGGAATATCCCCTTTCTTGGATTGTTTAAATCATTATGTAAAAAGAAATCCCAATAAATATCTCTTAAATCAGAATACGAGAAATTCACAATATATGGAATTTCTTCCCCCCCATCTAAGTCGCCTAAATCAACATGAAGAGAGATATTGTTATCTTGAAATTTATTTACAATTTTATTTACATACTTAATAGGGGGTTTATTAGAAGGGTCGTCATCATCTTTTGTTTCAACCCAATCAAATTCTAAGAATATATCCTTAATAAAAGGACTTGAACCATATTCATCTGTGTAACATTCTTCAATATTATTTAATCCATCATTATCTGGGTCAATATTACTATGGTCATCCCAAGTTAATGGATCATATCCCCATTTTTCCTCCCACCAATTAGGAACACCATCTAAGTCATTATCTTCGCCTAATAGTTCTATTTGTTTATATCTAGTGTTATTTATTTCTATTGTATATAAGTCAAAATCAATCTCCCAGTTTGCACCGGCATTCTCAACCTTATTAAATAACCAAGGAAAAAAGATGATACTTCCACGCTTTATATGAATCCTTTCAGCTTTTTCTCGTTCAAAAAAAGATGGACCAAAAACTGAACCCCACCAGTTGTATATCGCCTTACATTTACCATGTTCAGAATACAAACCCAATAATGATCTATTAAAATTGTTTCTTATCAGTCTACAGCTACTATCTTTAACATATACACCAATTCTTAGATTTTCTTTGATTTCATTATTTTTAATTACAATATTTTCAGATTCTTCATCGATATACACGCCATAATGAGTGTTGGAGAAAATACTACTGTTTATAATATATACATCAAAAGAGTTATCCATTTTTATTCCAAAACCGTTATGGAATATATTGCTATTTTCAACATGAATATTATTGCTTTTATCTAGAAATATTCCGCCCTGATTGTCATTATTATTATAGAGGGCACATTTTATTATATCTATTGAAAAGGAATTATCGATAAAAACTCCTATGCCATTTGTCTCAGTATAACACTCATAAACTGATATTTTATAGGAATCGAGCATATTGATTCCAATACCGTTATGTGTGAAATATGAATTGTAAATATTATTTTGAAAAGCTGTATTTATGAAAATTCCTTCACCATTTGTATGAAAAATACAATTATTAATCTCGTTATTATTAGTTCTATTAATTATTATCCCGGTTTTTGTACGTGCAAAAACACAATTGTCAATTTTATTTCCTTCAGAATTAATTATAAAACCTGCATCGTTTTTATATCCTCCAGAATTTTGAATAGTGAAATTATTGATATTTACATTATTGTGAGTAATAGATAAAATATAATTATTATACATTCCATCAATAATGGTATTATTTTTATTTTCTCCGGTGATTATCAAAGTTTTATAAATGATTATATTTTCTTTGTATAAACCCTTAAAAACAAAAATTTCATCATTGGTTGTTGAATTTTCAACTGCGTCTTGAATGTGTTTATAAGGGGCATTAATTGAACCATTCCAAGGTCCTTGTGTGTTATTGATATTTACATATATTTTATCTCTAACTTTCGATAGTTCAAAATGAGTGGATGGTATTGAGCTAGTTGCGAAAGGGATGTTTATTAACAATATAATTGCGACTATGAAAAGTAACCCAATTTTTTTATTCATTTTTACCCTGTTTTCAATAGTAAATTAGTATTACATAAATATTATGGTATGTATAATTAACTAAATTAATAAATAAAAAATAAATAAAAGAAGTAAGAAGTTATAATTAGCCAGATAAACTTTGAGTTCCGATTAAGGTTTTTGTATCAACTACACCCTTTATTGATCGTATCTTTTTTATTACAACATCTCCTATTGTGTCAATATCTGGACATTCTATTTTTAATAGAATGTCATATTCTCCAAAAATTGGGTGAACCTCTATAACTCCACTAATTGATCTTAAATTGTTATATACTTCTTTTTCATATAATGGGCTTATAGTTAATAATGCAAATCCGGTTGCCATGGAAAAACCTAATAACTTTCATTAATCATATATTTTTCTTTATTTAATCGATTTTAGATGTTATATATTTCTTAAAGTTTTAACCATACATAGTGTGAGGGATTGGAGGCATTGAAGGAGCAGTTGGTTTAGATTGTTCAAGGAACTTTCTTATATTATTTTCAATTTCCTCTGCCTCTTCATACAAAGGTTTGGGATCGATCTTAATTCCAGGTAGCATTACATCAAGTTTCTCTAAAAGATTCCCAGCTGCTCTTGAATCAGGATAAGAAGCATGTGCTTCTGCAAGCAAACATAATACATTTCGTTTCATAATTGCTGCTTGATAAAGTAATACTCCAGTTACACCTGTTATCATACCTTCTTTTGTTTCATCAATTTTATTCTTTTTTAATATGCTTTTCATTTCAGAATTACTACCTACTCCATAGACTTGTAACTTTTTCTTGGGATCTCCTAGTGCATGTGTTCCTTCTAATGCAACAATTGTTTTACAACCTTTATCATGTGCCCATTCTAAAATCGCATCTCCTAGTTGCTTTATTATATCCATGGGTGGCATAAATTCAGAGATTATTGTGGCTATTTGTTCACAAGAACCATCTGGACCACAGATTTTTTTTCCACTATATATTCTCACTGGAGGAGATGGTATAGATTTATGAATTACCGTGGCTGGCATAAAATTTTTAGAAATAATTGTTCCAATGTCATCTAATTTTAATGAGTCAATAATATATCTACCTGCAATTGAACTAACTAAACCCACAGTAGGAAAAGCAACAACGAGCATTGAATTTGATAGATCAACTTCCTTATATTCGACAATAGATATTTCATCCATGATTTTTTCAAAACAGATAAATGTATATAAATATTATTTGATTTTTAGTTAAAAATTACATAAATTACATTATTATTGGAATTTTAAATCATTCAAGAATATCTAATAATTCAGTTAAAGAATTTACTAAATAATCTCCTTTTATTCTAACACCAATGATGGTACAACCAGCAGCTTTTCCTGCGAGAATATCGTTTTTAGTATCTCCAATTAGAACTACTTCTTTGGGATTAACATCCAATTTTTCACAGGCTTTGTAGATAATCTCGGGATCAGGTTTTTCTTTAACCACATCATCACTAGTGATTATATGGTTAAAATAACCCTCAATTTCAAATCTTTTTAGAATTTTTTTAGTTATATTTTTTGGAGTGTTTGTAATGATTGATTTTTTATATTTTTCCAATTCTTGTAAGGTTGCTTTGGCATCGCTAAATATTTTGATTTCATTTATATGTTTAAAATACACAGAATTACAATAATCACCAATTTCTTTTGAAAAGCCCATCCTCTTTATATTATCTCTTAGACCATGTCCCCAGTAAACATTTTCAAACTCTTCTTTTGATACCTCATCGTAATTGTAAGCTTTTAAAGCAACATTCAGAGATTTCCACCAAATATCAAAAGAGTCAATCAAAACTCCGTCCATGTCAAATAAAATTGCCTTGGGTTCTAATTTCATTCACTACAGCTCATAAAGGTATTAATTGTGAGTAATAATATAATTTTCCACAGGGTCAATCTTAATAACAACCATGTAATAATCATTTGATTATGAGAGAGATAAAAATTAATTCCACACAAAAAAATGAAATGATTGATATTACAAATAAAATAAACAAATTGCTTGAAAATGAAAAAATTTCTGAAGGTCAGCTTATTGCTTATGTTCCACATACAACAGCAGGTATTACTATCAATGAGGGTGCAGATCCGAGTGTTAAAAAAGATATAATTAATTCTTTAAGAAAACTAATACCTGAAAATGGTAACTATCTTCATATGGAAGGAAATAGCGATGCTCATATCAAGGCAAGTATTTTAGGTTCATCTGTTACTATTTTGATTAATAAAAATAAACTAGTCTTAGGAACTTGGCAACATATTTTCTTTTATGAAGGAGATGGGCCAAGACATCGAAAAATATATGTTAAAGTAATAAAAGAAAGTTAAAAACTATTTTTTCCAATATTATTCTTTATTTGGTGGACAAGATTCGCAGGAAAATGGAAAAATACCTCGGGATATGAGAATTTTACAAATTCTACATGTTTCAGGTACGACAACATTTGCCCCTTCATTTTTTATTATTCGTTCTGCAGATTTATCAATTTCTTTAAGAATATATTCATCAACAATTTTTATCTTACCTCGTTTTTTTGATAGATATTGACATATTGCTGCAGGGGTAACTCCTAATTTCTTTGCTGTTTCTTTTTGGTTTAGACCATGATTATTAATCATACTTTCGGCAATTTCTTTTCTAATAACTGGTAATCCATTCCACATCATGTATTCGCAAGGAGTTGGTTTCATAATAGTAAATCAACTTTATAGTACTTATAATTAACCCCTGTTAATAAGAATTATAAAATAAAAAGAAATGTAATTATATCTATGGTTAATTTATCTTAATAATTGTATTAGAAAGTTTTATATAATATACTTATATTAACGCCCATTAATTGGAGATGTATAAAAACAGGGGGATTTTTTTCTTTAATTCTTTCCTCCTCTCTTCACCAAATTTTCCCCTGTTAAACTATGTCTCCATCCTATACCTATATATTCCAAAATATTGAAATAATTAATTTAGATAGAATGATTGGATGGAAAAAACAGATCCTATTTGTGGAATGAAAGGCACAATTCCTGCCCATGGCCATTATTTTTGTAGTGAATATTGTATAAGAAAATATGAGGAACAGCATGGAATAACCGAAGAAAAAAAATATTGCCCAAGTTGCAGTGTAAAAGCAGGTACACCATGGCATAGGGAAAAATTGTTTATTATTTCAATAATTCTTGTTATTCTTCTTTCAATTGGATATTTTTTTGATCCTGAAAAACGATTTTTTAATGCATTTATTGAATATTTAAGTTTAATATGGTGGGCAATATTGGTCGGATTTTTAATTGGAGGAATTATTGATTATTTCATACCTCGACAATATATAGAAAAATATTTATCAAGACACAGAAAAAGAACAATAATTTATTCTATAGTGTTTGGTTTTTTGATGAGTGCATGCTCTCATGGAATACTAGCTATTGCAATAGAACTATATAAAAAGGGGGCAAACACCTCTTCAGTTGTATCTTTTTTACTTGCATCTCCTTGGGCTAATTTACCTATTACAATTCTTCTTTTTGGCTTTTTTGGACTTAAAGCAGCTTTTATTGTTATTTCAGCCTTAATAATAGCGGTAATTACAGGTCTAGTTTATCAATTACTTGAAAGAAAAGGTATGGTTGAATGTAGACATTGTATTATGGGTGAAGATAAACCAGTTTTGACTGATTTTTCAATAATAAAAGACATAAAAAGAAGAATAGGGGATTATAGATTTACAAAAGAAAATAATTTAAATGCAATAAAGGGAACCTTTCAAGGCTCTTGGGCCCTTACAAAAATGGTCTTTTGGTGGCTAATAATTGGAATGATAATGGCATCATTTGCCCGTGCATTTATTCCTTCCCACTTGTTTATGGAATATATGGGCCCAACAACTATTGGCTTGGTTGTAACCCTATTCTTTGCTACTATAATAGAAGTATGTTCTGAAGGTAGTTCTCCTCTTGCTTTTGAGATATTTAGTCAAACTGGTGCTTTTGGAAATAGTTTCACATTCTTAATGGCAGGTGTGGCAACTGATTATACAGAGATAGGACTTATTTGGAGTAACATAGGTAAAAAAGCAGCAATATGGCTACCAATAATAACTGTCCCACAGGTTCTTGTTATTGGTTATTTGTTTAATTTACTATTATAGGAGAAAAAATCTATTTACCATGAATTGTGAAACAATAATTGAAAAATTGAAAGAATTATCCAATCCTGAATCTGTTAAACATATGGCTAGATTTGGAATTAATCCAAATAACAATCTAGGTATATCTATTTATAAATTAAGAGAATTAGCAAAACAAATAGAAAAAAACCATGAGTTGGCATTAAATCTTTGGGAATCAGAAATTCATGATGCAAGGTTACTTGCTTGTTTTGTAGATAGACCTAATTGGGTTACAGAGAATCAAATGGACTTATGGGCTCATGATTTTGATTCATGGGATGTGTGTGATCAAGCATGTACTAGTTTGTTTGATCGTTCAGCGTTTGCTTGGAAAAAGGTATTTGAATGGGCCGAAAGTGATAAAAAGTTTGTAAAAAGAGGTGCATTTTCTTTAATCGCAGGTCTTGCAGTTCATGATAAAAATGCAAGTAATGAGGAGTTTGAAGAATTTACAACTATAATTAGAAAACACTCTTTAGATGATCGTAATTATGTTAAGAAAGCTGTTAATTGGGCTTTAAGAAATATTGGAAAGAGAAATCTAAATTTAAATAAAAAGATGATACAACTTGCTGAAGAAATCTCAACTCTTGACTCAAAATCTGCTAGATGGATAGCATTTGATGCACTCAGAGAATTAAAGTCAGAAAAGATTCAAAATAGAATAAAAAATAAAAAAAGAATATAAAAAAATAAACCAAGTTATTATTTATTTTATAGACTAAGTGCTTCAACAGGGCACTCATCGACACATGTACCACAGTCAATACAAGTATCTTCGTCAACTTTTGCTTTATCATTGACAGTTATTGCATCTACTGGACAGGCTTCTTCACAGGCACCACATCCGGTACATTTTTCTTCATCTACATTTACTACCATGTTTAGACCTCTTATGCACCGGATTAAAATTACCCTATTTATTTTTTACCACTGGAAATTTTAAATTAATGTTAGAATTCATAAGGTTCTTGAGCAGGATGACGGTCATATCGAATCAATGGAATATTCAAGATATTAAATTCAACACCACCTGTAATACCTAGAGGAATATAGATATAATAATTAAATTCTCCATTAATTCCAACCGGTTTGCTTTTTGGTTCACTCCAATAATTTCCATCCCAGGAATTAGTAATAAATTGATTAAATCTCTTTAGTGTTGTGAAATATGAATGTTCGTATCCAATATATTTTTCCGTTTGAATGAAGTTATTTATCTTAATTTCAGTATTTGTTGATGAATAAACTTCTAATCCTATTTCCCAATTATTTATTATGTTGTTATTAATTATCTTCGTTCCAATACAACCGCTACTAATATCAATTCCCCACCGATTGTCCTCTACAGTGTTTCTAAAGATGATATTGTTTTTTGAAAGTGGAAGAACGTTGCCAAAAATCATGTCTAAAATTCTATGCCCAGTTCTATGGCTGTGAATATTTATGCCCCTATAGTCAGCATCCTTAACAAAATTGTAAGATACATTGTTATTTGATGAAAAACCTAGTTTTATTCCTGTATCGACATCTTCAATGTAGTTATTATATATATGACTATTTAGTAGTGTTATTCCAAAGATTCCCCGACTAACGTTTTTAATTATATTATTATAAATAGTTACGTTTTTGATTTCATTGTCCCAATTGGGATTATCCTCTCGGCAAACTAAAATACCATCATAAATACTATTTTGTATGGTAAAACCGCTAACAGTAACTTCATCTTCAGTAATATATATAATAATGTTATCCTCAAAGCTATCTATTATAGTAGTTTCCCTATTTTCACCTTTTAAGATGATTGATTTATCAATAAGTATATTTTCAAAATATGGTGATGAATCGTCATAAACAAATATGGTGTCCCAATCACTTGAATCATCTATTGCATCCTGGATTTTAGTATAATTTCCTGGACCACTACCACCTACATATAATGTAGTTCCAAAAGATAGGAAATTTTGATTTTTGTCAATATTAAGAGTTCCAGATACGGGTATCCCAATGAAAATAAGCAGCATACAGATAACTACCACAGCTATTCTATTTTTCATCTTTATCATTTCCCCCTTTCAAGTTCTCAACAATTAAACAGTATTTAAATGTTTGTCTCAGATTAACATTGAACAATTATAGTTTAAGTATACTAAAGTTACTATAGTTCTTTTTTGAGCAATAATCTATATATCTGCTTTAGGGAATATTTGGGCAACTAAATATTTCAGCAATCATAATTATTATATGACATATAAGAGGAACAGTAAAGGGAGAAAAGGAAAGAACAATTTCAAAAAAGAATTTTAAAAACGAACAAACGATCGGAAATTCCCATGCACTATCATGATCGCAACCCCAACCTTCTTGATACTGAATTTTAGTGAATAAGTCATATATTGGTTCTCGTTCTAACTTCCCATAAATAGAAGGTGAAAATGTAAATCCTATAAATGAAATAAAAACTATAATTATCAGAACTTTTCTAAATATGTTATTTAACATATCCATCAAATCCTTCGATACAATTTTTTTCAACAGGATATGATTCTGATTCTACAACAGGGATATTATATGGTTCTTTTGCAGGGAAAAAATCAACGCTTACTGGCATAAAAAATCTTGGAATTTTTTCAATAGGCATACCATATATTAGCTTTGGAAGGAAAAATAAAAAAGGGATTTTAATTCCAATCCAATCATCATAATAATTTTTATACCACATGCTAAAAAGAGATTGATGTTCATAACCACTCACATTGTTATTTAAGAAATTATTATTAGTTATCAAGTTAGCATTAGACCACCATTCAATCTCCACCCCGCAAAATGTATTAGATATCTTATTTGATATTACTTGGTTGCGGTTTGAATTATAATCTATAACAACTGCACGATGATAATTATTTGATATATTATTGAATTGAAACAAGTTATTATTTGATTTTAAAGTCCAGAGAGATAGGCTGTTTTTAAATAAATTACAATTTTCTGTCACACACTTATTGCAAAATGCAAAAACTAGCCCCCAGTCAGTATTTGAAATAGATACATTCTTAATTTTAAAGTTGGTGCAATTCACAAGAATTAATTGGCCTACCTCCCAATTATCAATTAGCACGTCTTTTTCATTAAAATAATAGTATAATGGTTTTCCATTTACAGTGTTGTTTTCAATATTATGTATAAAATATTCAATCTTGAGTACAGGTCTTCCATCATTTTCATAAGATGTAAATCCTACCCCATCTTCTATAAAAATATTATCTTTAATCGTAAGATTTGTGACTCTAACACCAGATATTCCAAGACAGTTTTTTCTAAATATATTTTTACAAATATTATTATTAGAACCAGTTACTCTAATTCCCGCTCTAAAGAAATTTGTAAAATCGTCAGTATCAAATCCTCCACCAATTATTGTAAAGCGTTTTATTGTTGCATTCTCAGATATTAAATTAATAGTGCATCCTTCTTGATTGCCATCTATTATTGTAGAATTACAATCCTCGCCAACTAAATATATTGATTTATCCAAAACCAGATTTTCAACATAGTTACCATTGAACACAAAAACAGTATCCCCATCACCTGTATTGTCAATGGCGTCCTGTATCTTTGTGTAGTTTCCGGGTCCACTACCACCGACATAAAAGGTTTTACTATTATATAACGAAGTTGATTTCTCAACATTAACTCCAGTTGATGTAATAACCATCCCAAACATTAGGATAATTATCCCAATAACCAGCATCTTCTTCATCTAATCAACACCTCAATTAACTTATGCAACAATGGAAATCTGTTCACCAGACCATTGAGCCACCAGAATGGATTTTTATAACTGTGAGGCATGGTGATCTCTAATTCACTCCATTCACTTTCCAATCCATCAAGATCCTTGGCTTTTGCCTTAATAATATATGTTCCCTTTATAGCCCAAGTATGGTTTTCAGAGTGAGGTTCTCCAGAGGGCTGAAAACCAGTCCAATCTATTATATTTCCATCGCCCCAATCGACATAATAGGATACCTGGTCTTCATCTGGATCTATAGATGTAAATGTGTAAGGATATAGGCTACCTGGTTTTCCATTTGTTTCACCAACAATTACTGGTGGGATTGGAGCTTTCTTTTCAGTTGATAATTTTAGTAGAATTGCTGCACTACCTTTCAGGTCTTTTTTTTCAATACCCCCTGTAATTATATATCCTCCATTGGCTGTTTGAGCAACTGATAAACCAATATCTCTATAATCATGTTCACCGAATGTTTTCTCCCAAAGGATATCTCCAGAGCAATCGGTCTTTAACACCCATATGTCATAAAAATATCCCTTTTGAGGGTCAAAGTATCCGTTACCCCCACAGATTATAAAATCATCGTCAAATGTAAGATTAATACAAAAAAATGTTGTAGCACTAGGATAAGTTCCGCCATATGATCTATTCCAAATCTCTTCTCCTGATTCATCTGTCCTAATCAATATACCAGCATTTTTTCCATCACCAAGTAACTCACCAGCAACGATAAATCCACCATCAGGAAGTTGTTGGACAGAAAAACCCCATTCATATGAATGGTTTGTACCATAGGAATGATTCCATTGTTCAACTCCTTCAGAATTAGTTTTTATCAACCAGGCATCATACGGGTCCCACATGTGAGATGGTTCAACAAATGAACAGGTACTACCGCAGAGAATGTAACCATCATCTATGGTTTCCTTAATATCACAAATTCCATCAATTTGGTCACCCCCGTAGGAATGATTCCATTCTTCGACACCAGTTTTATTAGTTTTAATTAAAACACCATCCCAATTTGTTTTTGGGTTTACATATTTTTGCCCTGCGATCAAATAACCGCCGTCAGATAACTGTATAACAGACTCTCCGCTATCTCCACCTGGTCCACCAAAGTTTTGGCTCCATTCAACAGATCCTACGCTGTCAGTTTTTATAAGCCAGAAATCGCCTGAATCCGATCCTAACTGAATACTTCCAATTAGAATATATCCACCATCCTGTGTTTGTTTGACTTGCTTTGCGAGATCAAAATTCGATTCACCATATGTTCTATTCCACTCTTCACAACCATTGGCATCTGTCTTAATCAACCAAAGATCACTATTTAATTTGTTATCTCCAATTTTATCAATTTTATCGCATAGGAAAATATAGCCTCCATCTGTTGTTTGAATAACATATTTTCCCTTATCATCCCCCGGACCATCAAAAGTGTAGTTCCATTCCTCCTCTGGTGGATCTCCTAGAAAGGATTCTTGTTCTCTGATATTTTCAGATACATTACTTAATATTCTGTTATTCCCACTGATACAAGGAACTATGCTTGTTGCGACCAATAAAACTATGAGGGTTAAAAAAATTCCATTTTTAGTCAAGAGATTTTTCATTTTTTTCCTCCCTCTAATTATCTCTATTAAAATAAATGTAGGAGTATATAAAACCTGTGGCCCCAAATTAAGACTTATTTTTAACAAACTCAAAAACCTATTTTAATTATCAGTTTTATTATCAACTAACCTATTTTCTAAATAAAAATACAAAAAATCTCTTATTTCTGCCCAATGTACATAAGATGCATTTTTTCCCATTTGTGTGATAGTCTAGTCCAATCTTAGCTTAATAAATAATTCAAAAACATTAAAGATTATTTATCATTTAATTTTTTTAAAATCAGAAAAATCATTTAGGCTTATATTTTCCAATTTTTTTACTTGCTGCCCAATTACTTATTGTAAAATATAAATATACAACACCCAGTTCAAGTGCAAATATTAAAAGAAAATATCCAAAGGTTTGTCCAATATTTATTAAATCATTTACATTTGAAATATCCAATCCAAAACTAATTATTATTGAACCTAGGAAAGGAATAAACATTCCAATTAATACTATTATTAATATTTGAATTAAATCTTTGTTTTTTCCCATAAACCTATTCTCATAAAATAATTCTTATTAAAAGAAGTTTCCAAATTTTTAAATTCTATGACATCAGCTTATATCCAACTATTGCATTTTGGCCAATGGAGGTTCCACCATCTCCATTTGGAACTCTATTATGTACAACTAAATTCAACCCTGCACTTTCAATTCTTTTTAAAACAATATTAGTAATTGGAATATTATAAGATACTCCCCCTGTCAATCCAATGTTATTTAGTCCTTTGTTCTGTGCATACTCTATAGCAATATCAGAAAGCCCCTCAACAATTCTTTTTACCATGGAATATGAAATATCTGCCTTATCAGACTCTGAGAATGGAGATTTGAATTTTTCATCTACTTGTCTAAATAAGTCAACCACCTGAACGACATTATTTTTAATTTCAAGATCTAGTTTTAATTTATGATGTCCTTTAGCAAGATATTTTTCTAATTTCATTGCTGGTTCTCCACTATATGTTCTTCTTTTGCAAATATCCAAAAAACATGAAATTGCATCCAAATATCTTCCAAGGCTGCAAGATCGGAGGGAATCTTTAATTAATTTATTTAGAATTTTTGCATCTATATCACGAAAATATTTTTCTTTACCAATTTTGTTAAATATTGCATACACTAACCTTCTAGGATCGACAGTAGCTTGATCACCGCCTAATAATGGTATATATTCAAGATGTCCAACGCGTTCGAAATTTTTAAAATCTGAATAAAAAACATCTCCACCCCAAAACGTACCATCAGTTCCATATCCTAGGCCCTCAACAACTAAAGCAACAATTTCCTCCAATTTATTATCTACCAATAGCGAAGCGACATGAGCCTGGTCATGTTGAACCTCGAAACAAGGAATTGAAAATTCATCTGAAAATTTCTTTGCAACTTTTCTAGTATCATATCCAGGATGAAGATCCATTGCAACAGCATCCAAATGAGGTTTTTTCATCATCAAATTCATCAAATGTCTTAGACTTTCTTCTAAAAAAATTATAGTATTGTAATATCTAGAATTTCCAATATATTGAGTTGAAAAAATTTTTTTATCAATAGAGATTGAACCTGTTATATTTTCATCTGGTCCAACACTAAGAATATGGTCTTTATAAGAAACATCCAAAGGATCAGGTACAGATCCACGTGATTTTCTCAAAAAAAATGTCTTGTTTTTCCACAGTTTAACAACAGAATCATCAATCCTATTAGGAATGTCCCTGTTGTGCAACAAATAATAATCAGCCCCCAAAGAAAAAACTTCTTCGTTTTGGGTCATCATTGGCTCACCAGGTAAATTAGCGGAGGTCATAATCAAAGCCTTATTTTCAAGATAGGAAAACAGAATATGATGTAAACCGGTATAAGGTAAAAATAAACCAATAGAGTTCAAACCAGGAGAAACATCTTCTGCTTTCTTTTTCTCCAATAAAACAATAGGCTTACTTTTTGATTGTAAAAGCTCTTGCTCAGCATTGGTTATATCTGCATATTCCCTAGCTGTTTCGATATCTCTTACCATGACTGCAAAAGACTTTTGAGGTCGGTTATACCATTGACGAAAACTTTTAATTTCATCAATTTTACAACAAATATGCATACCACCCCAAGATTTTAACACACCGATTTTGCCACTATCAATTTGTCTTGCAAATCTTAGAATTGATTCTTCTTCACCCAAATCTTTCTGGTTTTTATCGAATAATCTGTATCTAGGACCACACACAGGACAAGATATGGTTTGTGCATGATATCGTCGGTTCAAAGGATCTGTGTAGTCATTTGTACATTGTTTACATAACTTAAAATCGGACATTGATGTTCGTTCTCGGTCATAGGGGACTTTTTTAATAAGACTATATCTTGCACCACACACGGTACAATTGGTAAACGGAAATAAATATCTTCTATTTTTTTTATCAAAAATTTCCTTTAAACAATCTTTACAGAGTCCTATATCAACGGGAATTAGGGATTGTCTTTTTCCATCTTTACTATGAATAATTTTAAAATCATTGAATCTTCTACCATCTAGTTCAATAGAAATATCTGAAATTTTAGCAATGGATGGAAGATTTTTCTTGACAATATCAATAAATTCTCTATGATTTTTATCAACAACTACTTCAACTTCAGAACCCTTGTTTAAAACATAACCTTTGAGATTCAACTGCTTTGCAACTCTATAAATCGTGGGTCTAAATCCAACACCCTGTACAACACCTTTAAAAATTAGTTTCATTAAAAATTACCAATTATTCAACAATAAGTTCTGGTGAGTACTTGTCAGAGTCAGCCAGCAAGAATTCATCACTCATTGAAAGACAATTAACTGGACATACATCAGTACATTGAGAACAAAATGTACATCTAGCAAGATATATCTTTATTTTTTTATCTTCAGGTTTAAAATCTATGGCACCAGAAGGGCAAACCTTAATACAAAGCTTACATCCAATACATTTTTCCTTATCATACTGTATTTTACCTCTGAAGCCTTTTGGTGTTTCAACAGGTGGAATTAATTTTGCTTTACCAGCACCAACATCTGCTAGAAATTTAGTTGTAGATGAAGGAGTATATTTAGCCGGAAATTTATTTGTATAAGGTTTTTTAAACATCTGTGTAAATATTTTAGGAAGCATTGAAAATCTCATTTCATTAACCTCCTAGTTTTTTCAATACTCAAACGATGAAGCTCCTCTTTATTTAGATTATATCTTTTACTTCCTTGAACAATGGCAACTCGGTTTGTACAAGACATACAAGGATCAGTAGATGCAGCAACAATTGGAATATCCGCAATCTGTTCCCCCTTTAACATTGGAATCCAAGGAAGTATGTTGTTGTATGTTGGTGCTCGAACCTTCCAAGTATAAGGATTTTCATTCCCGTCTAGTTTGACATAATGAATTACTTCTCCTCTTGGTGCTTCATGTCTTCCTACCGCTTCACCACTTGCTTTTTTCAGTTGTGCAAGTAATTTTGGAATCTTAGGTTCAGCTAAAATATCCCCCGAAGGCATTTTATCCATTGATTGTTCGATTAGTTCAATTGATTGTTTTACCTCTAGTAAACGCTGAATGATTCTATCATATACATCTCCATTTACTTCACCTGTTAAAACATCTGGAGTTATAAGATCAATATCAAGATCACCATAAGCAAAATAAGATTCACCAAATCTTGCATCTTTTTTAACACCACTAGCTCGTCCTGTTGGGCCAACAGCACAAAGTTTCATAGCTTCGTCTTTAGTTAAAATACCTGCCCCTTGACTTCGCATTTTAACAGTTTTGTCATCTAAAAAAACATGACGAAGGGTTTCAAAATCCTTTTTAAAGTGCTCTAGGTCCTTTTTAATCCTTGGAATCATCTCTGGGGTAATGTCACGTCTAATTCCACCTATCATCATTATACCTTTGGTAATCCTATTTCCTGTTAAAAATTCAGTTAAATCAAGTGCTCTTTCTCTAATTTGCCAGGTTAAATATAAGACTGTATCAAAACCAATTTCATGTGCTGCAACCCCTGCCCAAAGTACATGGGAACATATTCTCTCTAATTCCCCTTGAATAACTCTCAGATATTCTGCACGTTCCGGTACTTCAATTTCTGCTATTCTTTCCACAGCTAAAGTAAATGCAGCAGGATGACAGTATGAACATATTCCACAGATTCTCTCTGCAAGATATAAAATCTGAACTGGATTCCTTCTTCTAGAGGCCCATTCAACACCTCTATGTACGTGGCCAAGCTTTACATCCACATCAACAATTTTTTCTCCATCGATTTCAAATTCAAAAAAAACAGGTTCCTTTAATGCTGGATGAATAGGCCCTATAGGAATGTGATAAGAAGTTTTTGTTGTTGATTTTTGCTTCATTTTTTTACCTCATGTAAATTCTTATACAATTTATCAGGTCCTGTTTCGTCTCTGCGCCATGGATATACTCCTTTTGGAATATCATCGGGAACAAACAATCTTCTTTCATCAGGGATACCTTTGAATTTTACCCCTAAAAATTCCATCTTCTCCCATTCAGTAACTAATGCACCAGGAATTAAGTCGCATAATGATTCAATTTCAGGCTTTGATTTTGGTAAATCAACAGATATATTAAGTGTAATTTCACCTAAACGATCTTCATAATACAAAGTAAAATGGTAAATTAATTCAATAATTTTCCCAAGGTCATTGCCTGAAGCAACTGCTAAATGAGGATATTGTATTTTCATTAAATGCTTTACAACTTTTTTAAAAACTCCTTTATCTACCTTCATCCAAATATTTATAGCTTGATTTTTTTTGGAACCCGCGGTATTAGTTTTTATTTTTACATCTATAATATCTTTTTTAAAATCATCTTTAAAAAATTTAACAATTTCTTCAGGGGTTAATCTTTTTTTATCGGTCATTTTTTCGCCTCCAACGTTTCAAGTTTAACCCATGCTTTTGCAACAGCATTAATAATATTTTCAGGTCTAGGGGGACATCCTATTACATACATATCAACAGGTATAATGTTATCAATAGGTCCTACAAGGTTATATGATTCAAAGAAAACATCACCGGTATTTCCACAATTACCAACACATATAACGGCTTTTGGATCTGCCATTTGATCATATACTCTTTTTATCTTATCTTTCATTTGTCTAGTAACAGGACCGGTAATTAATAACACATCAGCATGGCGAGGTGATCCGACAAGCTTTATCCCAAATCGTTCTACATCATAACGCGGACAAAGAGCTGCAATAATTTCAATATCACAACCATTGCAAGAACCAGAATTACAATGATAAACCCATAATGCTTTTTTAAAAGCTTTAGTAAGTCCTTTTGCCATAAAACATGCCCCACTTCAAAGCTAGATGTTTTAGGAAGTAACCCTATAGACTATTAAAAATTTCCGTTTTACTAACATATCCTTGGCACAGGGTCCCCTAATGGTTTATGAAGATTACGCTTTCCACCAACAGATGTTTCTATAACAACTCCTTTAACTCTATCTGATACTTCTCCAATTATTTGAGCATTTTTGCCCAAAGGATGTTTTCTAAGCTCTTCTAAAACTTCATCTGCTTTATCTGGAACAACCCCTAAGACAACTTTTCCTTCATTACCTATCTCAAGAGGATCTATTCCTAACATGTTACAAGCAGATTGCACCCCTTTTGGAATTGGAATGCGTTCTTCATCAAGAATTATCCCAATATTTGATTTTTCACTAAATTCGTTAATTGTATTTGATAAACCCCCGCGGGTCGGATCTTTTGCACTAACAACGCCTCCAACAGAAAGAACTTTTTCCATTAACGAATTAATTGGCGCAACATCGGATTTAATTGTTGTTTCAAAACCATATCCCTCTCTAAAAGACATCAAAGCAACTCCATGTTCACCTATATTACCTGAGATAATTATTTTATCACCTTTTGCTAAGTTGGAGTCAAGAAGCCATCTTTTTTCTAAAATTCTGTGTCTATTAACCACTTCAAGATTATGATCTAAAAGCGGAGTTCTTTTACCTATGCCACTGGTATTAATCATAAATTCTTGAATCCCACCTTTTTCAACAACTTTAGTATCTCCAGTTATTATAGGGACATTTGCGATCTCTGAAAATTCACTCATACTTTTGACTATTGTTTCGAAGGTATCTACTGCTAAACCCTCTTCTATTATAAAACCTGCAGATAGTGCAATAGGTTTTGCACCCATAACAGATATATCATTTACAGTCCCTGAAACTGCTAGCGCCCCAATGTCTCCTCCAGGAAATATGAGGGGTTGAACCGTGTGCGAATCAGTTGAAAATACAATATCATCAATGACTGCCGAATCATCTAGCATTGAAAGTGAAACCTCTGATGTATCAAAGTCATTTTTACAAAAATATTTCATTATATTTTCTTTAATGAGCTGGTCCATCAATTCTCCTCCAGCTCCTTGGGCTAATTTGATTCTTTTGACCATTTCTATCACTTATAAATTGGATTTTTAACAATTTAGTATCTAAATTTTATATCTATAAAACTCAAGAAAGAGAAAAAAATAATTTAATCTACAAATCATTTACTTTTTCCTCGTTTTTTAATTTCTTTTAAAGGATTGCCACCATAAACTTTATTTTTTTCCAAAATTCGGTTTTTTGTAACAACTCCAGCAGCAGCCAATGTCGAATTATCTTTCATTTCAACTCCCGGCATAATAATTGCACCTGCCCCAACCACACAATTAGTACCAATCTTAATCGGCTTTATTGTAATAGTACCCTGTTGTTTATTATGTATGTGAGCATAAAGAATTGCATATTCCCCAATAGTTACATTTTCACCAATTTCTGTCATACAGGGATCTTTAATAACTCCCCCAACAAGAGAATTTTTACCAATCTTCATACCAATGAGTCTTAAATACACATTTTTTATCTTACCCATAGGTATTGTTTCCATAATTTTTCTGATGGGAGTATACATTTGACAAATGAATATCCATTTTAATGCATTATTATCTGAAAAGGAATACTCATATATACCCTCCTTGTATTTTACTCTGAATAATTTAACAAATAAACCTGAAATTAATATTTCTGAAACAAGTAATATATAAGTGGATAGTATAGTAATTAATGGTGCAAGGACAAGATATAAAGTTATGTTATATGGGATTACCAGAAACAATATAATTAGCCAAAATATAAGTGGTATTACCCCAATTGAAAATATAATCAAGGGAAAAATTGAAATAAAAACAATGAATCTTAATTTTGATCCTAACGTCCCGCATGAGGGCCTTTTTTCATTTGCTTTTGTATCTTTTTGCATTTTTTAATACATTAATAATACTAATTAAGTAATAAATCTATGTAAAAAATATAATTTTTATTCATCAATTTTTAGATATTCTTGATATGCAAGATACATATTTTCTATATAGGCCTGTATATCAGACTGTAAAAACTCTTGTAATGCAGAGGTTTGATATTCTAATGCGTTTTGAAAATATTCCTGATTGTGTACTGACAGATCCTTTCCTAGATATTTCTCATATTGATAGTAAACTAAATGTGCTTGTAAAAAAGCATAATCAGCAGTGAATTCATCAATTTCAATATTGCCTTCATAAAACATTTGTGACTTGCTTCCTTCATTACAATCTATGTATACTGGTTTAATGTATTCGTTATCAATCCATATCCAGCGTTCTTCACCTCTCATTGTTGAATAAACATAATCTCTTTTAGTATCCTCCTCGTCTTCAGGAAAACAGATTCTGTTTATTATCTGTTTTTTTGTAGAATAAGGTGTTTTTCCAAATGTAGGATCAATTAAAACCCATCCATATCCTGGACAGTAATATTCGACCATAAAGTGCATTTGAGTCCAAAAACCTTGGTCATTATGAACAAGTAAAACTCGTGCTGGTACGTTAAATCCTCTGAAAAATGCACAAGCTAAATGTGCTCGGCCAACATTCTCACCATTAATCAGTAAAGTGGTAAAAGCATCTTGGGAGAAAAAAATCCTTAATGATAATTGTATAAGAAATAGACCGAATCTGTGATTTTTTATAAACTTTGCAACTCTGCCTGCAAATCTAATTAAATTATCACTCAAACCCTTAAGCTGTCGTGCTCTTAATTTTATTAACAATCTATTTTTCTGTACAACTGACGAAGATTTTAACCAAGTCTTTGTATCTTGTGGGAGATTACTTTTTTTAGGGAATTTGACTTTTTTTGGCAAATCATCAAACTCATGATTTTGTACAAATACCCAACAAGAAAAATGAATCATTATATTTTCATATTTTTCAACTGAATTTATTGTGAAATTAATTACTTTGTTTGGTTCATTTTTATCATCTTGTATTTTATAGTTAGAAATTTCAGCAGTTGTATCGGTGTGTATCTCAAGATATATAGGTACCTGATATTGATAATCTGGAGGAAAAACAAAACGAAGATTGAATTCATCCACGTCTTCTGTTGCATTTATATGTAAATAATGCTCACTTCGCATTAGATATAATTCTTTTTTTTCCTCGAATTCTGATGTCTTTATCTCTTGTTCCGTATAGGCGCTTATTGGAAGAATATTAGGAATTAATAGTAGTAATATTACAATTAAGGGTATAGTGCACTTTAATGATCTTTTCATTACAATACCTATAGTTTATTATTATGTAAAATTAATTTTTATAACTATATATATTTTTTTATTAATTATTTGATAATTCTATTCTTTCACCGCGATAATCAAGAATTTCCAATCCTTTGCTTGTTCTTCCTTATTGATTATTTTAAATCCAACATCATTTAACAAATCTTCAGTTTGCGATAACGAAAATGCAACTTTATAACAATCCATGTTGTATCTAATAACCTTATAATCTGCTCCTTTAACAAGCATATGTAATTTCATCAAAAAAAGCTTTAATTTTGGATAATCCTTATTTAAAACTTCCAAAACAACCTTGCCCTCGTATTTTAAAATTCTGTAAACCTCAGAGAGACCCCTTTTTGGATCGTCCCAGGAGGAAATGCCAAATCTACTTACAACAATATCAGAGCTGGACCTAGGTAATGGGATATTTTCAACTTTTGAAAGAACTAAGTTACATTCTTTGCAAGTATATAATTTATCATTTGCAAGTTTTATCATATTTATTGAGGGATCTAATCCAATTATTTTTGCATTTGGAAGTATTTTATTTAATTCATATGATAAGAAACCTGGACCTGCACTTAGATCGACTATAAGTGGTTTTTTAATTGACTCTTTAATATTTTCTTTTATCCTCTTTGCAAGAGAAACATACATTTCATTGTATTTTTCCATATATTTTGAAAATGAAACTGATAAAGATTGATCTACTGAGGCCTTATTTTTCATCATCTACACAATAATTTTTCTATAGCTAGTATAAACAATAATATTAAGTTAAAT
>Ga0180433_10001903_pt1 | contig 33844 bp, 32 predicted proteins | sample SS_ome_8_FD_132980 | JGI IMG/M metagenome (GOLD analysis project Ga0180433, IMG submission 132980) | Hypersaline lake sediment archaeal communities from the Salton Sea, California, USA - SS_1_D_1 metaG | ecosystem: Environmental > Aquatic > Non-marine Saline and Alkaline > Hypersaline >...
AATCCCAATTTAGGATTTATATTAATAATAGTATCGTTCTTAGTTAATCTAATTTTTTCCAGATTTTTAATATGGCAAGGAAACAAAAACCATAGTCTCACTCTGAGGATTGAGGGATTAAATTTATTTCAGGATTCTATCCGTGCTCTTATCGTAATAGGCAATTTTATTTTAATTATTTTTTTCAATTTGTATTATTTAGACCCCTACTTTAGTATAATACTATCAGTATGGATCATCTATTCCGCAATTAAATTGGTTAGTGAGGGTATAAAGAATCTTATTGATGTAAATCCCATTGATAAGATAGTATTAGAAGATATGAAACAAGAGATATTTAAAATAGAACACGTCAATCGTGTTGAAAATTTGAAAGTAAGAGCCAGTAATAAGTCTCTTTTTATGGAGATTCAACTTTCTGTTGAGGATCATATTTCAATAGCACATGCTAATGAAATAATTAAAATCATTCGTGCAATGGGAAAAAATTATTTTCCAGCCTATAATGTTGAAATCATTACAGAAATGAATCCATTAGGCGGAGAACCTTCACTAAGTAATAAAATCATCAATTTAATATATTCGATGAAGAGTGAATTTCCAAAAATATCTGATTTTAAAGATTTAAATGTTTTTAGAATTGAAGATGAATACTTTTTATCCCTTTCTGTTATTGTTGATGATTCATTAACATTAAATAAAGCCCATTCAGTTTGCCATGATTTAGAAACGCAATTAAAAGACCAATTACCTTTATTATCGAAAGTAATTACTCATATTGAATCAAAACCTATTGAAAAAAAAGTATCCAGGGATCAATTATTTTGTACAAGATTAGAGCAAGATGAAATAAATGAAATTAGACAGAAAATTAAGCAAATGTTTAATTCTGAAGCTGAAGTGAAGGATTTTCATGGTTTGGAAGTCTGGAGAGCATTAGATTCATGTGTTTTAGAGTTACATGTTTTATTTGATGGTAATTTAAATATCGCGAAAGTCCATGACATTATTACGAATTTAGAAAATAAACTCCGTAAAAATTTACAGATTGAAAATCTAGATGAAATAATATTACACTCTGAACCTATGAAAGGAGATTCTAATTAATTCTAAGTCAATATTATTTAGATTCAATTTCTTTTTAGAACATAAATTGAGATAATTTTTTAACCAAATTATCTTATAAATATAAATAATGCGAACAAGTCTAAGGGAAGAAGATATTTATAGACGGTTACAACAACATTTTGACACCTTTCCATTAGGATTTCCCCCCACTGAATCAGGTGTTGAAATCAGATTATTAAAACGGCTCTTCAGCCCACAAGAAGCAGAAATTGCTCTATTTCTAGAATGTGGGCATTTTGGTTCTACTACAAATTTCATATCCTTGAATGAAATTTATAATAACTCAAAAGAATTAGGTTATTCGTTAGGGGATCTGGAAATACATTTAGATAAAATGGTAAAAAAAGGTGCAATTATGGGCGCAACAATTAATGGCAATAAATCATATGCAAATGCCTTATTAATAATTGGGATTTATGAATTCCAAGTAGATAAATTAACTAAAGGTTTCTTAGATGATTTTGAACAATATATCCAGGAAGGGTGGGGGCCAGCTAATAGTGATATTGATATTCCACAAATGCGCATAGTACCCGTGGGTATTGAAGTAGATTATAGTAAAGAAGTATTAAATTATGATAATATAAAAAATCTTTTTCAGAGATCCAAGGGGCCATTTTTAATAACCAACTGTGTGTGTCGCCAAACACAAGATCTACTTGGAGAACCTTGTAAAATGACTGACCGTAGGGAAGTGTGTATGGCTTTTGGTGATTTAGCAAAAATGTATATTGAGCAAGGATGGGGCAGAGAAATCACGAAACAAGAGGCTCTTGAAAATTTACGCCAAAACGAAGAAGAAAGCTTAATATTTCGCCCCGGTAATACTCAGAAAATGGATTTTGTATGTAGCTGCTGTTATTGTTGTTGTGGGAATATAGCAAGCCTTAAAGCTCTCCCAAATCCAGTTGATTTTACGACAAGTAATTATTATGCGGTAATTGATGAAGATCTCTGTACTGGATGCGGAGTATGTGAAGATAAATGCCAAATGGATGCAATTTCACTTACAGATGATACTGCATCTATTATTTTAATGAAATGTATTGGATGTGGAAATTGTGTGATAACTTGTCCATCAGAAGCGATAAATTTAAAGCGAAAACAAATTGAGAATTCTCCACCCTTAACTGTAGACGAATTGTATCAAAAAATTATTGAGAAAAGAAGAGAAGTAAAAAATAAATAATTTAGAAGGGAAAATTATAATTTTCTAATCCAAGCTCTTGTTGCATAACTTTAATATCATCTTGTAGGCTCTTATTGAGTGGAATTCCTTTACTTTTTCTTTCTAATTCGACGATATATTCTTTCTCTCCTGCAGTATAGATTTTTTCAGCCTTGGGATCTTTTTTCGCACTTCTAAGACCTCTCATAATATCTCCCGCTGTTTTTTTAAATGCACTCAACCCAGCAAAAAACTCAGTATTTATTGCCAAGAAAAAGTGTCCAACCTTAAGCCGTTTTTGTCCATTCTCTTCGATTCCTAGAGTATCACGTAAATATATTCCTTCTTGTAAGGCGGCAGATAATAATTCAACTACCGTCGCATATCCATAACCTTTATAACCCGCTGTATCTTCCCCTTTTCCTCCAAGTGGTAACAAAGCTGCTTTCCTTTGGAGCATTAATTGGAGAATTTCATTAGGATCTCGAAGAAAATTACCGTCTTCCCCAACTACAGTATTTTCTGGCATAAGCTTATTTATTCTATCATATAATTCCACTTTTCCTCTTTGTATTATACTCGTGGCACAATCAATTAGAAATGGGAATTCTTCATCCGTAGGAGCCCCTACAGTTAGGGGATTAGTACCTAACATTGGTTCTACACCGAAAGTAGGTGGGATCGAGGGTCGGGCATTTGTAACTGCCAAACCAATCATACCCTCGTCAATCGCCATTAAAGAATAATACCCTGCGATACCAAAATGAGTTGAATTTCGAACTGCAACTGCGCCAAGCCCATAATTTTTTGCTTTTTCAATTGCCGTTCTCATTGCTTTATAGGCAATCACATGACCCATTCCACAATTACCGTCCCATAACGCAGTAGCGTGATCGTCTTTTATAATATCAATTTTAGTTTTTACTTCATAGATTCCTTGTTTTATGCGATCATAATACATTTTACAGCGCTGAATCCCATGAGTATCAATTCCTCTAAGATCTGAAGTAATTAATACTTCTCCAATGATTTCCGCATCCTCTTCGGGAACACCCAATCCTATATAAACATCGCGCATAAAATTCTGGAGGGTTTTGGCATCGATATATATAATTTCATCATTCATATCCAATCAATCTCATCTTTCATTTTTATAATTTCAAATAGTTCTGAACTATAATAAGTATAGCTTGACTTTAATGCTATTGGATTTAAAAGAATATTTTAGAATTGCCCTTAATATTGAGAAAAGTCAAATTAGTATTATTTCCATATTATGAGATTTTTTGAAGTTCGATTATGATGTAGTAAAGTATGCGATATAACGACTTAAATACTAAGGTGAGAGGAAGGTTTCATAAAGAAATTACAATTGACGGTGACGACGGCGATATTACTTATATCTTTCCCGATACTAAGGAATTTATTTCAATCCTTAAAAGAGAACTGAATAAGAAAGCTGCAAAGAAAATATAACTTCCCTTTTTCTATTAGTAATTTACTAGGAAAATAATATTTACTTGAGTTAATAAAAGGAAATCATTTTATTAGAATCATTTTTAAAAACCTGATTCTCGGCTTCAATCCTATTATCATGCTCATTGATATCATACCCCTCCACGCCCGACACTACAAAGCGCGAACCACTAGCCTTACGGTTGCTCCATCCCTGGCCTGACCGGGTTTGACATTACGAGCTTATACCTTTCCTACAAAAGGTACTGCTCTGCGACCCACCTATGTAGCCGACGCTTCGACAGGATATAATAATGGATGATAATAACTCATGAAACCTGAAACCAGGCAATTTCGCTAAGTGCATTTTGCGTCCGCCCAGCATGGGGCATCAGGCATTGCACTACTTGCCCGTAGAGAAATAATTATGGATCAAATTTAAAATTGTTGATGAAAATTGAATTTATTATTAAATTCAGATTTAAATCCAAAAGCGTAACAATCGATCTTTATCTTCTTCAGCATAGTCGATACCAATCCGTGTTCCAGTCTTAATGTTTTCCTTATCTACTAAATCACCAATACTAAAGAAAAGTTTAGAATCTGTTGCACATGAGTCCATACCATTAAATTTTTCTTTAGTAATATCCATTGCCATGCAAAGTTTCCCTGGACCATCCATAAGATTCTTAAAGTTTTTTCCAAGCTTTACTTTTCTTCTCTCTTTCATTAGTTCTATGCCTTTAACCGGAAAGAGTTTCCTAATTAATATTGCGCATGGGATTCCTTCGGGTTCACAGATAACATTCAAACAGTGGTATATTCCATATATAAGATACACATAGAGAGTCCCTGGTTTTTCATACATAATTTTTGTGCGGTTAGTTTTCCGAAGATTATAGCTATGCGAAGCCTTATCTTTTGATCCTAAATATGCTTCAACCTCAATAATTTTTCCAATTATGAGATTGTTCATAATTTTTCGTACAAGATATTTCCCAAGTAAATCTTTCGCTACAATAATGGTATCGCGTGAGAAAAATTCTCTTTGAATTGGTGTTAGATTACTCATATTTAATTTAAACAATTATTAAACTATATTCTTATGAAACTATTAAATAATTTTTTTATAATACACACCAAATAATAAGTTAAATAGATTATTTACCTACTAATTTTTGCCTAAGAAAGTTCTCCATTTGAGCATTACATGCGATAAAGGAAAACTTCTTGTCTATTGCTAATCCTAAATCGATTTCTGTTCCTTCAAATGAAAATATTTTTCCACCAGCTTCTTTCAAAATAAGGTATCCCGCTGCAGTATCCACGAGACGGTTGCTTTTTCTCAAATTAATGAATGCCTCCATACTTCCACTCGCAACTTGGCATAATGATAATGCAGTACTTCCTAGTATCCGTATTCGATGAAATTTCGAGATGATTGGATCCATTCGTTCAAGACTTTTTTTTATATTATAGGGTGCGATATTGAATTCAAAAAAAGGTTTATCTTCAATACTTAATTCAGAAACTTGAATTTGCTTATCATTCAGAAATGCTCCCAAACCCTTTTCCGCCCAATAAACATCCTTTGTGTAGAGATTAACAACAATTGCTTTTGTAATGTCTCGCATCTGAGAGCCTTCTGCGTATGCTATTGAGACGGAACAATAGGGGATACCTCGTACTGAATTATTTGAGCCATCGATAGGATCAACTATGAGAACTTGATTGCTTTTAAGGGCTTCTTCTCGATTTCCAATATATTTTTCTCCAACCTCTTCACTTATAAGTAAGAGATTGGCTCCAAATTCTTTAAGATTATCCATTATTGTATTTTCTGCTAATGTATCTATATACATAGTGATATCTCCCCCCGCTCCTCTAATTGATGGTTTTGCTGCCAATTCTGTTCCTAATATGGGATGTATTTTCTCATATACTTTCAATGCCATTTCTTTTAGATGCTCAATATTTATACTCATGATGATCAAATAAGGGTTCAATATAATTGAAAAATTAAAATCATAATAATAGTTGATGGATTAAGGATTTTCTATCTCTTTTTTTATTATCTCTCTTAAATTTTCTAATTCAGAAGTAATTGTTTGGACTAAACTATTTTCAAACATCAAGCTAGGTCCCTTTTTTAATTCCTTTTTCAGATATAACTTGTCAATCTTCTCAGATACTAACCAATCAGATATTAAAATTCCTTTTCGCTTCTCCACATCCTTATATTTATTACTAAGAATTTTATAATCTGCTAATCTTCCTATTTTATCATATACAAAATCGAGTAAAGCGAAAAATTCAGCTTCACCAAAATGTTCAGAGATTTGAGAATCCAAATCGTCATTTTTTGTGATTGGAACCGCAACGCGAACAATTTGTTTTTCGGATGCTTGAGTTATGATAATAATTCGAAAGATCTGAGGAAATCTTGATTTTACTTTCTCGGTTATTGCCTTTTTCAGATCTTCTATTAAGAGAAGATGCAATTCTTTATTGAGAATGATGCTGACTTCAACAAAGATATATCTTCCGTATGAGCGAACCTCCAATTTTTCAATTTCTTTTACTTTAGAAAAATTTGTAATTAAATCATAAAGCTCTTTTCGGTTTTCAAAATCAATTACGGCATCAAGTAAGGTTTTCGTTGATTGCACAAACATATCGTAACCTCCCTTAATGATGAAAGCAGCAATACTTAATCCAATAATCGTATCTATAAATGAGAAACCAAAAACAGCTACAATAAAGTTAATAATAACCGATAATGAAATAAAGTTATCATATAATTTCTCATTTGCTTGGGATTTAATTATCGGAGACTCAGTTAGTTTAGCGACATATTTTAAGTAAAGAGTTAGGAGAAGAGTAATAATTAATGAGATAAGTAAAAAGATAAATGCTTCTAAAGTTATGTTAAATGTTTTTAAACTTCCTTCGATAAATGAAGCAAAATCGGAAAATGCTTGTAAAATAATATTGTAGGCAGTATAAAATATGAATAATGAGATAACTAAGCTAATGATATTTTCAATTTTATAATATCCATAAGGAAATTTCTCATTTGGTTTTTTATTCGCATATATTAGGCCTATAAATGCAATTAGGGCCATAAAAATGTCGGTTAAGGAGTCAAAAGCATCTGCTTGTAGTGCTAAACTGTTGGTCAGTATAGAAAAAATGATTTTAGAAATAAATAATCCTAAATTTACAATCAGTAGAATTAGGTTTAGGAAAACTGGTTTTTTATAAAATGTGGCATCCATGAAAAGACTCAATCATTAATAATTTTATTTTTTTCTATGATCCATTTATCTACAAGTAATTTCTGCAATTTCTTCTTTTGAACTGTGTCATAAGTATTATGAATTGTACTTTTTGGAATCCAGAACTCCTCTCCTGAGTCTAAGGTGATGAGGAGCGCTTTGGGACTCTCTACTTTTATTTTTGCATTGATTTGAACCGGTCCCACTGATACACCATATTCCGTCGTTTCTACTATCTGCAAACCATCTCGAGCAGTGATTCTTTCTGAAAACACCCCATACTGACTTTCATCCTCAGTTTGTTCCTCCTTAGTATCAAAAGTTCCCGAAGTCGCAAACTCTACTTTTTCGCTTAAAATATGTTCAAGCATCAATATAAAGAGATTTAAACTAGGGAAACGCAATTTTTTCACATAATCACCAATTTTAATTCTAATTACTTCCCGAGCTTCAGATTCCCATCCCACATAGATTTCAGTCTTTCTTTCCTTAAATACGTGAGTTCCTCTCCAATTTGCACTCTTCTTATTAAGAACTTCTAAGATACATATAATCTCTTCAATTGACATTTTTACGGTTTTACCTTCTTGGCTTGATAAGCTTTCCCAGATTCCATCTTGTTTTTTAGTAATGCAACTAAGGAAAATATAAGGTACAGTTTTAGCCGGACTTGTTAGAATTACTGCTTTTTTTTGTCCAAAAAAGGTTTTTGTATGATAATCTGCCATTTTTTACTTCCATGTATTTATTATAACGAGAATTAAATCCTTAAAAAATTAGATACTTCATTTTGATTTAAATCTGTTCAATATGATATTAGACTATACTTTTTTTAATTATGAAAGAGTTATAAACTTTAGATTTAAAATTATTATATTGAATTACATTAATTCAATCTCTACTAATACCGATTCAGGTATTTGTATTTTCATAATAAGATGCATACTTCTCTCATTTGCGATGATTTCAAAAAGACGTTTATGAATTCGCATCTCAAATTTAGCCCAGGTAGAAGTTCCTTGCCCCGAGGGAGCTTTTAAAGTGGGGACTCTTAATCTTTTCGTAGGAAGAGGGATTGGTCCATATTTTTTTATTCCTTGATTTTTACAGACACTTTCAATTTGATCACATACAGATTGAAGTTCATCAAGTTGAACACTTGACAGACGGATACGAGCAGCTTGCAAACTATAAATTTCTCCTTTTTATGATTCTCATTAAACAATAATCATTAATCGTAGGATGGATAATAATTTGTAAAATAAATATTTTATTATCAAATACTAAAAACCTAATAAAGAATAGAAGATCAAATCTCTAAAAGAAATTGGTTCCCTAAATGTACGTTTTTCAAATACTTTTTTGCAGTTTTTAGACAATCTAGCACTTGTTTTTTTGGAGTAATGGGTAAATCACGCATCTGATAATCGGGGTGAAATACTAATAAACTAAAAGGTATACTTTTATCGATATCGCCTACAAATTGGGCGATAAGTTCCACTTCTTCTTTATTAGTATATCCAGGTACTAATAATGTACAAGCACTTATTTCATACAAACCTTTACGTGTTCCAAAATATTTTTCTGCCAAAAATCTAAAATTTTCGAGAGTTCTTTTATTGCTTACACCACAGAGTGCATAATTTAACTGTTCATGATAGGTTTTTAAATCAAATTTAATATTACCACCAGTTTTAATTGCAATTTTCATACATTTTTCTATTAAATCCCTATTACCACTACCATTCCACTCCCAGCAAACTCGGAACTTCCTTTGTCGATCCTTATCCTCTTTTTCGATTTTATCTAATATTAATTCAGAAAGATTTATCGTAAAGGGTAATTGACATTCAGGCGTACCTCCAAAATAACAAATGCAACTTATATTTCCTTCTTTTGATATCTTTTCTGCTAAAGTCTCAACATTTTGTAGATTCCGCTTAGAAAAGGATTTATGAGAAGAATTTTGACAGAATAAACAATTAAATGAGCATCCATAGAGAAAAGCTGCATAAGAGAAAGTCTCTAGTTCAGGACCTTTTTGATTAGAAAAAGTAGGATATCCATGTGAAGAACCTGCTGGACAAAACCAAGCATTACAACAATTAGTCGGATTTGCATCCATATAGCCATGAATATAAGCTTGCGCTTTTGTTGGCAAAGGTAAAACTCCACTCTGATCCTTTTCAATGTTTCTTAATCCACAATAACTAATATCTTGTTCTCCGAGAGAACATTCATTAACACATAAATGACAGTTAAGAGTTATATTATCTTTCGGGGTGATAGGAGGGAAACCGGGCAAATCTGCTGCTTTTCTTACTTGATCATGGATATTGAGAAGATAAGATCTCATTATCTCCCATTCACTATCAAGAATGCAATTACGACAAACTTGAAGTATGTTTGAAATAGTTGGCGATTTTTTTCCACAGAATTTACATGTACCCATTTCAATTCGTTTATTTCTTTAGTAGCAGAAAGGTTTGACCCGATTTTTGGTTTGGGTGCTGTTGAATCATAAAACCATTAAATCCCTTGTTAATAAAAGAAGACTTAAAAAGATTTAATTCTTTCTCATCCGCAGGATAAAATTCTAAAATAAATCTCCCATGAGTTTTAAGAATAGTATTTAAATATTGCGCTGTCTGTGATAAAAGAATAATCTTTTCTTTAGAAGTAGTAGCAGAATGGATTATAAAGTTATAAGCCGAAATAGAAATTATATGATCGATACTATTAGCCCTCAAAGGTAAGTAATTTATATCAGATAAAATATATTCAATTTCTAAATCATTATTATGGCCAGTTTTTTTCTGCCTTGCTTTATAGATCATATCTTTTAGGATTTCAACGCCAATGACTCTAAAACCATTTTCAGCTAAAATTTCAGATGAAAAACCAGTACCAGAACCTAAATCCAGAATAGTATAGGGGATATCCCTCAATACATCATAATCATGAACATTATCTAGGTGTTGATCATATAGATATTGAATACATAATAGGGCTGTCCTTTTTTGATTTCGTTCCATCCAAGTGGATTGATTGTATTCTTCTGCATTTTTTCCTTGATAAGAATTTGGAAATGTGGGTTTTTTCGTTTTTCGTGACATCAATGAGAAAATATTTGTAATTCTAATAAACTATTAAATAAGAAAATCAATATATGATAGTTAAAATAAATAGAAATGGTTTATTTATTTTATAGCTAAATTTTTAAAAATGAAATAACCGGGGTTAAATGTGTCAAAAATCAAGACGATTCTTGTAGTAGACGATGAGCCAGACATTGTAAATTTAACTGAGAAAATTCTCAAGCTTGGAAGCTATAATACACTTACCTGTAATAATGGAAAAGAGGCATTAAAACTTATCGAAGATAAATATGCTGAAATATCTCTCGTTTTACTAGATTTAATGATGCCAGGAATTAGTGGGATGGAAGTTTTACGCACTATAAAATCAAATGATATGTTTAAACATATCTTAGTTATTTTATTCACCGTAAAAAGCTTTAAAGAAGATATAAAAAAGGGAAAAGAGATGGGAGCTGATGGTTATATTACTAAACCTTTTTCTGGTAAAAGTTTGTTAGAATATGTGAATGATGTATTTGAAACACATTAGTTAATTAAATTGGCTACTTTTCACCGTTTTAATTATTAATTATATAAGAGAAAAATGATTAAGGTTAGAGAATTTTTGCTTTTATAAAGAACATTTACTAACAATTTTTCTATGATAATATCGATCAATAATTCAAATTCGTAAAAATTTAAAAATCTAATAAGTGATTTAATTCATAGAATTCGAATATGACAGTATTAGTATATTTTTTTGATATTAGTTAGGAAGTAAATATGTTAATATTTTAAAAAAACCAAAAGATTAGGGTGTCTAAAATCGTTCAGAAAATATTGATAGTAGACGATGAACCAGATATTGTTAATTTAACTGAAAGCTTTCTACAACTTGAAAATTATAGCACCCTCACATGTAATAGTGGGGAAGAAGCTCTTAAAGTCATTGAAGCTCATCATGAGGAAATTATGCTGGTACTGCTAGATATCATGATGCCTCATATTGATGGCTACACCGTATTAGAGAAAATTAAATCGAATGAAAAATATAAAGAGATTCTGGTAATCCTGTTTACAGTAAAGAATTTTAAGTTTGACATTATAAAGGGGAAGGAACTAGGCGCAGATGGATATCTCTTAAAGGCTATATCTGGAAAGGCTTTACTCGATTATGTAAAAAAAATTTTAAAAGAGCACGACAAAGAAAAGAAAGATGAGGAAGAACTTTAACTTCTATTTTATTATTGAGAATTATTAATTTGATTTTCGACTTCCATCTTTTCAATTGCAACTTGATATTTACTAAGGATAAAAGTGGCAACTACAATCAGAATTACGGCTAAAAAGAAGAGCCAATAATATTTAAAAGTTTGTTCAAACACAATTAATCCAGCGAATATGGGTAAGAGCAAAGCAATTGAATCCAAAATGGGATACATAATAAGAATCTTACCTTTCTGAAATCCTCCTTGATAATATGGCACGCTTGCTAGGTTAAATACAGCCATCATCCAAAAACCGAGAAAAACCCATAAGTAAGGATACGAAGCGGTAAAAAAAAACCAAAAGATACCAAATGGGAGTTGTAAAATATCATACCAATGAAATGTTTCATTTGCTTGAAGAAGAGCTTGAGCTAAAATATTGGTGGATACCCCTCCTAAAGCAAATAAGATTGCTCCTCCGAACATGATTAATAATCCTTCTATAGGAGAGTTCCTCTTTCTTTTCGCAATTAAAATGGAACCAATACTAATAGAAACAGTTACCACAAGAAAGATACTAAGTGAAGGGATAAACCCAGTCAAATCAATCTCTATATCTGAAATGCCTGCTAAAGCGATTAAGATAGGAGAGAGGGTTAACATTCCTATTGCCATGTATTCGATAATACCTACTTTCTCATGTAATATACGGTTTGCTGCTATAACAAAAAAGATAAATCCAGTTGCCATTACGGGCTCAGTAACAATAATCCCCACTAAACCAATTGAAATGATATAGGGTATCCAACCAATTATCCCAATAATTGCCCCTAAAGCCCAACTCTTGTTTTTAAACAATTTTATAAACGTCTTGATCACTGATTTAAATCCATCTTCAAGTCGTATTTCCGTTCCGTTTTTACTACCTTGAGTAAGCCCTTTTTTTTGAAATACAATACCTAAATTGAAGCATAGAGTAGTTATTAACGCTAATATAATTCCAATAATAACATTGAGAATTTCAACTTCAGTTGCCATATGATATCCCCTTCGAAATCATTTTTTAAACGAAATGAAAGTAATGATCCCTAGTACTAAAAATGTAAAGATGGGAATCAAAAGTGTACAAATGCATAAAAATTTTCTTACTAGATGGGCAATATGCCTTCTTGGTTTCCTGCCTTGGCGATCCAATAATTTGGGATAGAGTCTATGATCGTGGGGTTCGCGTTGATAAAAGTAGGCAGTCGAGGACCAATCATCGGCTCGATGATTATCATGCCCATGCTCTATCGACACGAGAATTTTTTTATTAAAATAAATGGGATCTTCAATATGATATCGATAATAACTAATCGCCCCCCAGAAATTAAAACCTCCGGGTATTATCGTGCCATGATATGGTGAAAAATGTTTCTTTCCCGGTCCATAAGCTTGATTAACGTAATCTTCTGTTCCGGTACCATGAAGGGTTGGTATCTCGTTCTTAAGATCTTCATCGATAAATATCATGTCATCTCCTTCTCCAGGCCAGTTGATACTCCATGGAAGAAATGTAACATTATCGATATCTATATGGCAACCTACGTAGTGACCTTTCCCTTTTGCTTCTAAAATTTTGTAATTATAAACTAAAGGCTCTGTATTCTTGCCTCCAGTATAGTTAAACCGAATGGGTTGTAAGGTTTTATAATGCTTTTCTGTGTCAGGATCGATCCTTTTCACTTTTGGTGGATTTTCTCTTCTCCATTGGGCATGAAAGCGACCATAATCATCAATATCGTTAAATTTGTCTGTATAAATTTCATAATCTATATAATAATAGATCTTTAATAGTTTCAACGTGTCATTTTCTATAGTGATTTTAAACTGAGGAGAGAAAGGCATCGGCCACCAGCAATTAAAACCTCTACCTCCGCGGGGTGTCATTTGAAAAGGCAATGATACAAACGGTTCTTTTTTAGCATGACCTATCCCGAAGAAATCACCAATAGGAACCTCAACACTAGGAGTATCCACATCTTCGCCATCCCAATACATTCTTAAAATAATATTCCGTAAATAGTATTTGTCCTTACAAGTCATAGTGCACCATATATGAGTAATTTTTCCTGCATTGCCCTTCACTTCTGCGATAGTTCTCAATTCTCCGGGTTCCACATCTAACCAATCATGATTTCCACCAGTTTTGTCGTAGCTGGAGATTCTTTTTCTTTTAGTTGAGTCTGGTCTTAGTTTAGCAATATTTTGCAAACTAGAATTTCCAATTGTCATGTTACTACTAATAAAAAATAATCTCTAAAAAATAAATTGCTTTCCCATCAAATTCATTAATAAGGGAGGAAATATTATGAAAGTAAAAAAGAAATGGAGTAATAGCTTTATGAGTGATATTCAAGTAGAAGTGACATATTTTAGGCAAGGAGGACCAAAGAATACAGATACTTCATTAAAAATTGCCAAGAGATATGCTGATGAGTTTTCTATTAAGGATATTATTATTGCAAGTACAACAGGCATGACCGCACAGAAGTCTCTTGATTATTTTTCTCCATCCGAATTCAATTTAGTTATACTAACTCACTCCTATTATTTTGCGGGAATAGATAAAAGACAAGAGTTTCCAGAAGATTTGATGAATGAGTTAAGAGAAAAAGGTTTGAAAATCTTTTCGACGACTCATGCTTTAGGAGCCGTTTCAAGAAGTTTTCGTCTTGCTTTAAACCAATGGTTGCCAACTGAGTTAATGGCGAAATATTTACGGCAAAATTTCTGTCAAGGGGTTAAGGTATGCATGGAAATAGCTGCAATGGCAGCTGATGCGGGGTTAATTCCTGATATTAACCAGGAGGTAATATGTATTGCAGGGACTGGAAGAGGAGCAGATACCGTGTGTTTAATCAAAGCAATGCCCTCTGGTATGTTTGATAAATTGCGCGTAAAAGCAATATTTGCTAAACCTCTTTAATTAATTTTATTTAATTTAGAGCCTAACTTTAAATATAATAAAAAATCAACTTCCTATATAATTTGAATTTATATCTAAGAGAATGTGATAAGAAATGGTTTTTGAAGCTGAAAGCGACAAAATTCCTTTTTTTAAACAATACTTTTCAGTTATAATATTAGCAGCTAATATTATAGTGTTTATCTGGCAATTAAGCGATCCTACAGGAAATATGCATATTGAAGCGGCATTTGTACCAAGCGATTTTTTCCAAGGAACTAACTTGTGGACTTTAGTAACTTCGATGTTTATGCACGGGGATATTATTCATATAGTGATGAATATGTGGTTTTTCCTTATCGTTACTGATAATTGTGAGCATGCATTCGGTCACATCTTATACCTTGTGGCATACTTTATCTGTGGATTTGCTGGAAGCATATTACATGCTTTAAGTACTTTAATTATTCCAGTATGGGGGCCAATTTTAGCTGATATTCCCTCACTCGGAGCTTCAGGAGCAATATTTGGACTTATGGGGATCTATGTCTTATTATACTCAGAAAACAAATTTTATCTCCCCTCATCAACAGGCACTAGCATGCGAAAAGTAAGTGCGGGATATTTTATACTGACTTATTTTATAGCTGAGTTGACCTACGCTATAGTTTCCCTTACAGATCCGTTTGCACTTGGTCAGACTGCCCATTTCGCTCATGTGGGCGGTTTCATTGCTGGAGCAATTATCGCAGTGATTTTTAAAGGAGTAAAAGGTACAAGCTACAAGAAAAAGAAACCTTAGAAATCCTAACTTTTTTCTTTTTTTTTTATCCTAAACTTTTTTCAATAATGAGAGATTTTAAAAATCATCAATATGACTTCTAAAGGAGAATAGAGATCTTGAGTGAAAAAATTCACATTTGTGTTATAGGAATGGGATATGTTGGCATTCCAATGGCCGTAGTATTAGCAGATGTAGATAATTTTTATGTTACCGGTATTCAGCGAAGATCTTTGAGATCTGGATGGAAAATAGATTGGCTTAATCAAGGCAAAAATCCTTTCGAAGGGGAGGAACCCGGATTGGATGAATTAATCGCAAAAGTAGTGAGAAATGGAAAATTCCATGTCACTGATAGTTATGAAAGTGTAGATAAAGCGGATTATATCCTTATTGATGTCCAAACTCCTGTCGATCTTGACTCTAAAATTCCTCGGTATGAATCCTTAAAGGAAGTTTCAAAAAAGATAGCAAATCATCTTAAAAAGGGAGTGACTATTATCATTGAATCAACTGTCGCCCCAGGGACAACAGAAAATATCGTTCAACCGATAATTGAAGAGGAAAGTGGGTTAAAAAGAGGGGAAGATTTTTACTTAGTATTTTCATTCGAGAGAGTTATGCCTGGAAAATTGCTTGACTATATAATCAACTTTCCCCGTGTAATTGGAGGAGGATGTAATGAAGCCAATGAAAGAGCTAAATATCTATACGGTAAAGTGGTTAAGAAGGAGTTACAAGTCACCGATACGTTAACAGCGGAGCTAACAAAATGTATAGAAAATACATACAGAGATGTGAATATTGCATTTGCAAATGAAATGGCATTATTATGTGAAGATTTTAATAGAGATATATTTGAAATTATTAATCTTATTAATTATAGACATGATCGGATGATGCATTATCCCGGAAGTGGGGTGGGAGGTCATTGTTTAACTAAAGATCCATTTTTACTCGTATATGGCCATCGAAATTATACTGAAAACAAATTTAAAACGGATATTTTGCTAAAATCCCGAGAATTAAATGATTATATGCCTAAACATATGGTAGAATTAATGGAGGACGTATTTCGAGAAAAACATATATTAGTTGATAATATTAAGGTCGCGTTTTTAGGCGTAAGTTATAAAGCGAATACTGATGACACTAGAAATACCCCAACGGAAAATGTTATTAAAACACTCAGAAGCAGATATCATTCTCATAATATCATTTTTATTGCCCATGATCCTTATGTAAAACCTCGAGATTATAACACCACGGAATTAACTAGTGATTTTGACAAAGCTATAATGGGTGCAGATGTTTTAATGTTCACTACCAATCATAAACAATATTATAATATAGATTTGGAGGATTTAAGAAAGAAAGTTAGGACTCCAATTATTATTGATGGTCGAAATATTTTTAATAAAAAGATCGTAGAAAGCCACGGATTTATTTATAGAAAGGTAGGAGAGGGCTCAAAAAAGCCTTAAATTCATAATAAAAAAATAGGATGTTATATTATATCTTTCTCAGGTTCAAGCAGAACGTTAGAGCGAAGTCCTATTATTTTATGACTTAACTCTTGAGATTTTTATTGGTTTATTTGTTTTTCTTTTCTTGATTTTTACTTTTAAGATTTCTTATACATTTTAATAGACCATCAACCATAGCTCATCCCGTACAAGAGAGATCATCATCTGAGATGCTTGATGGGAGCCTTTTTTTCCATTCAGACATATTTTTCATTAAAGATAATGTTTAGTATAGAAATATATTGAAACCTTTAATGTATTAGCTTTATAAATAATAATCAAAACGAGATAAAATTTAATTAGAAAAAACTATAAGAATTAATTTCTATATAAAATCATAACAATCGAGTATTATTAAAAAATTAATTGATCTCAAATGGGAATTAAACACGAACTCGCAGAAATGAGAAAAGCAATGGAAATGATGACACTAGAATTACATGAGACGAACCTAGCGATTCGAGAGTCGCTAAAATTGACATCGGATACTATTAAAGAAATGAGTCAGAATTTTTCTATAACTTTAGAAAATACGCTTAAGATAATGCAAGATATGAAAATTCAAATGGATATTCGAGATACGATTATTAAAAGTTTAGGTTTAGAAGGAGTAATTCCAGAATTCCTAAAGAAAAAGAAATAGAGTTTTTATATTAATGATTTTGCTTATTTTTTTTATATACAATATAGAAAGTCAATAAAGAAAGGATATATACTATGGTTAAAATTAACCATATATAAAATCCTGGCAAATCTGATGAAAGCAAATTTGATATAGCCATATAAACAAAAAATATAGTAAATAAACTCAATAATCGCATTCTCGATTGAAGATTTTGCATAATTCTACACTCTTTTGCATTAGTAATAATTGTCAATAAATGAAATAATTTTTAAAATTAAAAGTATAATATTCAATATTATAAGACTGGAAATGATAATTGAGAAGAATGCCTAAAAACCCCCCGTTTTGCTATATATGCAATAAAAGCTGTGATGCGGATATTGAGAATTGTGTATATTGCATATGTGATATAACTATCTGTAATAATTGCATAAATTCAGTGAAAAAGAACGATAAAGTGTGGATTTGTCCAAATTGTCATACAGAACATGATATTGATAAGAGCAAATTAATCAGAAAACGTTGATTTTTTAGCCAATGATGAGAACTAATCTATGATTTACAGTCTATTTAAATGAAATAATCTAGGAAGTCTGAGGCTAATATTAGAACAAATTTCTAGGTTCATAAAGAATTTATATTTATTTCATTTTATTAAAATAACATAAAAAAATTATGAGTGACTATGAGTAAAATATCTAAAGTTCTAGAAATAGAAAATTGTAATAAAGATATCCTAATAAAGGCAATATATAATTCTGAATTCTGGATTACAATTAAACCCACCAAAAAGATGGAAGCCAAATTTATAGCTCCCAATGTATTATTTACCAAAGTTCAGGACGAAATCAACGTTGTAAAAGTTCAAATTGAAATGGAAGGCGAATTAATCCTTATTGACAAAGGGGAGGATGGGGATAAGGGTAGATTAATTGAATTCAATGTGAGAAATAATAAAGATGTAAGAGAATTAGAAGGGAGAATAAGGGTCAAGTCACTTTCCAATACTAAATCCAAAGTAGGTGTCTTTATTGAGAATTTTAAGTTGAGTAGCGATTTCTTAAATTTAATGGGCGGGGCTGCCGAATTAACGCTCCAGATGAAAATAACAGATATGTTGAGGAATTTAGAAAAATATTGCAAATCAAATGATTTAAATCTTTTTTTAAAATAATTCCGAATTTTATTTTCCAAAACAAATTTATTGATAAACTATTTTTATTATATCAGACATAGTATCTGATAACTTGGAACGAAAAAATGAACATTTGGATTTTAGACTCTGAAAGTGGTATTACTTTATTATATAAATCATATCTATCCTTACCTTTAGATGAAGATTTAGTAAGTGGTTTACTTGCTGCTTTAAATCAATTTACAGTTTTTGAGTTCCAAGAAGGGATCGAGAGTATTGATATGGGAGGGCTTCGCTGGGTATACTTAGAGGAAAAAGAGTTAAAACTATTGTTTGTTGCCGCTTCCGAGAAAATAGTAAGCTCGAATATTCTTAGGGCAAGATTAAGTATTATCAAACAAACTTTTATTGCGGAATATGCAAATAATAAAGAAGATTGGAAAGCTTTATGGAAGGGTAACACAGATCATTTCAATCCATTCAAGAAAACTATTGAAGAATATTATTCCCAATGGTTAACAGCTGAAAATATTACAACTATCGCCGAATTTTATGACATTTTAGGAGTATTCCAACAAATTTTAAACTTATTGATTAATTTAATTGAAGCTCACATGATTCAAAGTAAAAAACAAAGAATTTATTTGCGCATTGAAAGTATGTTTGAAAATTATCTACGCCATGATTATGTCAAACAACATCCAGAACTAAGTAAATTTTCATTTCATCCAGCTACAGGAATTAATATCATTAACATAGATCCAACAAATTGTGATATGTTAGTAGTGGAAAAACAGATTATTAATTTAATCAGAAGAATAGTGGAATTAGTTAAAATTGAAGAAGGTTATCAAAAAAGTCTCATTTATTTCATTGAAGAGAACATTTTTGATTATTTAATTTCAAATATGTCGTTATTAAGTGAATTAAATTTGTTTAAATTTTTTTTAAGATTACTTTTATTAAAATAATCTAAGGTTTTGGATAATCAGAACTGATTTATTTTATTATAATTCCCCCTTTCTAAATTATGATTAGATTTATTAAATTTTATTTATTAAAGTTAATATCAAAATATCTCTTATTGTAGATTGGAGTAGATATGGACGTCCCGCTTTTAATTTTGCTTTTCATTTTATTTGCATTAATCATTGCCAGCTATTCTATTGCAAAGCTTGATTTTGTCGCAATTTCCTTGTTATGTATGTTTTATGGCGCAACAGTGACAGGATTGAGAAACGGAGTGCTTTTTGAAGAGTTTGTTGGGTTCGTTGAGTGGGAAGCAATTATTATCATTTTAAGTATGAGTATCATAACTAAAATTGCCCAAGATTCAAATGTTTTAGAATATGTCGCAGTCAAATTATTTAAGATTTCAAGAGGGAATCGTCGGGTTTTCTTGTACTTGTTATGTATTATTACCACCTTATTAGCGGCAATTATAACGGATGTAGTAGTTGTCCTAATTTTGGCTCCTGTGGTGGTCCGTCTTTGCCATTTTCTTAAGATTAGGTCCGGAACGTATCTTCTTGGCATGACTATCTGTATAAATATTGGTAGTATTATAACACCCTTTTCAAGTGGAGAAAACATCATTATCTCAACTGCGTTTAAGTTAGACACTGCTTATTTCTTTCAATATTATTGGATATTTTCATTTTTATTGTTGTTTTTTACTATTTTTTTAGTCGATAGATACATGCTTTCTAAGGAACCAGAAATTGACGAAGACCAAAAACGATTCGTTTTAGAGTTAGTAGATGCCGACATAATGATAAAGAATAAAAAGATATTTTATTTTAATAGCATCGCTATAATTGTGACTATTGTTTTATTTGCGATACTTCCATTACTTTACTTAACGGCAATAATTTCTGCGTTAATCTTAGTTTTAATCAATAAAAGCCATACAAAAAAATCTATGGGTGAATTACTAAGAGACATCGAATGGGAAATCATCTTTTTCTTTATATCTCTATATATTATTATCGGATGCCTTATAGAAGCGGGATTTCAAGATTTGTTTATCAATATCCCATTTGAATTATTTAATCCTATTTTACTCTCATTGATCTTATTGGTATTTATAAGTCTAATCTCTGGTTTTATAGCAAATACACCAACAGCACTCATATTTATTCCTATTATAGCTACTCTAATTGACGATTTCTTTTTCCCTCCTGTGCCCTTACTCTTCGCTTTTATTATCGCAATCAACCTTGGTGGAAACCTAATACCTCAGGGTGCGGCAGCAGACATGATGACTTTAAAAGTTGCTCAAGACAGTGGAGTGGAAAACTTAAGTTATAAGCGGTTACTCAAATCAGGGGCAGTGTTTGCTTTAATTCATATTGGTTGTTCTTTATTATATCTAGTTTTATTGATACCATTTACAAGTTAACTTTATTAACTAATATATTTAAAATATGAATTAGAATTATAAAGGAAAAAGAAAGAAAATTAATTGATTATGGAAAAAAGCCACGTAATTTTATAGCCTTTGCAACTCTTTCTACAGCAATAATATATGCAGCTGTTCGAAGGGGGATTTTCCTCTCTTTAGAAATTCTATAAGTTTCTTCAAATGCTTCAAGGATGATTCGCTCTAATTCTTGATTAATTCTTTCAAGTTTCCAAAAATAGGAATGAATATCTTGTATATATTCAAAGTATGAAACACAAACTCCTCCACTATTAGCTAGAATATCTGGGACTACGTGTATTCCTTTATTAAATAATATTTTGTCTGCTTCTGGAGTTGTAGGTCCATTTGCGCCTTCAAGAACAATCTTACAATCAATCTTCGCAGCATTTTTCTCAGTAATTTGATTTTCTATCGCAGCGGGTACTAACACATCACATTTAGTGGTGAGCAATTCCTCGTTACTAATATATCTATAGTTATCATCTTGATAATCTTTAAAATAATTACCTGCTTTGACATATTTAAGCAATTTATTTATATCTAATCCGTCTTTGCAATATATCCCGGTGGAAATATCTGAAACCGCAAGTATTTTACAACCTTCGTTATATAATAATTCTGCGATGGTTCCACCCACATTACCAAATCCTTGAATAACGATTGATTGGTCTTTCAGTTTGCATCCTAACTTTTCACATAATGCTTTTAACACAAAATATAATCCCATTCCCGTTGCAGGTTCTCTTCCCACAGATCCTCCAATTTCAATAGGTTTACCCGTCACCACACCCGGTATAGAGCGTCCTTTTTGCATCGAATATACATCCATAATCCACGCCATTACCTGAGCGTTTGTATTCACATCAGGAGCTGGAATATCAATATCAGGTCCTATAATGTTAATTATCTCTGCTGTGTATCTTCGAGTTAACCTTTCTAATTCTTTCATCGAAAGTTTTCTAGGATCCACTCTTACCCCTCCTTTGGCACCTCCGAGAGGAAGATTTAGCAGAGATGACTTCCAAGTCATCCAGGTCGCAAGAGCTTTAACTTCATCGAGGTTTACATCAGGGGAAAATCGAATCCCACCTTTTCCCGGTCCTCGTACGGTAGAGTGATGAACGCGATATCCTTCAAAAATCTGAACAGATCCATTATCCATAGTGATGGGAATTGATACAATTAATGCACGCTCAATTCTTTTGAGATATTCAGTCGTATTTCTATCTAAACCTAATTCTTTGGCAACAATCTCAATTTGTTTTGTAGCCACGTCATAAGGATTAATTTCCATCTGTTTCACTCGGATATTATTATGTTATTGTTTTTTATTAAATATATAAATACATGTATAAATAAGATCGCTTCATTAAAGATTTTACTTTTTTTAATGATCAAAATGAGAAATCGAAAATTAATGAAAGAAAAAGATATTAAAATAATATATTTATATCCAACCCCTTAATTGCATAGCCTCAACCACCCGATCGACAGAAATCATATATGCTCCCATTCTATTATGAGTATTGACTTGTTTTGCGTTTTCTACGGTTGATCTATATGCATTAGTCATAATTCTATCCAGAGCTACAAATACTTCCTCTTCTGTCCAAAAATAACGATAATATCCTTGCACCATTTCGAAATATGACACAGTTACACCGCCTGCATTGCAGAGAAAGTCGGGGATTAAAAGAATATCATTATTAAACAAAACATTATCGGCTTGGGGTGTGGTGGGTCCATTAGCTAATTCTGCTACTATTTTGGCATTAACATTGGAAGCATTTTTCTTGGTTATGACATTTTCTAGGGCAGCAGGAACTAAAATATCGCACTCTAACTCTAATAACTCTTCATTGGATACTCTTTTCGTTCCCGCGAGGCCAATGACAGAATTTGTTTTCTCTTTATAATCTGCAGCTCTATGAGGATCGATTCCATCTGGATTGTAGATCGCACCCTTGGAGTCTGATATGGCGATGATTTTACATCCAAAATCGTCTTTTAAAAGCTTAGCCGCCCAAGAACCCGCATTTCCATATCCTTGAATTGCGACAGTTGATCCTTTTAAATCCAACCCTATATCTTTTGCTGCTTCTCGTATGCAGAAGACACCTCCTTTAGCTGTGGCGATTGCCCTTCCCGCACTTCCACCTATAGGCAATGGCTTTCCCGTAATAACTGAGGGGGCATGATGTCGAACAATCATCTCATACTCATCCATCATCCATGCCATTATTTGGGGATTGGTATAAACATCAGGCGCCGGTACGTCGATATTAGGGCCAATAAAATCTGCTAATTGTCGAATATAACTTCTCGCTAAAGTTTCTAGTTCTCTATCACTCATTCCTTTAGGATTGCAAATAATTCCTCCTTTTGCGCCTCCAAGTGGGATATCTACACATGCAGTTTTCCATGTCATCCAGGCACTTAAGGCTTTTACTAACGAACCGCTCTCCTCTGGGTGCCATCTTATTCCCCCTTTCATAGGACCACGAGCAGAATTATATTGACTTCGAAATCCTTTGAATGTTTTTAAATGTCCGTTATCCATCTTAATCGTAATTTTGATTTGAATAAATCGCTCTGGTTGACTTAGCGCTTCATATATTTCATTATCATATCCTTTGATTTTACATGCCTCAGCAAGCTGGATTTGAGAGATTTCGAACGGATCTAAATTTTCAGTCATAGTTCACTCGAATTTTCTAAATTTATTTATTATTCATTTATATGTATGTATAATTTGTAGAATTAATTTTAAGTTAGTGGGGGAATAAGTTGGGAAAAGATTAGTTTTTTAGAAAAAGTGATGAGAATTCATAATTTTAATGGCTAAGAATTCAAGTATTCATCAATCGCTTTCGCTGCCAATCTACCAGCACCCATGGCGGAAATAACAGTCGCAGAACCGGTGACGATATCTCCTCCGGCAAAGATATCTTCAATATTTGTTCGCCCAAATTCATCGGTTTCAATATAACCGCTTCTAGTTAATTTTAAATGGGATAACGTTTTCGTAAGAATTGGATTTGCTCGTGTACCAATCGCAAGAATAACCATATCCGTGGGAATTATAAATTCTGAATTTTCAACTGGTAATGGTCTTCTGCGTCCAGATTCGTCGGGCTCTCCTAATTTCATTTTTATTAGTTTTAATTCTCGTACATTGGAAAGATCATCCCCTACAATTTCTACGGGATTGGTAAGAAATCGAAATTCAATTCCTTCTTCCACAGCATGATGATATTCAGCTCTTCTAGCAGGCATTTCTTCTTCGCTTCTTCGATAGACAATAATAACTTTTTCGGCACCTAAACGTAAAGCAACTCTAGCAGAATCCAAAGCAACATTTCCGCCTCCAATAACCGTTATAATCCTCCCAACGTTAATAGGAGTATCATATTCTGGAAATCTATAGGCTTTCATTAAGTTCGCTCGGGTCAAGAATTCATTTGCTGTGACAACCCCATTTAAATTCAATCCTGTCATCGTTAACATCATCGGTAAACCCGCTCCTACTCCAATAAAAAAAGCCTTAAATCCCATTTCCCTTAAATCATCTATGGTTAAAATCTTACCGATTATTTTATTATATTCTATTTTTACCCCAAGCATCTCAAGGGTTTCAATCTCCTCCCCAACTATCTCTTTAGGCAACCGAAATTCAGGTATTCCATACACTAAAACTCCTCCACCTTTATGTAATGCCTCAAAAATAGTCACATCATAGCCTTTCCTAGCAAGATCTGCGGCACATGTTAAGCTTGCGGGACCTGATCCAATAATTGCCACTTTTATATTATTTGGAGGCTGACAATCAGGGCACGCCTTCAGAGAGTTTTGTCGCTCCCAGTCGGCAATGAATCGCTCTAAGGCTCCGATCGCAATTGGCTCTTTTTTTTTACCCAAGATACATGCCTGTTCACATTGAACTTCTTGTGGGCAAACTCTTCCGCAAATAGCAGGTAGAATATTGAACTCCTTTATATATTCAATCGCTTTTCGGTATTGCTTTTCTTTAATAAGCTTTATGAACCCCGGAATATCGATATTAACTGGACAGCCATTAATACATTTCGGATCAGCACATTGCAAACATCTATTTGCCTCTATTTGAGCCAATTCTTCAGAATATCCGAGCGGCACTTCCTCAAAATTATGAATTCTCTCTTTAGGATCTTGCTCGGGCATTTTTGGTCTTAGTAACACTTTAGTCATCTGTACCTCACCTCATAATGATTCCTTGCTTTTTTCATTAAGATCAATAATGCTCCGACATTGGCTTTCATATCTATGCATCGATACTTTTTCCTGCTCACAATAGCGAATTGAGCGATTCAGTAAATTTTCAAAATCCACTAAGTGCCCATTCACATCTGGGCCCTCAACACACGCAAAATGGAATTCCCCATCTTTAGTAGGAAATCTACACCCTCCACACATGCCTGTTCCATCTACCATGATTGTGTTTAAGGACACAACCGTCTCAACAAAGGGAAGACCATCCTTTCCATTGGTGGTTATAGTAACATTTTTCATCATAATAAGTGGACCAATCGCAATAACCAAGCTTATAGGTTCTTTACCAAGAAGCTCTTTTAAGGGGTCAGTTACAAAACCTTTAATTCCTTCACTTCCATCGTCAGTGGTTATAATGAATTTTTCGCTTACTTTTGCAAATTTATCCTTCCAGAATATTAAGTCAGAATTTCTTGCTCCTAATATGGAGTAAATAAAATTTCCGGCATTTTTTAATTCTTTTGCTTGAGGATAACAAGGGGCAATTCCAACACCTCCCCCTATAATAATGATTGGTTTTGGATACTTCTTAATTTCGATTTGATTACCCAATGGTCCAACAACATCGGCGATCTCATCTCCTTCCTCTAAAAGAGAAAGGTGTTTTGTGCTTTTTCCTACAACTTGAACCACAATAGTAATTGTCCCGTTCTCTGAGTTATAATCTGCGATGGTGAGGGGAAATCTTTCCCCCTTCTCATCAATTCTAAGTAGAATAAAATTACCCGCGAACGCCTTTTTAGCAATTAACGGAGTTTCTAAAACCATTTCGAATAAGGTTCCACTGGTTCCTAGTTGTTGTTTTTTGAGAATTTTGTAAGGCATAGTATAACTTCCACCAATTTACTGGTATGTGTTGGGAGGAAATTCAATTAACGAGTCTCTATTCTTAAGGAATAAATAATACTTAAAAAATAGTTTGGTTATCGGAAAAAATTATTTTTCTTGGTTCATTTTATCTTAGTAATTGAGTTAAATATATAATCTATAGTGGAAAGCTAAATTAGATTGAAAATACAACGAATCTTATAGACACTTAAGGTGCTTAAAAGTGGATAAAATATGTATAGTTGACATGGGATCTCAATATAGTCACCTTATTGCCCGCCGAATTCGCGAATTTGGAGTATATTCTGAGATAATTCCATTTAATATTCCCTTAAATGAACTTAAAAAGTTGCATCCAAAAGCAATTATACTATCCGGTGGTCCAAGCAGTGTATATGAAGCAGAAAGTCCAAAACTCTCTGATGAATTCTTCAAATATTGTATTAAAGAGAAAATTCCCCTTTTAGGAATATGTTACGGCTTGCATTTAATTATTCATCAAATGGGAGGAGAAATTATACGATCGAATAAAAAAGAATACGGAAAAACAGATTTAGAAATCATTGAACAAAATTTATTATTTAAATCCTTAGCTCATAGAGAAATTGTTTGGATGTCGCATGGAGATCAAATAAAAACCATGCCAGATGGGTTTACTGCATTAGCAAAAACCGATACTTGTCCTATTGCTGCTTTTAAAAACGAAAAATTGAATTTGTATGGCGTTCAATTTCATCCAGAGGTCCATCATACAATTCATGGCAGGAAAATATTAGAAAACTTTATCGATTATATTGCAAAGGCAAATAGAGATTGGATATTGGAAAATTGGATAGACAATAAAATTCAAGAGATTAAAGAAACCATAGGAAATAAACGTGTGATTCTGGGACTATCTGGTGGTGTCGATTCATCGGTAACGGCAGTTCTCATTCATCGCGCAATTGGGGATAATTTACATTGTATTTTTGTAAATAATGGGTTATTAAGGATGAATGAAGAAATTGAGGTCCAAAATCAATTTCAAGAAAAACTTGGATTCAAAAATCTTCATTATATTGATGCTGAAGATCTATTTTTACAAAGGCTTAATGAGATTGAGGATCCTGAAGAGAAACGCAGAATAATCGGACATACATTCATCGAAGTCTTTGAAAGTAAGACTCATGAATTAGAAGAAAAATATCCCAGAATTGAATATTTAGCACAGGGTACAATTTATCCTGATCGAGTTGAAACCGCGAAAACAAGTCAATCAGCCGTCAAAATTAAGTCTCATCACAACTTAACCTTACCTCCAGATATGAAACTTAAGATCATTGAACCATTAAAGAATTTATATAAAGATGAGGTTCGAAATATCGGAATGCGGTTAGGATTAGCTAAGGAGTTAATTGAGCGCCATCCATTTCCAGGTCCTGGTCTTGCAGTAAGGGTGTTAGGCCCTATTGATAAAAAAAGCCTTGATATCCTAAGAGAAGCAGATAAAATTCTTTTAGAAGAAATTAAGAATGCGAATCTCTATCAAGATATATGGCAAGTATTTTGCGTGTTAATACCGGTTCGTACAGTAGGTGTAATGGGAGATTTTAGAACCTATGAATATATTTGTTCAATAAGAGCGGTAGAATCCGTTGATGCCATGACTGCAAACTTCGCTAAATTAGATTGGGGCCTTTTAGAAAAAATTGCATCACGTATTATTAATGAAGTTAAAGGATTTAATCGAGTGGTTTATGATATCTCAAATAAACCTCCAAGCACCATTGAATATGAATAATCCATTCACATTGGATACATAAATCTTTAATAATTTCTAATGTTTAACTCCTCGTTATGTCAAATACCGAAATCACATGGGATTTTTCAGAGCTATATACCGGAATTGATGACCCAAAGATTAACTCTGACATGGAAGAATTAATGAAGAGAGCGGATGCTTTTGAGACCAATTATCGAGGTAAAATTAAAAAGCCAACCTTTACTGCCAATGATTTATTACGTCTTTTTGATGAGATCGAACAATTTCATATGGATCAAGAGGAATTACGTTTATTTGCACGCAATTCGTTTAATGCAAACATGAGCTTACCAGAAACTAAAGCCTTATTAAATAAATTTGAGAACTTTAATACAACAGCATTAAAAAAAATTGCGTTCCTTGATTTAGAAATCGCAGAATTTGTCTATAATAATCCTGAATTAATTGAGGATGAAAATCTTCAAAATTACTCCCATTATCTTACGACTCTTAAGAGGGAATACCCCCATAAACTATCTGAAGTTGAAGAACAACTCATTTTAGAAAAAGATCAGTTTGGAATCAAAGAATGGAGCAAACTCCAAAGTCTTTGGTTAAACACAAGAGATTATAACGTGGTAGTTGAAGGAGAGGAACAAATTTTATCATATGGTGATGCAAATAGTCTATTAACTCATCCTGATAGAGATACTCGTATTTCTGCAAATAAGTCGATATATGGGTTATTAGGGGAAAATCAAGAAATTTTCTCCACCGCACTTCGAAATGTGTGTGGTGATTGGATGAAGACCTCTGAACGAAGAAAATATGAGAATCCGATGCATGACAGTCTTATAGTGAATGATCTCACCCAAGATATTATTGAAAATCTAATGAAGGCTATTATGGATGATGGAGTTAAAGTTTATAGGAGATATCTTAAATTAAAGGCTAAACTATTGAGTCTGCCTAAGTTGAGTTGTGCTGATGTAGTTGCTCCTTTAATAGACGTTCCTCATAAAAAATATAGTTGGCAAGAGACATTAAACTTGTTATTTGAAGCTTTAGGACGATTTGATGACGAATTTGTTGAATATGCAAAAGATATGGTTGATCGGAACCACATTGATGCCGCCTCAAGAAAGGGAAAACGGAATGGAGCATATTGTGATGCGTGGTATAAAGGTAAATCTGCGTATATATTAGAAACGTTTAAAGGGAACCTAAAGGAAGTCTATACATTAATTCACGAAATGGGGCATGCAATTCATGATTATTATGCGACAAGAAACCAAACATATTTAAATTTTCATCCAGGATATTGTATCGCAGAATGTGCATCAACCTTCGGAGAACTATTAATGACTGACCTTTTGCTTGGAAAGGCGGGGTCAAATAAGGAAAAAATGGCAATTCTGGCTCATGTATTAGATGATACCGGCCAAGCAGCTTTCCAAGTAAGCGCACGATATTTCTTTGAGCATGATTTATATAAAGCAATTGAGAATGGAGAAAATCTCAACGGAGAGACCATCGCAAAATATTGGACTGCCGGGAGAGATAAAATTTATGGAGATTCTGTCGATTGGTTCAATGAGATGGATTGGGAATGGGCAATGAAGGGACATTATTTTATTCCAAACTTTCGGTTTTATAATTATCCTTATGTATTTGCTCAATTATTCGTATACGCTTTATATCAGACGTATAAAGAAGAAGGAAAAAACTTTATTCCCAAATTTAAGAAATTATTAAGTTCGGGCGGAAGTAAAACTCCTTCTGAACAGGGGAAACTTGTTGGACTAGATATCTCACAAGCAAACTTTTGGAAACTCGGAATAAAACAATATAAAGCATTTGTAGATGAATTAGAACGCCTTATATAATAAAACCTTTAAAAAAAAATAATTATTATTAAATATATTTTCCAGAATAGATTTCATTTTTCACAGCTTCGAAATCTACTGATTCTTGGGAATGAATCCCTAAATTCCATTTTTTACACACCTCACCAGCTCTTTGCGATAAATAAGCAATGTCGTCTCTCGTAATTAACTCTAAATTGAATTTTCGAACTCCTGCTAGTAATTGTTTTAATCCAGTACCAAGTTTACTGGCAAAATATGTAAATACTCCTACAGCACTTGGAGAAATATCTTCTTTATCAGAGATTATTTTTAGTTTCTCATATTCAACAAATGCTTCACTCAGAGTAAGTGTTAAAGGATCCTTCGTCTTTGGGAATCCTAAGCTTTTTAACATTGCAGGACTCACTTCATCATTGTCTATAGCGTTCCCTACATATTGTGCTTTCATGGCTGCGGTGAGAGGAGCTCTCGCCATGGCGATACACTTGATATAAGGTGCTCCCATGGCAAGAGCCTTGAACATCTGGGTCTCGTTTGCGAAACCACCTGCGATGGCGATCGTTGGAGTGGTTATATTAGGATGTCTTTTTGTTATCATATCTAAACAACCGACAACAAGTGCTTCTAAATATGGTGTCGGGATGGAGCCTTCGTTCATCATGCTCACAGGGCTCATTCCTGTACCCCCGCCCGCACCATCAAAGGTTATCCCATCCACCTTTGCCTCTAAACCAAGTCGTAAGATCCACGCTGTTGCTGCGGGTCTATATGCGCCAGTTTTAATATAAATATTTTTTGCTCCAGTGGCTTTAATATCATCAATTTCATCTAATATCTCTTCAGTTGAGGATAATCCAACTCGACTATGTCTTTCAAAATCGGGAATCAACCCTGCTTTCCATTGATCAATAACTAGAGGATCCGTAGGATCAGGAATGACTAAATAACCGCGTTGATGTAACAATTGTGCTTTTTTTAAGGACTCTAAGCGTACTTCACCACCTATAGCTTTCGCTCCTTGTCCAAATTTCAATTCTAGGCTATCAATCTCTAGGGTTGATGCTACATATTCAAATACTCCTAATCGACTGTCCTCTACATTCTTTTGGACAATTATATTCCCATGAATTCCATCCCAGTATTCCCGATACGTCTCAATACGCGACTTCATATCGTCAGTATCGATCACCTGCGGATAGATTGAATGGTTGGCAAATTTAGCTTTCGGATCCATACCGACTACGTTTTCTCCAATAGTAATGCTCACTCCTGCTAAGGCCGCTCCTTTTGCTAACCCCTCCCAATTACGTTTCGCTACATAAGTACTTCCTAAGCCTGCAATAATTATTGGCAGTTTTTGTAAGATATTGCCCCAGTAGCAGCTTAAATCAACGTTCGGAAAAATTACCAGATCTTCATCCGGTTTAATCCCTTGAGCGCCTCGAACCTCAAATTGTATTTGAAAATCACTATAGGACAATCCAAAATCTTTCGGAGATCCCGCAGTGGACATTCCATAATATTCTCTCTGAGGATATAAGGTTTCCCGACCTCGTAGGGCTGCTTTTGACACCTCGCAAAACACAGGACAATCTGCGATACAAATTGGACATAAACCGGAATCGCACGAATCTCGAGAGCGCGTTTTAGATCCAATTAAACTCGATTGATATGTTAATGTTGATTTATTTGGCATAATGATTGACTCTATTCGTATACTAATTCTTTATCGGATATCGTAAGATGTAGTACGAGATTTAGTTCTTGTTGATTTGAATGACAATTCCAAGGGTATAATATTTTAGAACTTTTTTGATAGCTATAGAGTTCACATCTGCTCGTTTCTTTGACGTCGCTGAGAGTTGGGTTGTTATCATGACTGGGGATTGATTTATTTGTAAGCGTTGGGTGAGGAAAGCAGTTCCATTGATACTTAGGTGTTGTTTCTTTGAATATCGAACCGAAAAAGAATGTGTTACCATCACAGAGATGGCTTATCATTCTGCCATAAGAGTATACCTTTTTACACACAGGACATTTTATCACGATTTATTCACCAATATTATACCTCATTAATACAAGGCTTCATATTGACGTGGTTTCCTGTTATAGTATACCTTCAGCTTTTCAGGAGTCTTTGCAAGTATCCTCCGAATTACCTTCGCAAGGGAGCTACGGTGCATATACCCCATTGCTGTCGACCATTCGGCAGCTGTCGATATTCCAATTTCCTTCAGTTTATCCAAACACATTTGCTCAAATGTGCGTGGCGGCTTCTCCTCAGAAACGGAAATTATTGCTTCTATACTACTTTTCAACTTTTCAAAAACCATCATCAATTCACCTTTTTTACTTTTTTGTGGGAGTTATTTCCCATTTATTTGTAATTATATATGTATTGACTTTGGTTACTTAAAAATTTATTTGAAAGAATTTCAAGGATTTTCTTAGTTATCACGACAAAAATATAAAATGAGATTCATAACTTGAAAAAAAAGAGTTTTTAACCAGTTTATAGTAAACAAAATGATAAAGTCTAAGACAATTTCTCCTAATTTACTAAAGAAACCTTGTAAAATAAGAGTTTAAATTGAAATTTGTATATTTTGGGACTATGGGGTTTCTATTCCTATTCTGTGAGAGTTTCCCAGACCCTATTGAACGAGGAATACAGAGACTCTAAAGCCATTTTAAAACATTGAAATTTTTTATAAAAAAAATTTGCTCCATAATATCTTAACATTTCCTATACATTTATGAAAATATTTAAAAAATTAATTATGGCTTGGCAAATCATAACCGTTTTTACAAGCTTCTTTGCGATATATATGATGTCTTCTGCCCTTATACCACATCCATCTATAATTGTTTGGACAACCAATATTATCTTAGTATGGATCCTTTGGGTGACCGTGATCATCCTTGTATTCTTAGTAATAGTAAATAGTTATTATTACCATAAATACAACAGAAATAAGAAAAAAAGAATAAAAATTAGAGAAATTCTCGCAGCATGATTTGTTTAAACTCAAGATCACTACTCTCGAAATGGATATCTTCGTCTCCTGAGTAAATATCAGCTACTTTATTAGTTTTAAAAAATTCAGAATACGGAGTAAAGGCATGTGATAATTCGAAAAGGTCAACTTCAAATTCAAAAAGACTATGATTTTTAACATGAATAGAATTCAAACTCATTTTAATCACTCTTATCTTTTAATAAGATTATATTGACTAATCTCAATTAAGTATATAGACGGTCGACAAAATTAGTGATATAAGTAATATCCAATATAGAAGATATTGTATAAAGTGAGAAACAAAATTGTTATTATTCTTCGCTCTCACTTTCAAGTACTTCTTTTAAGCTAGTTCCTTCTTTAATAACATTCAGAATAATATGAGTGTTGGTGCGCTCAACATAGGGAGATTTATGGATGTCTTTAATCATATTACTTAATTCCATTCGTGATTTGAAACGAGCCATGATAAGAGCGTCGTAAGTGCCGGTGATATCGTAAACTCCAAAAACATTGGGATGGCGAGCGATCTTTTCTTCCACTTCGAACATTTTCCCTTTCGATACCGTAATCTCAATGAAAGCAATTAGATTGTAGCCGAGCTTATCAAAATTTATTGTTGCGCCATATCCTTCGATTATACCTTTTTCTTCCATGTCCAAGACGTGCTTTTTAATAGTAACTGGAGATTTGTTAAGTTCATCAGCGATTTTATTGAACGCTACGCGTCCATCTTCACTCAATATTTTTAAAATATCGAGATCGACATCATCAATATCTGAGAATTTAGAATCTTCCATACTAGTTTCAATTGACAAATTAGTTTATGAATCTATAGTTTAAATTATCCTTATATTTTTTAAGAGTTTTTCTAACATACGGGAAAAAATTTTGATCAAATGGGGATAAAATTTGGACGAACGTAAAATCAATAAGCCTAATTTGTATTATCTAATCCCTAAACCAAATTTTATAATCAATGAGTCTAATAAATTTATAGTAAGTAAGGATACAACTATAATATTTAGTAAAGGTTTGAATCCATTAGGGAATTTTCTTGCTAATTTTCTTGAGAAGAGATATGACTTAGATTTAGAGCTGTATGATTCTAAATGCATTAATGAGAACAAACATTGCATTTTTCTTCAACTTCGTGAGTTAGGGGATAAAAGTCCTGATGCATATCATTTAACAATCAACGAAGATAAAATCGATCTCATTGCCACTACAAAGAGCGGAATCTTTTATGGAATTCAGACTCTTATTCAGTTAATTCATCAAAATAACCTTGAGTTTAATAAAACTAAGGCCAGTTTTTTAAAG
>Ga0180433_10001904_pt1 | contig 33841 bp, 18 predicted proteins | sample SS_ome_8_FD_132980 | JGI IMG/M metagenome (GOLD analysis project Ga0180433, IMG submission 132980) | Hypersaline lake sediment archaeal communities from the Salton Sea, California, USA - SS_1_D_1 metaG | ecosystem: Environmental > Aquatic > Non-marine Saline and Alkaline > Hypersaline >...
TAAATAATACATAAATCCTTTAGATTATCAATAAAATAATCAGCTGAGAAAAAAATGGTAATATATCCAACTATAAAAACAATAATCCAGAGGAATAAAAACCACATTTTAAAGTATTTTTAATAAAAATATAAAAATTTAAAAAATTTTTGTAGGTTATTAAGTCGTAGATATTACAAAAATTCACAATTTAGCTCTTCGCAATTTGATTAAAAATTTCTTTTTTCTTCTATCTATTACGATCTAATCTATATTGCAGAATTTAACGAATTATAATATTATAAAAGTCTAATTTTTCAAGAAAATAAAAATTCGGTAAAAAAGTGTTAAGTTGCACGAGGTCGTTCATCTTCATAGATCTGATTTTTGTCGTCATATTTTTTGCATTTTTTTCCTCTTTATTTTACTAATTTACCTAAATCTTTAAATATGTTAAAGCTATTATACTAGATAAGCAACAACAAAAATTTTAAAAAATAACAAAAAAATAAAAAGTGGAGGAATGATTTAAAATGTCCGATTACATTTCCTGGAGTCCTATTCGAAGGTTAATGAAACACAATGGTGCTTTAATCGTAGCCCGAGACGCAGTTGACGAATTAGTTGACTGGATGGGCAAGAGTGCCGAAAAAATCACCAAAACCGCCTTAGGATTAACCAAACACTCCAAGAGAAAGAAAATTACCAGAGACGACATCTTACTCGCAATCAAATACTTCTAAACAGCGAGTAAATATCGTTAAACCATTAATTTTTCCCTTTTTTTTAATTTCTACCTTATTCTTTAATATTCTTAATCAAATCTTAATATTTATAATTGTTAATCTAATTTAAAAAAATCACTGATTAAATTGTAGTATTTAAGTAATGCTTCTTCTCCTTTTTTTGTCGTCCTATATTTAGTTACATCATTATCATCAATTTGTTCAATTAGATGCCGTACAAGGAGAAACTGTAAGGTCTCTTTAATTACTTGAGTTTTTAAACGAATTTCCCGTAATAACCAAGTTTGAGTTCGCGGAGTCCTCAAGCACGATTCCATTACTTCTGACCAGATCTCAAATTTACTCCGTCTTGAAGTCAATCATGGATCACCAGGAATTGATCAATAATTATTATTTTATTCATCTTCGAGAATCTCTGATTTATTTGAAGTGTTTGAAGGTAATTCTTCTAATTCATGAGCCCAAGTATCTAATTTAGGGATTATTTTTTCCCATAATAAAATTTTTTTCCGTATCTTAAAAGACATCCCAAAGCTCACAAGCCAAGAAATTATCCAGGCTAAGAATAAAATTACCGAGAATGGTTCTCCAAAAACTTTAGAATCACCAATTCCACCGAGACTTGAGTAAAGAAAAATTATCCAATAACCTAAGAAAAAATATATGAATAAAAAAATGGTTACCAGATCACTAAGTTTTTTTTTATCTTTAGAATATCGTTTAAAAAAGGTTAAGATATGATTTACATACGATACAATGCCATGATGAAAAATAGATTGAAGATTGCCATCATCAGAATCTGTTTTTTCAATTTTTTTAATAGATCGATTTCCCCTAATTACAAAAGAAAAATAAATTAAAATATGACATATAAAAACGAATAATATTAAAAATAACACGACAAATTGAATACCATTAAAAATCGTTCCAACAAGCTTATATCTCTGAACGAGCGTGGGAAAAAATTGCCCCGTTAAGATTGCAAGAATCAGGAAAATTGTACTAGTAATTGAAATAATGAGAAATAAACTTAGGGAGGCGAAATGAATCTTAAACAACTTATTGATTTTCTGTACTTTTTCTAAGAGCGACAGTTGGCTCATCATTAAATCCTCATTTTCATTTTCCACATTTTTCATTTTATAATAACCTCAAGATATAATATGAGGAAATGATATTTAAGTGTGTAAGGGCATGTAGTAGCTAGGGACTTAGAGACCTTACTTCTTAAATTCGGAATTAAGTGTTTCAATTATTTTTTAAGAAAAACCTACGCTTGAGGATTAATACTGCTGATACTACTGAAATTGCGCAAATTATTAACACCGTGTCATATCCCGGAATACCCGGAGGGATATCTACATCACCCTTGACAATGATTAACGATGTACGAAGAACATGATCAAAATCACCATCAGAATCCGTGGTTATTAATAGTACGCTGTAAATGCCCGGAGTCGTGTACTGATGCTCTGGATTTCGCTCGTACGAAGGATCACTGCCATCACCGAAGTCCCAATAATATGATGCTGGATCATCGCCTTCGCTTCCATTAAAGATAAATTGTACGTAATCGCCATTTAGTATCGTCGTTGTATTAGCCAAAAAATCTGCGAGTGGAGTCAAGTCTTCAAAGTCTTCAATTACAGTAATGAGATTGCCTTTAAATTTAATATTAATATCTTCATCTAAATCAGTAATGATTAACAACACGCTATAAATGCCCGGAGTCGTGTATTGATGCTCTGGATTTTCCTCATACGAAAGAACACTACCATCACCGAAGTCCCACTCGTGTGTTGCTGGGCCATTTCCTATACTCCCGTTAAATTTAAAAGAAATTATCCCGTCTTTGAAAATTAGCGTGTCGTTTACTGAAAAATCAGCAATAGGAACTATATCTTCATAAACAATGATGAATTCATCTTTAATCTCAATATCTTTCTCGCCATAATAGTCATTTATGGTTAAAGTCACATTATAATTACCAGGAGTATCGTATCGATGCATTGGATTTTGCTCCGTAGACTCGTGGCCATCGCCGAATTCCCACTTATAGGTTGCAGGGCCATTTCCTTCGTACCCTGTAAAATTAAATTGCACGGATTCCTTTTCTATAATATTCCTCTCACTTGCTATGAAATCGGCATTTGGAGCAAGATCCTGAATATTATTAATTTTTGCATTCATATTTATAAGTTCAAAACTCATGGTGTTTATCCATTCATAGAGCGCATCATAGTAATAAAATGTTCCATTAACAAGTATTCCAGTGCTTTTATCATACCATAAAAATGCATCTGGATATCTGATATCTTTCAATACCCAGACCTCTATTAAACCTAATCCTGGAATATCACAGATGAGATCCCCAGAGATACTATAAGGTACATTTTCCTGAAATGCGCATGATATTAGAATTAAGTCGCCGAGTGAAACATTGGTAAAAATCCAAAATGGTGTATATTTAGGAATAAGAGAATTCGTGGGATAGTGGAAAATTCTTGTTTTGTAATCAACATCATAATAATACATATTTGGATAATATAAACTACTCATATTGACACTAAATAGTGAGTCATAGTGATGAGAATAGAATATCGTCATAATTTCAGATTGTGCAGATTGTCTCATGGTATAATTCAAGTACATTCCATCGAAAGGAATAGATCTATTAACAACTGGACCAGTATATGGTCCATCGTTCTCTGTAGATTCTCCATCGTAACATGAGAAATTGTATCTAAAAACGCCCAATTTTGCCAATTCTGTTCTATATACATAGACACATCCGTCCATATAATTAAAATCTAATGGATCTTGCTTCGTTAAGGATTCTAACATAGAATCTAAGGTGACATTCACATATTCAGGCGCGTTGTTATCTAAATCAGTGTAAATTACTGAGAATTCGAATGTAGTTAAGTTAGCTAATCCCCTATCCGGATTAACTCGTCCACTTGTTAATGTTGGCGATTCATCGTTTGAATATAAAATTTGAATGTTATTGTAAGTACTCGTTGAATTTCTATATTCTCCATCATTGCATTTGAAATAGTAAGTATAGTTATGGCTCGCAGGCTGTAAATAAGTTAAAAAGTGATAAACACAACCATCAGTGTAGTCTATATCTGTAGGGTCTTGCTTTTCCATTGAAAAAACCGTTCCATTTATGATAATATCAATGTAAGAGGGTGTATTATTGTCAATATCCGTGTATACAACGCTAAAATTGAGAGGTGTATTTTGATATCCGACTACCTGAGATATAGCTTCGTTTGAGAGTGTAGGCGCATTATTATTTGGTTCAGGATAAAAACTTGTTGTAGGATCTCCAAATAAAGTTAAACCGTAATAGCAATAACGCATGTAGTACTGAGATATTGAACCTATACTATCTTCCTTTGAATCCTGATTTGCCTTGCCAATTTCTCGAAGGTTTTCTCTAAAAACAGCATCAATGAATTCTCTATTTAAATGTTGAGATGCCCCATTTGTATCATATGGAGAACCTACACCACTTCTACTATTTGCAATAACAGCAAATGCACCATTTGATGAGGTTACATGATGTTCTGCAATGCAATCATAATTACGATATGTGAGATCACCTTCTCTATTGTCAAAGGCTCCCGGGTAACACCCTTGAGTGTAAAGAAAATAATATTTATCGTTATTAAGATTGTCCACGTCATCGTTGTACAATCTCATATTCCAGTTGACGGCTGAATGTCCGAGATGATTTACTAAGTGCACACCATCATTAAGGATGGGGATGAGGTCATCTTTAGTCCATCCGGAAGGATAATAATCCCGATCATATAGGGTGCTGACATTGAAACTATCTGGAAATCCCGCAGTGGAATACCCTCCTACGCTTGAACCGTCTTTTATCTCATCCATGTATTCACCCCCCCAGGCTGGCCAACTTGCCCCCATATATTCACCTACCATCAATGCTTCAGCTAAATAAGGATCGTCTGCCTCTTCGTGAGTAATAGTTTTATTAATGAAATTTGATAGCTCTTCTTCCGAATCGACTGGAGCTCTCCCTACATAGACTTCTGCATAAAGATCATCTTCTCCAGGTTCTCCCCATAAAGCATCTCCATCATCGTTCCAAGATCCGTCTAATGCGGCATAATATAAATCAGAAGGAATATTATATTCTGGTTCTGGAACGGGAGGAGGAGAAGCATAATAAAATCCTCTTGAAGGAATTATGGGGGCTTCGCTTTCTCCACCCAAATTCTCTCCATCGCCATCACCTCCGAGTAAGACATATTCGATTCCCCAGTTTTGATACGCATCAATGATAAAATTCCGGATTTTTGTCTGGTTATCCATACCTGAGTAATTTGCATAGATTTCTTCTGTTGTAACTATCGTTGTTTTAATGCCTTTTGAATTTTTCAAAGCAGCAAGATCTTGAAAAGTACAAGCTCCATTAGAGTTTTTTAACTCTTCATTCGTGATTATAACATAATCAAAGGATCCAGAAGGTAGTGATGAAGTTTTCAGCAATTTACTTTCTGAAGTTAATGCTTCTCTATATGTGAAGATAACTTCTGGATTTTCAACGATATCTAAAACTCGTTCTTCATCCTCACTACATGCTCTATATAATGGATTATCAAGGGCACTATTTGTTAATTTCACGAGAACTGTAATGTTTTCAAAATAAGAAACTGTTCCAAATTTTGGCAAGTATCGTACAGGAAACACATTAAGTATCAAAATTCTATATCCCCGAAGTTCTTGTACGCCCTCAACGGAATAAAGCTTCTCTGGGTAAGGCTCTGAAGAGTCGTAAGCTGAATGTCTAATATTAAATTCAGGTTTTTCATCTGATCCCAACAAGAGGGGTGCCTGAGCAGGTTCTATTTTACATGTTCCTTCAATTGTTTCCTCATTCCCTAATTCAATAATAATATCTTCAATGTCTTTACCAAATGGAAGGAGTACTTTTAAAGTTTTAAAAGGAACTTTAGGATAACCTACTTGACCTAAAGAAGAACCTTCATCTATAGTTATTCGATGAAAAACATCACCACTAGAAACTTCTATTTCCTCTACAGTGACATTTGATGTGGTAATTTCAAGCTCAATATAATCATTTTCAATTTTTTCTTCTATAAACACATTATTATCATTTGTGAAAGCTGTGTAATTTATATTTAAAGCATTTAAAAACATTGGAAATCCCAATAATATTAATATCAAAATTTTAATCATTAACTTTTTATTCTTTTTCATATAAAACTCCTCTTTTTTCATATCATTTTCTTGTAAAATTTTTATGATAATATAGAAAATTATACAATTCCTGTTTAAGAATTTGTTTAATCTCGTCCTTGTGATCGCTATTAGGTAAAAAAATGTCAAGAAATACGTGATCCTTTATTTGGTTGAATGGAACCACAAGCAAATCTAGAAAGATTTTTTCTGTACTATCTTTAATTCCAATCATTGTATAATAAAAAAATTCTTTGAATCCTATTTAAATCGGTTTAGTGATTTTATGAAGTATCAAACTTTTCATTTCAAATTTGAGTAAAAAATTAGAACCCACTTGAAAAATTTGAATATAAAAACTTAAGATTTCTTGAAGAACAAAACACTAGGGTCATTAAGCAATAATTATAGATTTTTGAAATCAATCATAACTGCTTAATAACCATATTTATCTTTAGAAGAATAATTTCCCATATTATGTTAAACCACAGATTAATAGACCCCCCTCGCGAACCAGAACAATTTGTGAATTCCGCAATGCAATTTCTACAAAAACACGCAAGGGATAAGAAGGTATTTTGTGCGCTTTCTGGCGGTATTGACAGTTCTTGCACATATCTTTTGTTAAAAGAAGCGAAAATTAATACGATTCCCGTATTTATTGATCACGGTCTAATGAGGATAATCAGAGGGGTAGAAGAACGAGAATACATTAAAAAACTTTTCCCGGACGTTGTTGTTCTTGATATTCGAGACGATTTCTTACCTAAAATCATAGGAGAGGAAGACGCAGAAAAGAAGCGTAAATTATTCAAGGATGCGTATTCAAGCACGATAAGTAAAGTAATCAAGGAAGAAAATTGTGATCTCCTTGCAGATGGAACGATTCTCCCTGATATTGAAGAAAGTTTTGGCTGTAAAATTACTGATTTGAAGGAAACTATGAGTCTTGAAGAAGAAGCTGCCTTATTAGAAAAAAATAAAGCAGGGTTTGTGAAAAGTCAACATAACTTGGACATTGAATATGATGTGGATGCGACCATTCAACCTGTTGCGAGCCTCACGAAACCCGAAGTACGCCGTGTATTAGCTTACTTTAAAATGCCTCAAGAATTAGTGTATAGAAAAGCATTTCCTGGACCTGCACTCTCAGCCAGGATTATTGGTCCCGTTTCAATGGAGAATTTATCCTTCGAAAAAAGAGTGCACGATATAGTTGAGTCTCGCGTTGAAGATTTTTATGTGGAAAAATATGGAAAACCAATGATAATCAATGAAAAAGGAGAGCAAGAACCCTTCCAAGTATTTGCTGCCGTGAGTAGTGACGTTCTCTCGAGAAAAGTAACTGGTTTGAAAGATGGAAAGAGAACTTACGATGTTCCCTTGTTAGAAAAAGGGAAATGGGATTTCGAATCGCTCGTTCAAAAAGCTACACAAATTACGGGATATGCGAGAGTTTTCTACGAGTTACATGGCAGCTCAGAAGGTAAGTATGATGTCATAATAAGAAGTATCAACAGCATAGATGCAAGAAAAGCCACGGTAACAAATTTACCATTCGATTTAATAACGGAATTGAAAGATACAATCCTCAAGGTCCCTGAAACGAAAAATGTTTATTTGGACATCACGCCTAAACCACCAGCTACTATAGAATATGTGTAAAATATTAAATATATAACTCTTTTTTCAGGAGGTTAATTATATTGTGATAAATAAGAAAAAAAAAAGAGAAATGATATTATAATTTAATACCATAATTATAATACTATGGAATAAAAGTCTGTACAAATAATGTACTTTGAGCAATAGTACAACTTGCCCCAACTTCCTCTCTAGCCCATACAGTAGCCGTGTAATTTCCAGGATCGAGCGTGTTATTCACGCACTGAATAGAAACACAAACCTTTATGATATCACCTGCTATACTTGAATCGATTTCAGCATATTCTTGACCATGATTATTTATGCATATTTTAAACTCAGCTTGAGTACTTGTTAGGCGAGAGTTTCCATTATATGATATATATACATTCTCTCCAGCATTTACAATAAACTCAATAGATAAATCCGGAATTGGGGAAAAAGAGCTGTCAATTGAAATAAGTCCTGGTGCTTTATCATACCAAGTATTTACCACACCCTTTCTTGAGTCTAATTGTACTTGAAAATTCATCATTGTAAAAATTCCAAAACCCACTCCGAATACCCCAAAAATTATTGAAATTATTGCAATTGCTATCGATTGTTTTCCCATATAGAATCACCCTTAATTTTTTTTATATATATGTATAGAACTCAAATCAAGGTTCTTTTAAAAAATATTTGGCCATCAAACTTAAACCATCAAGAAATCTTGAATGTATATAAGAAATTTTAATTTAAAACAAACATAATGATTCATGTCAATGTCAAATATTGATAAAACGAAAGTAGTCCTCTTGGGAACTGGAACACCAATTCCAGATCCATTGCGTTCAGGTCCTTCAGTTGCTATAATCGTGAAAAAGAAAGCTTATCTAGTTGATTGTGGAGTAGGAGTAGTTCGTCGAGCAGCAGAGGCCGTAACCTTATTAGGTATTAAGCCCCTCCAACCACCTTTTTTAAACAAAGTATTATTAACCCACCTTCATTCAGATCATACTCTTGGTCTTCCAGATCTGATCTTTACTCCTTGGGTTGCGGGACGAAAAAAACCCCTGGAAATTTTCGGCCCAAAAGGAACGCAAGCAATGGCTGATCATATTATTTCAGCTTATAAAATCGACATTGATGAGAGAATAAATGGTTTAGAACCAGCTAATGATAAAGGGCACCAAATAATTATCCACGAAATTTCACCTGGAATCATATATGAAGATTCGAATGTTAAAATCGAGGCACTTCCTGTTAAACACGGTAATTTAACTTCCTTTGCGTATAAATTCATAACAAAAGATAGAATCATAGTTATTTCTGGAGATACCACGGTTATTGATGAGCTTGCCGATTTTTATGAAGGATGCGATATTCTTATCCATGAAGTATATTCTCAAACTGCTTTAGAAAGACTTCCCCCAAATTGGCAGAATTATCATTCAAGTGTACATACCTCCTCTTTAGAACTTGCAAATCTTGCTACAATAACTAAACCTGGATTATTAATTCTCTACCATCAACTTTTCTGGCATTTGAATGATAATATTTGTGTTGAAGAAATCAAAAAACTTTACAAGGGAAAGGTTATTTCAGGAAAAGATCTTGAAGTATATTAAATAAAACCTTGAGACACTTTTTTATTTTAAGCTAAGTTTGTTTTTTATATCCATAATATAATAGCGAGATTCCTATAATCTGCATGATGGGTGATATTACCGTATAACGAACATATTGAAACTCAGGTTGAAGATTTTGTAAAAAACCATAATTATTAAAAAGCTGACCAATTAAAAAGATGAATAAACCAGCAGCAATAATCAATAAATACTTTCTAACATATCCTGTATGCTTTACTGCTAAATAAAGATATGTAATTATAAGTATATAAATCGTTGCTGCAGAAATAACAATTGGAACAATGTGAAACGAGAGCGAAAGTTCGTATGGTAATATTATTAATATTGTAGAACTAATTGCTATAGCAATTGAAAAAATAAACTTGGTTCTTTTTTTATATAATGAATATTCTCCAGCGGCACTTAGGAAAGCATATCCAAGATAAATTATAAAAGCGTGATATTTTGATAAGTCTCTTGTAATTTGTAAATGACGATAAATAATCTCATCATAGAAATTTGTAGGAATGCAAAACATGAAATATAATCTAAATAAATAAGCAATCCCAATACAGAAGAAAAAAAGAGAAATAAGAAGAAAAAATATATTCGATCCTTTCTCATCTCTTTTTTGATAAAGTCTAAAGAAAAATACTCCAAATATAAAATTAAGAGAAATAAAAACAATGTAGAATATTAAACAAGTAATTCCTAATAAAAAAATTAGTTCTATAGTAAAAGGCATTATTATCTAGTAAAAACTTATGGGTTGTATTTAATTGCACACTGCAAATTTATAAATGTTAGTTAAATTCTTCATCATTTCAAGACAATAACTTAAATCTTTATTTCTTTTGTAATATTAAATTAGTTATAATTAGAAATTGATAAAATACGATTAAAAATGAGAAAAAACTTTAAGATTACCGATAAGTTTCAAAATGCTGTGGAGAAAGCGTTCTTCAAGGGAAAAACAACGAAATGGAGTAGGCAAATCTCCTTTGGAATCTTAAACCTCTTTATCATGCTCGTTCTTTTCTTCATAATTCTTAATAGGATCGTCTATGATTGGACTGGAACCTTGTACGCAGAAGGAACTGGATTTCGTTTGGATTTCCTGGGCGATAATTACATTCCTTTTGTTCCCGAAATGGCTATTTTTTATGTGTACTTGTTTTTTTCCATGGTTATCGTGTCAATGCTATTTTTTGGATTAGTTACCCCTGAAAAAGGATACGCATTAGGGTGGTCCTTGGTTATTATCAATCTAATTGCTGTGATAATTTATATATTCTTCCCGGTATCTACTTTCTGGTGGAGACAAGAGTTATTGGCAGATCCACAAGTAGGAAATTTCTGGGCTGATACGATGTATGAATACTTTGAAACTGATGTATCCTTCAATTGCTTGCCAAGCCTTCACGCTGCCGTGTCTTTCATAGTCTTCTATGCATGGTATAGATACTATAAGGTAAAACCTGATATTAAAACTAAGATCATTACCATTACAACCTTCATCATTGCTTTTGGAGTGGTTTTATCGACATTATTCGTCAAACAACATTATATTGTCGATGAGATTGCTGGAGTTGCTTTAGCACTCATTGTTGGTAAATATATGTATGATTATTTATGGAAAAATTTAGAAAGGACTAACTAAAAAGAAAAAAAAAATTAAAATTTAGTTTTAAAGATAGTTTAACGCTTTTCTGCGTCTTTTGAACAGTATTATTGTTGCTATAGAAATAATTCCTAACACGAATAACATGTCGTATCCTGGAATTGACTCTTCAGTCAATACGATGATTATAAGATAGTGTTTATCAATATCTCCATCTGAATCCGTGATGGTTAGAGTGACATTGTAAATACCTGGAGCTAAGAATTGATGTATTGGATTTTTTTCTGTGGAATTATAACCATCATCAAAATTCCAGAAGAATGATGCAGGTCCATCACCCTCGCTACCCTCGAAAGTGAAGTTTATTGATTCTCCAATCCTTATAGCTTCTAAATCTGAAGTAAAGGATGCATTAGGTTTGAGGTCCTGATCTACAATTATAAGATTCACTTTAGTTATGGCATCAACATCATTATCTATATCGATAATTGTGAGAGACACATTGTAGGTGCCTGACGTTGAGTATTGATGGATTGGATTTTGCTCTGTGGAATTATAACCATCGCCAAATTCCCAGTAATACCTTGCTGGATTATTTCCTTCGCTACCGTTAAATATAAATTGCACCTGTTCACCCTCCATTATCATCGTTGCGTTTACTAAAAAATCTGCGTTTGGTAGGAAATCATCGCCAGTTACAGTTATAAAATCAACTTTCTGCAAAATATACCATTCTCCTTGAATATCATCAGAAACATAAAGTGTCACGTTATATATACCTGGAGAACTATAAACATGTGTTGGATTTTGCTCATCAGAAGCAATTGATCCATCACCAAAGTCCCAGAAATAACTGGGATTATTTCCGCCGATACCATTATATATGAATTGAATAGTCTCACCAAGCTCAATAGTAGTTTTATCAGCTGTAAAATCGGGAATTACAATTTTATTCATCTCTACATTTGTTTCTGAAAGTCCTAGATAATAACCGGCTATATACCCTGCCCAATAGAACGTCCCGTTTAAAAGAAGACCAGTACTTTTTTCGTACCAAGCAACTCCACCTGGTAAGCTTAAGTCCTCTAATACGAATATTTCGATAACTCCTATTCCAGGATAATCGCATATTATCTCGTCAATGACCGCAAATGAATGATCCCTATCCATCCCAACAGCCATTTTAACCTCATCTCCTACTGAGGCATTATTGAAAATCCAAATCGGTGTCAATCTATTATAAGGATAGAAGAGTACTATTCTTGATTCTGATGCATTCATTACTCTTGTTTGTCTATCAACTACCCATTCGGATAAGACCATATTATAATCTGCAAGAGCGGTACAAACACCTTTCGAGTCAACGGAATAATTGATGGCTAACTGACTGACCATGCTTCCCATATCTTGGGCGTTTTGAATAAACGAATAGTTTACATACATTCCATCAAATGGAAACATGTCCTTTACAGTAACAAGATATGCTCCGATTGAAAAAGCGTGATCACCATCAGAAAAATCGATATCATATCCATATGTCTTAATTTTATCTAAAGTCGTACTAAAAGAATAGGTACACCCATCCATGTAATTATTATCTAATGAATCTTGCTTGATCATTACATATGAGTCTGGGAATAGTGTAATATTCAGATATTCTGGTGCGTTATTGTCAAGATCAAAGTAATCGACTGTAAATGTGAATGTTGTCGAATCTACATGACCTATTTCAGGAGTCGCGTCTACATTTGTTATGAAAGGTTCGTTATCATTTGTTTTTTCAGAAACACTTATTTCTGAAAATCCCGATATAGTGCAATCAAATTTCCCATCAGACCACTCAACAGAGTAAATATGAGTTCCAGGTTGAAAATATAATCTATATTCGTATAAACATCCGTCACTGTAATTACTATCACTAGAATTTTGCTTTTTCATTAGATATTCAAGTCCATCTACTATTAATTTAAGATATTCTGGTTCGTTATTATCTCCATCCGTGTATAACGCAGTAAATATATATTCTGTGGTTTGGTCTCCACTTCCAGGCGTATATTGAATATCTGATAAGATGGGTGGAAAATTGTTTGGTATTAGCAAGATGGGCGCATTGGTTTCAAGAAGTTCATATGTATAATAATCATACCAAAAATAAGGAAAGATATTTGCGCTTAAACGAATTCCTGTCTTCTTTTCATACAAAGCTATATTTTCTTGATCCGTTTTTTCTGTATCTTTTAACACCCAAGCTTCTACTTCTCCAACTCCAGGAATTTCATACAAGGTTTCGTTGACAACCTCGAAATCATGATCTCCCTCATAAGCATCCACGAAAATTGGGATTTTATCACCGATCGTAACATTTGTGAATATCCAATTGGGTGTATGAACTTTATTTGTTAGACCATATTCGTCTACTACAGAAGAAGACATTATTCTATTACTTATGCTTTCATTTAAATATCCCGACCATAATATCCCATTTTCCCTCCAAGAATCGGTTCTTTTAAAGATATCCCCTGAAATGAAGGAATAAGTATAATTATACAAAATAGGATCTAATAAATCGCGTGGTTTGTATATGTAATTCATATACATTCCATCAAAAGGATATTTCCCACCTTCTATAACTGTCGGTCCAATAACCATCCCGGTAGAATTAGAATAACTCCCATCAAAGCAAGCGAAATTATATGTAATTTCTCCAAGCTTATCTAAATTCGTAATATATTCATAGATACAACCGTCCATGTAATTATCATCATACGGATCTCGCTTTGTCATTGTATATAACGTCGAGTTTATGATTACATTTATTGATTCAGGTTCATTATTGTCAAGATCAAAGTAATCTATAGCAAATGTAAATATAGTAGTATTTATATACCCTAATCCAGGATCTGCTTGTCCATTAATTAGAAATGGGAGATGTTCATTTTCCTTAACATTGACAACATATCCGAGATCATATACATAAGAATTGATAAAAGAACCGTCCTTGCATTTAAATGTAATGTTATAATCTCCTGGTTGGAAATAACCTGTATATTGATATACGCAACCATCAGCATAGTTCTCATCGTTTGAGTCTACTTTTTCCATTTGATAAATCGCTCCATTCGCCTCCATTTGAACATAATTAGGTCTGATATCGTCTGGATCCGAGTAAATCACTGAAAAATTTAATAGATCAACTTGCGTGCTTGTTGAAGGTGAAACATTACCGTTAGTTAATGTTGGTTCGAAATTATTCGGCTGATAAAAAACACTTGCTATTCCATCCCCCGAAATAGCTTTTGCAACTAAGAAAAACTTTCCAGATTCTGATGGGGAATAATTAATTACCTCACTCATCCCTAAGTCTTGTGAAATGCTCGAAGCAACTAACATGGGATCGCCAACTGAGGTAGGCGTTGCGCTATATAAATAAAGATCGAAGTCTGCACCAGTAGGAACTGATAAGGAAAACTTATAGGTTTCACTCTCTAATAAATTTACATGACAACCTAAGGCGTGTTTTTCAGATGGATTTATAACACTCGATGAGATTATTGAACTTTTACTAGATTCAGGTAAGAGTTCTTGGGTCCAAGCTTCAATTCCCGCGTCAATATTGATTCTTCCATATCCCTCATGAATATCTTTTCCTCCCCGATTAAGCAATGGGCTATTATTTGGATAATTTTCCCTGAATAATGGATAGGTTTCCGTTGCGGTCATTAACAATAGTGCTTTAACTCTTTTTGCCTCTAATGCGGTGTAATTCCAATTTTCATAACCTCCCATTGCTTCGATCAATAGATTTGTAGCTCCAGCAACAGCAGGAGCCGCCATTGAAGTTCCTGCAGCTTGGTAAAGATCATTAGAAAAACCATCAGGATAATGACCTTCCAAATCGTTATCGTTGGTATCAGCTGAATACATTCGATTTCCAATTACACTTCCTCCCGGCGCCATTACATCAGGTTTGACCGTAGTACGCCAGAATGATTCTCCTCCAGCACTACTATAACTTGTAACATGGTCCTTGTCATTCATGGCAGCAACTGTAATTACATTTTCGGCTAACGCCGGGCTTCCCATGGCATTTGTATCTAACCATCCTCCGCTATTTCCCCCAGAAACAACAACTACTACCCCCCTTTCCACAGCATTGTTAACGGCATCTGTCATAGCTATAGTGGGTCCCCCTCCAAGGCTCATCGAAATTGTAGTAATGTTGTATGTTTCCTTGTTTGCAATAACCCAATCTATCCCGTTAATAATTCTCGATGAGGATCCAGAACCATATTCATTAAGAACCTTAACTCCAACTAAATTGGTATCTGGTGCAATACCTTTCCATGGGTCTCCACAATTATATAATGGAGGTTGTTCAAAAGGTCTATGAATTTCAAATTTATATGCATAATCACAACCATCGACATATATGTCTCCATTTCCTTCTATAAACTCTAATACTAGTTTTATCGAATAGTTGCCAAAATTACTTGGTGTTACCTGACACGTCAAACTTCCCTCCCAATAATCTATTGGAGTTTCATGTGAATCCATAATTGTCTCACCATGCATTAAATAGGCTTTAACATGAAACTCATCAGGATTAACTGCTGAACCATTAATTTTACATTGAATTTCAATGTCTCCTTCCGTATTGACTTCGAAACTCCTAGCAATACTTTCATATATACCTGGAAAGGACCACCCATTGGAGAGAGAGAGACCAAATGTGTCAACGAGTCGTCCTTCACTGTCAAGATCGGGCTCACCCTCTCCCGCAGCTATTCCCGCACAATGCGTACCATGTCCGTTATCATCGTAAGGTTCATCTATGTCATTTATAAAATCTTTCCACCCCACGATTTTATATTCATAACTCATATTAGAATAGCCCGGTTCAAAAAAATTGTGAGAGTCATCAATCCCTGAATCTAAAACGGCAATTGAACCATATTTATCTCCAGTATAAGATAAATTATTCCACGTATAGGGTCGTAGATTCATGTTTCGAGATGTGGAATATAAGTCCCCCTCAATGATTGCGTCTTCTTCTACTAGAAATGCGACTCCCTCCGATTTCAAAGCTTCGCAAAATTCTATTAATGGCGTGTAATCTATCTTACCAGCAAAACCATTTAGAATCTCATCAAATTTTGCACTGATCGTTCCAGTCTTTTCTTCAAAAAGTTGGCAATATTCTCCTATATCGCAATCAGGAAATTGAATTATTATTGGTACTTCGTTGTGAGAAATAAATACAGGATTTTCCACCCCATTATAAGATTCTCCATTTATGAAATCATTTAAGGGCTGTGATTCCCTAATTTCCTCGTCTTGATATGAAGTTAGGGAAAGATCAAGTTTTTGTTCTAAAGAATCGCTTATTCCATTATTATTCTGATCTAATCCTTGAATACCATCGAGCCATGCTTGGTTTCCAGAGTAATCTAAAATTGTAGATTTATCTAATAGTTCCCTCATGTCCATAAGATTGGATAAATCAAATGGCTTGTTTAATTCAAATTTATCATTATCTTGTTGAAATAATTCGAAACTGATTTCCTCATTTTCTTTTATTGCAGTGCTATTTATTATTAGAAAATGTGGTATTATTCCTAAGAAAATGCTAAATAACAGTATTAATACTTTTATTCTTTGTGATTTCGTTGTTTTTTTTATTTTATTCATATTTTAAAACCCATTTTTAAAAATTTTTAATTAACAATAAATAATCCAGAGATTTACATAAACTAAAAGGAGTCCAATAATTGCCTTTTTGAGCCTATTTAAGCCAAAAGGAGTCCAGTAATTGTGTTTTTATATCTCCATAATTGACTTATTTCTTAATATTTATTATTTGAAAGCACAAGATCGATTTTTATTGAGATACCTTCGAACTTGACGAATCAAAAATAGAAAATATTGCTCATTTTTTCAAAAAAATAAAAAATCTTTTTTTTTATTCACAATTTCTCTATTATGAACAAAATATGAAAGAAGTATATCCTGGAATATTTTCTATAAGAGAAGGGGGTGGTTTGGCTAGAGTCATTAAACCTCCCGAAAACGTTTATATAGTTGCTGGGAGCGATGGTTTAATATTTGATGCAGGTTATGGCACTAGAAAGGCTGTAAGAACTCTTATTAAGGAAATAGGAAAGATCAAAAAGATATATGAAGAAAAGGGTAATAAGTTTAATCTCACACGTGTAATTCCCAGCCATTCTCATCCCGATCACTTTTCAGGATTAAAATTATTACGGAAAAAACTCAATCTTAAAATTATTTTAACCAAAGAAATGGCAGTAACTATAAAAAATGAAGAAAATTTCTCCAAATCCTTCGAGGAAAGCTCTGAAGATTACTTTAAAATAAAAAAGAGAAAAAAGAAAAACTCCAACCGCTTAGGTATAAAAATACAGAGAAAGATATATCGTTGGTTTTATCGCTATGGTTATGGTGTTTCTTACATAGATGATCCTGAGGAAATAATTGATGAAAACTCTGAAATCGTGATAAATAATGATGAAAAATGGAAAATATTCCCTTCCCCGGGGCATGCAATTGATCATATTTCGCTATATAATGAAAAAAAAGGTGTTCTTTTTTCTGGAGATAATATACTAGAACACGTAACTACATGGCTCGGTCCACCCACTTGTAGCGTTGAAGATTATGTGGAATCAATAAAAACCATCCAAAAATTGCCTAATTTAAATTTAATTTTACCAGCTCATGGAATTCCTATTGAAAATCCAAGTGAAAGGATAGCAAAAATTTTAAATCATCGAAAAGAGAGAGCTGATCAAGTTATGAAATTAATAACAGAAAATCAAAATAGTGGGATAACTCCTACAGAGATCATTGACAAATTGTATCCAAATGAGCGAAGATTCATTCACGGGCTTGCTCGTGGCTGGGTATGCCTGACTCTTAAAATGTTCGAGGAAAAAGGCTTGATAAAAAAAGCTCCCGGAAAAAAGGAATACAAGTTCCTTCCTATTTGAAGGTTATAAATTATAACATTATGTTTCATTTTGATTTTAATTTTCTATAATAATCGAAATTCTTCCTAACAATCTTAAGATATAAACTTAAAATGGTAAGTGGTTTAGAAGATCTTAGGTTGCATTATCATATTACACATTCTTTTTTCCATAACTGTGTATAATTAGAATATTCTAAATTGCACAGTTATGGTTTTTTTACTCATTTTTGATATATTATAAAATTAATGGGGATGTTGTATTTTAAATACTTCAGTTTAAATTAAAATATAAAATGGTAATGACAGCTCCAGATTATTTCAATGGACCCTTTTTAAAAAATAATAAAATTTATTACCGACATTATCAAAATAATATCGTCAATCGATGTAAAAATAAGAATTCTCTGGTTGTTTTACCTACTGGTTTGGGAAAAACAATTATTGCGATTTTACTTGTTGCTCAGTCGTTAGATAAGTATTCAAAAAAAGCAAAGATATTGATTCTAGCCCCAACAAGGCCGTTAATCTGGCAACATAAAGGTTCTTGTAAGAAGTTTTTAAATATCAATGAAGAAAAGATTGCTGCTTTAACAGGAAAATTGTCGCCTGAAAAAAGAATTCAAATGTTTCAGGATTCAACCATCATCATATCAACCCCTCAAGTGATTAAAAACGATATTGAAAGAGGTCGTTATGATTTAAAATGTGTTTCGTTGCTAATTTTTGATGAAGCACATAGAACCAAGGGAAATTACGCATATAATTTCATTTCTAACGAATATCTTACAACAGGGTGTTCAGATCCCCTAATCTTGGGATTAACAGCTTCACCTGGTAAAGATTATGAACACGTGCAACAAATATGCGATAATCTTTTCATCGAAAATATTGTTTTTAAAACACGAGACGACGACGATGTTAAAGAATACATACACGATATAGATCTTTTTGTTGAAAAAGTGGAATTATCACTAAGTATTCTTGAATTAAGCGCAATTTGGGAGCATCTATTTAACAAGTTTTTACGGTTTTTCATTGATCGAAAATTACTCAATCCTACTAAAAGATATTTTTCAAAGCTAGATTTTTTACGAATATCCAAGGATTTAACATTGTCATTAAGATATGAAAACGGCAATTTAATAGATTTCACGAAAGATGATTATCTTTATCAATTATCTTTTAAGACTCCACCAATCATTGATATCGTAAAAAAGAAGAAGCTTAACATCCAATCAATTTTTTCATATTGTTCTAGCTGCATCTCTATACTTCATGCTAAAGATCTACTAGAAACTCAAAATATAACTCTTTTTAAATCCTTTTTAGACAAATTGAGTTATAAAGCAGAACAAGATATACTTTCTGCTAAGAGAATTGTCTGTTCTAAGCATTATGAATTAATAAAATCTAAGATTGAAAGTGATGACATTTCAGTCCTAGCTCATCCTAAAATAAATCGGTTGATTTCGATTATCAAGAAAGAGATAGAAAGTTATGAGAATCAAAAGGTTATTATCTTCACGCAATATAGAGAAATGGCTGAATTTTTAAAGAATAAACTTATAGAAGTGTTTTCAAATCAACTCACTATTGAAAAATTTATAGGTCAATCAATGAAAATGGATGATATGGGATATTCTCAACGAAGGCAAATAGAAATCTTAGACGATTTTAGGGAAGATAAAATTGATATTTTAATTGCAACAAGTGTAGCTGAAGAAGGACTCGACATACCGAATGTAGATTCAATCATTTTTTACGAACCCGTCCCTTCTGAAATAAGATTAATCCAAAGACGTGGAAGAACGGGGAGATTTGCTGAAGGACGATGTTACATCTTAATGACAGATGGTACAGTTGATATTCCTTTCCACAAAGTTGCATTGAGAAAGGAAGACACGATGAATGAGATTTTATTAAATCCCGAGCAATTAACCTTGGTCGATAGTATTACTCGTAAGAAAATTGATTTTTCATCCTTATCATCATCTTATTCTGGTCTAGAATTTCTAAGAAATTTTAAGGAGCGAAAAAAAAGAGAGAAAGAATTCTTAGCAAATCGTTCAATCGAGGAAATAATTTCAGAATTGGATAATTTTAAGCTAAGTGACCAATATAAAAGGCTAAAACAATATGGAGTGTCACTTTATTCTGATATAATTAAGATAGATAAATCAAAATTAAAAGATAATATGTTGAAACTAAAAGGTAAGAAAAAAGACATGACAGAAAACAAGCGCAAGCGTTATATAAATAATAATGTAAAGACCTTAATCAATATAGTAAAAATTTATTCTAAAAATGGAAAACTTGCTCTCTCTGAATTCAAAGAACTCGCTAGTGAGGAAGATATCGTAGAAAAGAAATTTTACGCTCACTACAACCAAGCGTGTTATTTAGGATATCTAAAAAAAGCTGGGAATCATGTTCTATTTATTAAAGATTTTGACTAATGATTTTTTACTATGAAAGACAATACAGAGAAAGTTTAAAAATTCTGCAGATTTATTTTGATAAAGGTAATTTATAACTTTTACCTTAGTGATAAACTTTAATGATTAACTATAGTATTTATAGAGACTATCAAAAAGGATTAAAAGTCCATTGGAATTACCCAAAATGAAATAAAAACAAGGAGAATAATTTAATATGATAGAAACTAATATAACAGAAATGTTTGGGCTAAAATATCCCATCTTTAGCGCACCTATGGGGCCTTTCTTTACCCGTAATTTAGCACTTGCTACTAGTGAAGCGGGCGGGCTGGGTGTTTTATCAAACGTTAATATAGTAGGTACTAATCCTGTTGAAGAGCATAAAGCAAGCATAGAATACATGATTGAACATACAGATAAACCATTTGGTTTGAATATATTAACATCTAGGAATAACGTGGGTGTTAAAGAGATGGTCAGAAAATTGCCTCAAATCGTCTTGAAAAATCCCAAAATGAGAGAGCAATGCAAGTATTGGCTAACAAGTGCTGGCTCATCCAATTTATTACCCTCTTCAAAATATTTCAAGGAATTACGTGAGAACTCCGATATAAAGCATTTTCATGTGGCACCTGCTGTATGGCTGGCACAAAAATGTATCGCATCTGGTGTGGATGGAATCGTAGTTACGGGAACGGAAGGTGGCGGTCATCAATCATATGAAAGAGTGTCAACGCTTGTATTGCTCCAGCAAATTAATAATGCTTTTCCAGATTTACCCAAAATTGCATGCGGAGGTTTTGCTACAGGGGAGGGCTTAGCTGCAGCATTATCACTCGGCGCAGGGGCGATAGCTATGGGCTCGCGATTCATCGCTACAAAACAGAGCGAATTTCACGAGAGCTATAAGGCTTTAATTCCTCCTGGTAAGCCACAAGACACAGGGCTTTTCACTGGGGCTTTTGGACCCATTCGTCTTTATCGAAATAAGTATGCAGAAGCACATCCAGCACCATCTACTAAAGAAGCAATGATAGCCTACGAACAATCCATCTCTCCTGAACAGAGAGTAAAGGATTTAGGAGCATATGATAGGGTATATAATGGTGACACTGAGACTGGAGCAGTCTTACTCGGACAATCAATCGGAATTATCGATAAAATTGAAAATGTAAACGATATCATTGAAAGAATAATGAAGGATGCAGAAGCTGCCATAAGGAAAAATCACTCCCAGTTGAAATAAGTGCTCGAGTCATAAAGCTAAATAATATTTTTTTTCTCTTTTTTTTAATTTGAAAAAATTCAATAATTCTCATTAATTCAAATATCATATCATCGAGATTATAAGGATAAATTATGAAAGACTTTCTTATAGATGGTTTATGGGTTTTAGATTATAACTCTGGCATCTGTATATTTGAAGAAAACTACCGGGATTGGAGTACTGACTTAAGTACTGACTTAATCTCAAGTTTTTTAACGGCGATATTAAGTTTTGCGAACGAAGCATTCATAGATGCTATTAAATTTATTCAATTTTCCAATCATAAGATTATTTTTGAATTTAAAAAACAAGCTCTATTTGTAATCGCTGTAAGCGATCCAAACATTAGTGAAGAACAAATAAAAAAAACTATTGAGAAAATAGCGAACAAATTTACTAAAAAGTTTCATCAAATTCTTGGAAATGGACAATTAAAAGGAAATATCAAGCAATTTAATGCATTTTCAGAAGATTTAAAAAAGATTGTCAAAAAAGAACCTCTATCCAAAAAACTAATAACAGCAGAACAAGTGGAACGGCTTCAAAAAAAAAGAGAAGAAAGAAGAATAAGAAGACGAGAAGAACAAAAAAGATTCTTATAAGGAGGAGTGTTCCCAATTATTTAATTTTTACATCCTTTTTCTTCTTATAATATAAATAAGTTACTACCACAATAGTTAATACTACAGGCGTTAAAGCTAAAGGATTACTACCCGTGAGTAATAATAAGTAATATGTTATCGTCAATAAAGATGCAATAAAAGCGATAACTGAAGCGTACTGGCTTGTAAAATTCTTAAAATGGGTTAAAAACATGTATACTCTGAAGTTCATCTTTTTTATAACTTCTAATTCTTCTTCATCGACATTGTTTAACACGTCTTGATTTTCGTAATAAAGACCTAAGCGAATGTTATACTTACCATCTAACTCACCAGAGCTAATAAGATAGAGGATCGCTTCCTGAATGTTCCTCTTTTTAATTTTTAATTCTTCATTTAAAAAACTGATTGTTAAATATTCATTTGCAACCGCATTGATCGTGGTTTTAATGTATGATTTTAATATTAACCTTTCTAGAGCTTTAACTTTTTCGCTTAAGATTTCAATAAATCCACTCGTAAAGTTTTCAAAATCGTCTATTACATATCTATTTTTAGTTTCAAAATCTTTCGATTGTTTATTAAAAGTCTTTACGAGATTATTTATATTCTTATTTATATCTTTGATCTTCGCTTCAATATCTCCCGCTCTTTTGTGGATTTTTTGATATGCTCTCTTATATTCTTTAACTTCTACATCGTCTTCTACCCTTCTTTCTAAAGTCCCGAGTAATTGACTTAGATGAATTTTATTTTCGTTAAATACCTTTATTAACTTTCCTCGAAAGGAATCGTTTTTAATATTGTTGATTTGTTCATTGATTGATTCGATTTTTTTATCATAGACATCTAAAAATTCTTTCTTTTTCCTCACATAAAACTCTCTTATTTCAGGATCCAATTTTTTTGTTTCATAATTTTTATTTAAAGATTGTTTTAACTCTGCTTCAATGTCATCTTGAGTTTGTCGTAATTTTTTCTGAAATTTCTGATTTATTTCTTGAAAATCCTCCCTGATTTTAATATGGGAATCAAACTTCTTGCTTTCTTCAAAGAGCTTTCCAAAAATTTGTTTTAATTCTAATTTCAATCTTTCATATTCCCGATCAATTGCGCTTTCATTTTCGCTAAAAAATGAAAGATTAGTTTTCATGTTACTAATTGTTAGACTCTGATTTTGTAGAGTAGATTCAAAATACTTTTTAGTACGGATGTATTCCTTTCTTGAAGTATTGATCTGTAGCTCTTTTACCTTTTCATTGTATTGAACAAGCGCAGAATCTTCAAAATTTACTAAATCGCTAATTCTATTTTGTAATTCTAAAGAATTTACGCCTAATGTACGATTTTTTATGCTCGAATCGTATAAAGCTAATATTTTTCCAATTTTTTCTCCATCATGCTTGAAGATTTTGGTATCAATATAATTTCTTAATTCCTTATTCTTGTAATAATGTTCGGTGTATACAAGCACGCACTTTTTATCTTCGTATAGTTCAGCATTAATTTTAGATATTTCAATCATATCTTTTATTTTAGAAATTAAAACCTTACAACTTATGTTTAAATCCTTTTTTAAATCAATTAAATCTATATTATTTGTCTTTTTTTCATCTGCCATTAAAATTATACGAGCATTTATGATGTTAATGACGATTTCTTCTCTTAGGTTTCTAACTTCGTTATTAAGATATTCTTCAAAATTTTCCCACTGTATAATGGTTAAATTAGATTTTTCTTCAAAATTTTGAATTCTTTGTTTACAATTATCTAATTTTTTCATGTATTGACGATTTGACTCATCAAATGAATTTAGAATAGCATTAAATCCCTTATCTATCTCCTTTATTTTAAGGTTCTTTGAATTTTCCAATTCTTTTTTGTAATTTATTAAATTTGTTCTAATTTTTATCATTTCTTCCAATACAAAATTATCAAAATCCTCATTTATCGCTCTATTTCTCTCTTCAATAGCTTTATTCTTTAGAGCATGAACTTGTTCAGAGACTAATTCAAGAATGTTTTCTTCTAAGTGTTCCAATTTTTCAGGTAAAATGCGATATAAGAGATATAGCTTTTGATTTGATTTTGTCTCTTTTTTAACTATTTTTTGAAGCCCTTTAATGGCTTTGATTTTATCGTCCAATAACATGTCCGAGTCTTTTCTAATGTCGGTGAATACCTTTTGAATTTCAAATTGATTTTCACTGATTTTACTTTTTACTTGCTCACTTATTTTTTCTATTTCATTCTTGGTACTAACATTTATTTCTTCGATTTTTTTTAAATTTACGTGAAAAAATTCAAATCCATTTGTATAGTAATTAAATACCGCATCAAATTCCTCTTTAATCCCTAACCAACGCTCAATTATCTTTTTATGTTTCTTTTTTAATTTTCTTTCATCTGTTGTTATTTGCTGAGAAATTCTATATATTATTGCATCATATTTTTTAACCCTTTGTGAAATCCTGTCCAATTCTTGAGTAAGAAGGTTGAATTTATCATCACTATAATTTTTTTCGAGGATTTCTCTAAAATAGGTCTTAAAATCATTTGTTTTTCTCGTAATATCGACATCTATGTTTTCTATCTTTTCTTTTAGCGTGTCTAATACTTTATTTAAACTCCTTAACTCTTCCTTTTCTTCAATCCTAGCTTGAAGATTTAATTCCAAATCTTTTAACTTATTTTTTAATATTGAATATTCCTTTTTCCAGCGGTTTATTTCTGGAGCTAATACTTCTTGGAGATTTATGTAGTATAAATCTTCACTAAAAGACAATTCAATATTTTCGTTAAGGAACTCTGCGTCTAATAACGTATTGTGGATAAGATACTTTATTCTTTCCTTTGCAATGTCAATTTCATCGATTAAGAGATAGCTCTCGATCTCTTCTCGTGTCTTTAAGGTAACAGTTTTCAGTTTTAATATCATGTTATAAATCGTATTTTTAAGCTCAATTAATTTCTCTTTTTCGATAAGTAATTGCTCCAAATTTAAAACTGTGTCGGAAACTATGATTTTTTCTAAGAAGAAATTCAAATAAAAAAAATATTTCTTTCCAAGAGATAAACCCCTTTTAGCTCTAATAGTTCCCTTAAAAAAATTTCTATCTATCATCTCTTTTACTAAAGGAAAAACGTCTTCCTTTAGTTTTAATGGTTCATGATGGTATGACTTTTTATATTTTTTAAAAATGTCAGAAAGAGAGATTATGCTTTTTAATGAAAGATTTTCATAAATTTCTTTAGTAATTAGCCTTTTACCATGACTTAAGCTGCGTGAATAATTTTTAAATTCGCTTTGGTTGTTTAAAATTCTTAAATTAAAAGTATAGTTTAAATTTATATAGGATATCACGTCGTGAATCCCATGTGCTAAACCAAAACTTTTTTCTATTTGGTTCAAATCAATATATTTTTCTTGTTCTATTTGCTTGAAGATAACTCTTTCTATTTCATGAATAAATTTTTTCCAAATAATTGATAATAATATTATTAATTTTGAGAGCTCCATGAGTTTAATAACTGTTCTATTACCTCCGTTACTTACAATATCATGTAATTGTGAAGTTATGAAAGAATAAATTCCGATGGGGTTATAATCTAGTATCCAAGAATAATTATCAAGCGCATAGACGATCCAAAAAGTAGTGTTAGTTCTTCCCTCGATTTTTTTAAAGCTGAAACCTTTATTTTCCTTTTGGAACTGGTAAAGATATTGTATGTCCTTATCTTTTACATTAGAATCTAAATCTATAAATTTTAAACACAATAACTTGAATACTAGACTAGGATCTTTTTTTATATCACCAATATAAGTTAAGATTATGTCTTTATTTGTTCTTACTTCCACTTTTAATAAAGAAAATATCTCGAGAATGAAATATAGTGTCCTTTGTATCGATGTTCTCTTGTCTATTTTACAATTTTTATCGTGACAATGCAAGTATCCCGCATCCATTCTATGGTGTTGAACAAAGTTCAAGAGTTCATTTCTCACGTTAACTTCCCCCTTACTATTAAGGTAAAGATTTAAAAAACCTAAAAGGTTCAAGCTAGCTAACGCAAAATAAGTTGACCAGATATCAGGGTGCTTTTGTGGGGAAGTTGGTGAAAACTTAAACCCTATTTTTTCTCCTAAATTGACTTCACATTTTTCTATAAAACTATATATCTTATCTTGAAGCTCTGCAATATCTTCTTTTAAGTAGGTGGTTAGCAAAAGAAACCAATAAACATTTTCTAAATTCAAAGAATTATCAGATAATAAATTCTTTTTGTAGCATGTAAAGAAATTTATAATCCCTTCATATTCACTAAGATAAAAATCACTAATTTCATTTCTTTTGACCTGAGCATAGGATTTAAACGGTTCTTTCTTGAATGTTGTAATGTATGGATAAGCAGACTTATCATCAATAATCGTCAATAATTTATTTACCTTAGTAGTCTAATTGTTTTTAACATGATAATTTAAGTATTTAAATACTTAGTAGTCTAAAATTTGATTTTAATACGAGAATCCATGCATTTATTTGAAGCAAAAACCTTACTAAAAATGCATGTTTGTATGTTTATAATTACACAAAAACTTATTATTTTAACGCATCTTAGTTAGATATTTGACTGAAGTTTACTAATTCTTTTTTGAATTTTCTTGATCCTTGATTCAACACTTTCAGGATTTGGATCTTGCTCAAGAATTTTAACTACCTTCTTGAAGTGTCGGATAGCATCAATATAATTCTTCTTTTTTTCAGCAGCTTCTCCCGCATTCATTGCATATTCAATTTCCATTTGGGAGTTTTTCTTATCAAGCTCTAATATCATGAACGATATCTTTCCTATATCTTTTTGAAAGTTAAATCCCGTAGCTAAATATAGCGCTTTTTCGTACTCATTTTGTGCTTCCTGAAATATCTTCGCTTTTTCTGCAGTCTTTCCTTTTTTTATAAAAAGCATCATTGATTTTCTTGCAGTTTCTTCATCCATGTATTTAGCTTTTTCCTTCAACTCATTTAGTTCATTTTCATTATGAATAATCGTAGAAATGACCTGACTATGAGCAATTTTCCTTGCATGAGCATCTTGGAAAGATCTAACGCTAGTTTCCGCCGTTTCTAGAGTTGTCGGTATGATGATTCTCATTTTTAAAAGTTGGTAAATCTCATATAAAACAATCTTTGCTTCCAAATTCACAATATCCTTAACTTCATTAAGCAAGCTGTATATAAAAAAGAAAGGCTTCGAAGATAGAAATTCTTTTGCAAACTTAAGAACAGCTGTTTGAATATGATTTTTATTTATTTCTTCTAAAATATCAGGAGCAATCGTGTGAGTTAATACCATTGGGAACACCAACTGGACGTCAAAAGCATCAGCAATATATTCTTCTAAACCTTCAAAAGAAAGTGCTCCAGTTCTTTTGAGATTTTCAAGTTTAGTTCGATAATTTTTCTCAAAGTCATCTAGAAAGTTAAAAACAATAGTTTTCATGGTACTTGATGCTTTTTGATCAAGAATTAAACAAAGCCGAACAAATTCACCATCTTTTAATAAAAGGTTAAAGTCTTGATATTGAAATTCGAAGAAATGGTGTTTACTTGCTTGTGTTGAGGTTGATTCTGCTACTTTACCTGATTCAGAGTAAGTTATATTCGCTTGAATGAATCCCGATAAGAGTCCCGCGTCAATCCCTGCTTCTGAAACGGGATAATTTAGAATTGGTAATCCAGAATTTATATCTAATAGTATAATGTGCTTAATATTCAAAACATTTAAAAATTTTAGCCAAATAAGCTCGCGGAACATTTGGAGACGTTTTTCTTCAGAATCCATTTCTATAATCTTTATATTAGAATGAATTTTTAATCCTAAATCCTTAATTTGACCTTCAATGCATTCCTTGCACGAATGTGGGTATAATGTGCATTCATTTTTATCGCGACCACAGTTAAATCCCACTCTGCTAATTTCAAAATAAACCATTACTTAACCCATTTCTATAGCATTTATTGAATATATCAAATGAAAAAAATCAAATATTTTTTTTAAATAATTATCCATATTTATTATTATAATGGTAAATTGAGAGAATTTAAAATTAAGGACTTCGAAAAATAACAAAAATGAATAAAAAAAATCGACTCTAAATACAACTCATCATTTTTGATAAAATTATTTAGTCTTCTTACACTTTTCAATATAATTTTCTATACAAGTTCTAAAGAATAATGTTTATAGAATAGTAACTCATGGTTTCTCAGAGATTAAAGGGATTAGAATACGCAATTAGAGACATTGCTGTCATCGCCAATGAAGTCAAAAAAAGTGGAAAAAAGGTGTATCACCTTAATATAGGTGACCCAGTTATCTATGACTTTAAAACTCCAGCCTATATTTGTAATGCTATGGCTAGAGCCGCATTAGAAGGGCAAAATTTTTACGTTGACTCTTTAGGAGTCCCCGAACTCCGAGAAGAAATCTGTAAATTTGAAAGTAATAAAAATTCTATTAGATTAACTGATGACGATGTGTTAGTGACATCAGGAGTAACTGAAGGTATTTTCTTTATTCTTTCTGGTTTACTGGAAAACAATAATGAAATTCTCATTCCAGGACCATCTTATCCCGTATACATCAATTATGCAAAGTTTTTTGATGGCATACCTGTTGAATACGAATTAGACGAAAAAAACGATTGGGCGCCCAATATTGACGATTTACGTAAAAAAATAAGCAATAAAACTAAAGCTATTTTATTAGGGTCTCCAAATAATCCTACAGGAGTCGTATTTAGTAAAAAAACAGTCAAAGAAATAATTGATCTCGCTGGAGAGCACGATTTACCCATAATCTCTGATGAAATTTACGATCAAATTATCTTTGAAAAAGAATACGCGTGTCCCGCTTCTAATAGTAAAGATGTTCCAATCATAGGAATGAATGGTTTCTCAAAAGCTCATCTTGCTACGGGTTGGCGGTTGGGATACATTTATTATTACGATCCAGAGAATAAAATTACTGAATTAAAAGAAAATATTGCAAAAATGGCAAGGGCACGATTATGTGCAAATTCTCTGGCCCAATATGCGGCAATTGAAGCTCTACGAAATCCAGGCATGCATACTGAAGACATGGTAGGGAAATTAAGACAAAGAAGAGATTATTCATTTAAACGATTACGCCAAATTGAAGGCGTTCAAGTAAATAATGCTGATGGTGCGTTCTATATATTTCCCAAAATTGATTTTAATGAATTTCCTAAGTGGAAAAACGATAAAGAATTCGTGGTTGATTTACTTAAAAGTACTGGCGTGTGTACTGTTTATGGTTCTGGATTTGGCAATTATGGAAAGGATCATGTAAGATTAACATTCTTACCAGATTTGGAGACATTAGAAATTGTCTATAATATCATAGAAGATCACTTAAAATAGTGAATTGAATTTATAAAAAAAAAAAGATTAGTATAGATTTTCTTGCTTTTTAATCTTTTTATAACCTTTACATATTTCTCCGGGTCTAAGTTGCTTATAAGTCAAATATTTTTTACAGAAACCTGATTCTGCTTCATAATATTGACAAGAATTGCATAAAGTTCGGGCTTTTGGTTGACCTGGAGGCACTTTTACCTTTTCTGCATCTGGTTTCTCAGCTGCTCCGTCCTCCTTACCGATCATACCTACGATTTTATTTATCCTCTCATCCTTACTCGGTGGTGCTTCTTCGCTTTTTACTTCAGTTGAGGGTGTTGTTTCTATGTCGTTAATGTTTTTGCTTTTATCTCTTTTAAAACCCTTACAAACTTCCTTAGGTTTAAGGCGTTTAAATGTTAAGTATCTTTTACAAAATCCTGAATCTGGTTCGTAATGAATGCATACAGTGCACATCTGAGGCCCCATCAATTTCACGGAAGGAACTTTTTCTTTCTCTTTCTTACCTTTTTCTTTCCCTTCTTTTTCTTGATACTCTTTATAACCCTTACAGAAAGCACCTTTCTTCACTTGAGCGTAACTCATGAATTTCTTACAAAGACGCGTTTGAATATCTACATATTGGCAAGAAATACATAAAGTATCTTTTAATGGCTCCAAAAGGGCTGCTTTTTCTTCTTCGCTTAGTTCCTCTATACTAGGTAGTAACTCTTCTTCCTTCTTTTGTTTAAACTCCTTATATCCTTTACAATAATCATATTGTCCTTCTGTTTTCATGACCAAGAATTTTCTACAGAATTTTGAATCAGACTCGTAATGCTCGCATGATTCACACAAGTTTTTTCCCGTTAAAACGCTAATTCTTGCTTTTTCGCTTTCACTCGTGCGCCCCCTTCTTGACATTACAACAGCAAGGACAACCACTATACCAATACCGCTTAAAATAATTAATCCCAGTGGCGATATCAAGAAATTTAACAAGAATTCTAATAGATTAAAACCCCCTCCAGGACCAGGTCCCGGTTCACCTTCAATATTTACCGTAATAGAAAATGAAATTGAAAAACTATTTCCATTCAACGATGAATCAGAACCCCATATTGTTATTGTATACTCTCCATCGGCATAATCTGAAATATTTGCCCAGTTGAATCTCCACTCGTCATTCCCAATATATTCCATCTCATATGTCTCTGTTGGATTCCAAGAAATGTTAATATAAACATTAGATGGTGTACTGTAGGTTTCATTTATTACTATAGTAATCTCGAACGCATCTGAGCTGACAATTTCAGTTTCATCTACTCCTGGTTCGAGTGTTAAAGATGGAGCCGTCGTCTCATTATAAAATACAATTTGCCAATAATCTGATATATTTGAATTTTGCCCATACGAGCTGTCTATCGCCATTATTTTAACAAAATAATCACCATAATCAAATGCAGAAATATTTAACCATTCATAATACCACCTATTATCAATCCCTGTAAAACTTAAAGTGTCGTTGAATTGCACATCTAAAGTACTATTAAATATTGCAATAGTAATATCCCCCATATTTGGATCATTATCATCAAATATATCTACAGTTATATTAAATACATTTGTCACATAAGAACCATTACTGATAGGATTAACAAAATAAATTACTGGGCTATCCTGATCGATACCTTTTATCACATTAATGCTGTCAGAATTTTGATTATCAACGGTGTCGTTAATATAGAATGTTATAGTAACCGGCCCTGCAGGTAGAAAATACCATCCATTCTGATCGATAGTGTCATTTTGAGTAAAAGTATAAATTGTATTATTTGAGCCAATTGTATACCATGTCGTATGAATTGGGCTATTACTAGTTGTATAATTAAAATACCACGCAGAAGAGTAGAAAATCGTCCCATTGCTAGGGATTACTATAGATATTGTTGGAGCTATCTTGTCGATGTAAACAGACACGGAGTCCGAAATCTCGTTTCCGACCGTGTCGTTAGCGTAAAATGTTATCGTAGCCAATGTACCGTTCGCTAATGCAGACCACTCATCAGCGTCGATCGGACCATTAGAAGTGAAAGTGTGAATCTGTCCGCCGTTTATCCTGTACCACCTGGTGTGTATCGGAGCTCCACCAATGGAGATATCAAATGACCATCCAGTTGCGTTGAAAACTGCTAAATCGTTTGGCGTGATAATCGTGATTGTTGGAGCATCCTTGTCAATATATGCTGAAACGGAGTCCACAATCTCGTTTCCGACCGTGTCGTTAGCGTAAAATGTAATCGTAACCAATGTACCGTTTGCTAGTGCAGACCACTCATCAGCGTCGATCGGACCATTAGAAGTGAATATATGAATCGGTCCACCGTTTATCGTGTACCACCTGGACTCTACTGGTCCTCCTCCTATGGTGACGTCGAAGGACCACGCCGTTGCGTTGAAGACGTCAAGGTCGTTCGGTGAGTTGATTGTAAGCGTTGGAGCGAGATTGTCGATATAGACAGTAACAGATTCCGAAATCCTGTTATCGGCTGTGTCATTTGCATAAAAGGTTATCACATTTTCAGATCCATTTGCGAGAATAGACCACTTGTCGGCGTTGATCGGACCGTTAGATGTGAATATTTGAATGGAACCTCCGTTTATCCTGTACCACCTTGTATGTATAGAAGGACCACCTATTGAGACATCGAAAGTCCACCCCGTCGCATTGAAGACGTCGAGATCGTTTGGCGAGTTGATCGAGAGCGTTGGCGCGACATTGTCGATATAAACCGACACGGAGTCTGAAACCTCGTTTCCGACGGTATCGTTTGCGTAAAACGTTATCACGTTTAAGGATCCATTTGCAAGGATGGACCACTTGTCTGCGTTGATCGGACCGTTGGACGTGAACGTCTGGATGGAGCCACCATTTATCCTGTACCACCTGGACTCTACCGGGCCTCCTCCTATTGAAACATCAAAGGACCATGCCGTCGCGTTGAAGACGTCGAGGTCGTTTGGCGAGTTGATGGTGAGCGTCGGTGCATCCCGATCAATATAAACAAATACAGACTTTGATGCAAGATTTCCAAGCGTATCATTTGCATAGAAAGTTACTTTAACTAAAGTGCCGTTTCCGAATGCAGACCAATCATCAGAATCAACTGTGGTATTTGTTAGAAATATGTGGCTTGTACCATCGTTTAAAGTATACCACTTTGTACTTAAATCCGTGTCAGTTATAGTAACGTTAAATTTCCAAGCAGTGACGTTAAATACGGCAAAATTATTTGGTGAATTAATAGTGATGTTGGGAGCTGGTGTGAATTTTATAATGTCTACTGAAGACCAATTCATATTATTAACCGTGTCGTTTACATAAAAAGTGATGGTTACGGGACCATTTGTAAATAAGTTCCACGCTCCTTGATCAATGGATTGATTATAGTCGAATTCATATTTAGTTGAACCACTATTCAATGTATACCACATCTTGTCAATCCAATCTCCTGATGCTGACACGTTAAAATTTGGAGCTGTATTGTTGAATGTATCGTCCTGATTTGGATATAGAATGGTTATTGTAGGTTCAATTTTATCAATATATACCGATACGGAGTCTGATATCTCGTTTCCAACAGTGTCGTTTGCGTAAAACGTTATCACGTTTAAGGATCCATTTGCGAGGATGGACCACTTGTCAGCGTTGATCGGACCGTTGGACGTGAACGTCTGAATGGAGCCTCCGTTTATCCGGTACCACCTGGACTCTACCGGCCCTCCTCCTATGGTAACATCGAAGGACCAGGCTGTTGCGTTGAAGACGTCAAGGTCGTTCGGCGAATTGATCGTGAGCGTTGGAGCGTCCTTGTCGATGTAAACCGACACGGAATCCGATATCTCGTTTCCGACTGAGTCGTTTGCGTAAAACGTTATCACGTTTAAGGATCCATTTGCGAGGATGGACCACTTGTCGGCGTTGATCGGGCCATTAGACGTGAACGTCTGGATGGAACCTCCGTTTATCCTGTACCACCTGGACTCTACCGGGCCTCCTCCTATGGTAACGTCGAAGGACCAGGCCGTTGTGTTGAAGACGTCGAGATCGTTTGGCGAGTTGATCGCAAGCGTTGGCGCGACATTATCGATATAAACCGACACGGAGTCTGATATCTCGTTTCCGACGGAATCGTTTGCGTAAAACGTTATCACGTTTAAGGATCCATTTGCGAGGATGGACCACTTGTCGGCGTTGATCGGGCCATTAGACGTGAACGTCTGGATGGA
>Ga0180433_10001905_pt1 | contig 33837 bp, 30 predicted proteins | sample SS_ome_8_FD_132980 | JGI IMG/M metagenome (GOLD analysis project Ga0180433, IMG submission 132980) | Hypersaline lake sediment archaeal communities from the Salton Sea, California, USA - SS_1_D_1 metaG | ecosystem: Environmental > Aquatic > Non-marine Saline and Alkaline > Hypersaline >...
CCACTTAATTTTATGGATACTTCCAGTATTACCGGACATAAGCCATAATTCCTCTGTTATGAACGGCGCAACAGGAGAAAGCAGTATTAACAATTTTTCGGTTGCTTCCCTGACCAGCAACAAGTTTTTCTTATCATCAGCTACATCGTCCTGATATTTATAAAAAAGGTTAACAAATTCCATAATGGCGCTTATTGCCGTATTAAAATTAAACCTGTCAAGTACATCGTCAGTTACCTTCTTTATTGTCATATGCAGCTTTTTGTAAAGTTCTTTTTCCTGGCTGCTTAACCTGCCGCTATCATATTCATCCTTAACCCTGGCATCTAAAGTATCGCCATTGTTATCACTTCCGCTGTTGCTTCCGGCAACCGATCCCCCATTTTTTTCATTTTTCATTAGCCCGATACTGCCGATTACGAGCCGCCAGACCCTTTTTAAGAATCTTTGCGCCCCTTCCACGCCACTGTTATTCCAATCCACCGGGCTGTCTGCCGGCCCCATGAACAGTATGTACAATCTCAAGGTATCCGCACCGAACTTATTATAAATTTCTGACGGGTTTACAATGTTACCCTTTGACTTGGACATCTTCTGGCCGCTTAGATTTACGATGCCGTGGGGAAAATATTTTATAAAGGGTTCCTTGAATTTTACCATGCCGGCATCGTAAAGTACCTTCGTAAAAAACCTTGAATATATAAGATGCATACTTGCATGCTCTATCCCGCCTATGTACTGGTCCACTGGCATCCAGTAATCAGCTTCCCTGCCATCAAAAGCATCCTTATCGTCGTGGGGGCTGCAATACCTCAAAAAATACCATGATGAGCAGACGAACGTATCCATGGTATCCGTTTCCCTTTTTGCCTTTCCGCCACATATTGGACAGGTGGTGTTTACGAACTGTTCGGAAAAAGCCAGGGGTGAAAGGCCCGTCGGCTTAAAATCCACATCATAGGGAAGCATTACAGGCAAATCCTTCTCGGGCACCGGAACAGCTCCACATTTATCACAATAAACGATAGGGATTGGGGCCCCCCAGTATCTCTGCCTCGAAATTAGCCAGTCCCTTAATTTATAGTTAACGCTTGATTTACCAGTTTTATTTTTTTCAAGATAAGAAGTAATTTCTTCCTTGCCTTTTTCCGAAGGCAGGCCATTGAATTCACCCGAATTTACCATTACCCCTTCACCGGTATAAACGGAATCCAGTTTATCGCGGCTTTTCCCGTCAGGTGAAATTACTTCCCTTATGGGAATGTTGTATTTCTTCGCAAATTCAAAATCCCTCTCATCATGAGCGGGAACTGCCATTATCGCGCCTGTTCCATATTCAAGGAGAACATAGTTTGCAATCCAGACCGGGACCTTCTCACCATTCAGGGGATTTATTACATACCTTCCCGTAAAACACCCTATTTTTTTAACTTCGGCAGAGCCCCTTTCAATATCGCTCTGCTTTGAAATTACATCTCTTGTCTTTTTTACTTCTTCTCTGTACTCTTCATCCTTAACAATACTTTCCACAAGGGGATGTTCCGGAGCAAGTATAAAAAAAGTAACGCCAAATAACGTATCTGGCCTGGTGGTAAATACTGGTATTTCGACAGCATCATCGCCTTCAAGCTTGAAATTGACCGTAGCACCTTCACTTCTTCCTATCCAGTTTCTCTGAATATTAAGAGCCCTCTCGGGCCAGCTATCCTTTATAATTTCCATGTCATCGAGAAGCCGCTGCGCATAATCTGTTATCTTGAAAAACCACTGGGACAGGACCTTCTTCCTTACCTGGCTGCCGCACCTCTCGCATTTGCCTCCGATTACCTGCTCGTTTGCAAGAACTGTCTGGCATGAATCGCACCAGTTAACGGCTGCTTCCCTTTTTTCTGCCAGGCCCATCTTGTAAAGCAGCAGGAAAAACCACTGGGTCCATTTGTAGTAATCCGGTTCGGAAGTTATAACCTCGTCGCCAAAGTCATAACTTATGCCCATCCTTTTAAGGGCCACCCTCATTTTTTCAATATTGGACATCGTGCTTTCTTTGGGATGCATCCCGTTCTTTATTGCTGCATTCTCGGCAGGCAGCCCGAAAGCATCAAACCCTATGGGGTGGAGGATGTTATAACCCTTCCTTGAGAGAACCCTTGCTACGACATCCCCGATAGTATAATTCCTTGCATGACCCATATGTGGCTCCCCTGAAGGATAAGGGAACATTTCCAGTAAATAATATTTGGGGTCATCTTTTGAAGATTTAAGGGAAAATATTTTTTCTTTTTCCCACTTCTCAATTAATTTTTTTTCTATTTTTTCAGGCTCGTAAAATTTTTTACTATTTTCTTCTCCCAATTATTTATCCTTCTAAGACAATAATTAACTTTTATCCCATTTTACTTCTTTCGAATCCATCCACAATCTCTCAAGCTCATAATACTCCCTCAGCTCGTTAGTAAAGATATGGATTATAAAATGGTCGTAATCGACAAGAATCCAGTTCCCTTCGGAAAGCCCGCTTATATTAATAGGAAAGAGTTTACTCTTTTTAAGATAAATGCGGATTTCTTCTTCTATCCTCCTGGTCAGCCTGGCATTCCTGGCACTGATTATAATGAAATAATCAGTGATTATGAGTCTTGACCTCATATCAAGGATTTTTATATAATCCGCCTTTTTCTCATCTGCTATTCTGGCAACTTCTTTGACTATTTTAACAACATCGGTAAATTTCGGTTTTGTATCTATAGTTCTTTCTTTCTTTTTTATCACTGACTTGTGTAATCACTTCCCACCGTTACGCTAATATCCGTATTGTCAACATTATTGTCAGAATAACCTATTTTACCAACACCCAGCCGTTCCTGTATTTCCTTCGCTATCCCATTTACCAGATCGCTCGAGTTGTAAATAGTTATTTCGGTCTCCGTATAATTATAGTTATCGGCACTCCTTGGTTCAAGCATTACCACTCTTTCTTCATCGGCATTGAAATGTTCCGCAAGTATATCCGAAACCGTAGCAGCCAGCTTGTTTGTGCCCTCACCGTTTATCACGATTATCTTAACGATCCTTGTTTCCTCTACCTCTCCCCCGGCAGAGCCGGTAGTCAGAGCAAGGTAATCTTTACCAATTATTATTATAATATCAGATTCTATCACTTCATTTTCCCTCATATTTATGCTTCCCACGCCAAGCACCTGCAGTATTTCATCTGCAGCAGCCAGCTTATTTGCATCGGGAGAATAGACAAGAATCCGGGTTTCATCATATATATTATCGGAATTACCTATATCAACCACGGAATATTTATTACTGCCGTCATCAAACTTTAAGTTCCCAAAAGTCTCAGACGCGCTGGATGCCAGCCCTATCGCCCCGGAAGAATCGTATGCTCCGTTTAGTATCGTAATTTTTACCGTTTCCGTAAAATCACCTGTTTCCTCATCCGGCGTTACCACTTCATCCTTGCTGAATATATCGCTGAGCTCCGATATATTCTGCGGAACATAAACTATGCCCTCACCTTCAAGTTCGGTAGATGATACCTCCAGCGAATAAACCTTATTACTGGATTGCTCCACACCGGAGAATGTAGAAAAGATTTTTAGACATTCCTCCATGCTCAGGTTGGTATCCATATAATCATTTATCAGGTTAATATTGGTCGAAAGTTCTTCCTCGCTTTCTCCCACAACCTTTTTGATGATCGCGTCTATTACAAGTTTCTGATTCGTAATACTTTCGACAGGCACGCCCTCTTCCATGCCGCTAAAATATTTAAGGAAATTCAACGCTTCCGCGCCGTCTATGAGATTTTCTCCCTTCTCCAGGTCAAATGTAGAGCCGTTATCATAATTCTTTACTGTCACGCCTTCCTCAAGCTCAATGACTATCCCGCCCAGTTCGTTAACCGTGTTATACACATCAAAAAGCATGTGATAGTCCACCTCTATATCCATACCAAGATTATTCTCCAGAGAAAGATCCAGCAGGTCCATTCCTCCTTCGCTTACAGACCTGTTTATCATCGCCGCGCCTATGGTAGGTATATCCATCAGCGTTCTCGGAGGAATACATAATGAAATTAACTTATCACCACTGCTGTAGTAACTTGAAAATATTATCGTGCTGATATCCGGCTCCAGCAGATTCTCGCCCGCACATGCAAACACCATATTTATATTTTTACCCAGCGCCAGTGATTCAGGCACATCTATTCTCTCCTCATCAGTTATCACCGGCTTATTGAAAAATTTATTTTTAGCCCACGGAACAACCCAGAAAATTATTCCTGCGGCCGCTACGGCCAGTATAAGGACCACTGCAAGTATTATAAAGATACCCCTTCTTTTTTTCTTCCTCTGCTGCGTCCTTCTGCTCCTGACACCCTCTTCTATCATCCCACCGGGTTCTTCTTCATCAAAATCCCTGTCCCTGAATATCTCGGGTTCTTTGCTTCTCCCCCTGAATACCGAGGGCTCCTTCCTCTCATCCCTGTGCACCGGAGGTTCAATATCCTCCTCATCTTTGTGCCCTGAAGGTTTGATATCCTCATCCCTGTGTCTTTCGAATTCCGTATCTTTGTCCTTATATTCGTCAAATTCAAAGTCCTCATCTTTCAAGAAGTCGTCCATAGAACCATTGCTTTTATTATCTTCGCTATCGATGTCATAAAAATCATCTTCATCAGAGCTATTTCTTCCGGACTTCCTATCATCATCATCAAAAGACATATTAAATACCTCCACAAATATTATTCCAAATCTTAGACGTATCAGGATGTAAAAGTTTATTTCCTTTTATTATATATATTATAGTATTTTTATAAATCTCTAATAAGCACAAATTTAAATTTTTAAAAGCAAGCTCTCTCAGCACCTCTACCCCTTCGTAATTCCTTCCTCTTTCAACTTTATCCGCTATAAACAAAATTTTGTCTTCCATGCTCATATCACAATAACCGACAGTATGAAACTTTATTGCCCTGAGTATCCTGTCTTCGGTAATATTAAAATCCCTAGAAACAAGATAATCCCCGATAAAAGCATGTAAAAGCTCCGGATTATTTAACTCAAAATCCCCTATCCCGGACTCATTTTCTTTTACTATGCCTGCGAGTTCTTCATAGCTGAATATTTTACCATAATCATGCAAAATGCATGCGACGAATAAACTAAACAGGTCAAGACTAAAAAAAGTCCTCTCGGCTATATCATTTGCAAATTCAAGAGTATTAATAGAATGCCTGTATAATTTTTCAGGCATTATACTCTTAATTTTCCTATCCAACTTATTCAGGTACTTTTTTTGCTCACCTGTCAGACTAAGTTTATTTATAAAGTCCATGTTTCAATATATAATTACTAGCCCCCTCGGGCAGCAGATAGTCGATCGGCCTTCCGGTTTTAACTCTTCTTCTTATGTCCGTTGAAGAAATAGAAAGAGCCGGTATTTCCATTACAAATATCCTCTTATTGGCATCCACCCTGCTCTTGAACAACTTGCTTTTCAGTTCTTCCAGCCGTGTAAGATCATACCCGGGCCTGGTTGCTGCTATAAACCTGCAGAGATTGACCATCTCATTCGTATCTTTCCAGGTCAATATCTCAAGTATGGCATCCGCGCCTGTTATAAAAAACAAACTGGAACCCTCACCATATATTTTTTTTAGATTGCGCAGGGTATCTATCGTATATGAAATGCCCTTCCTGTCAACTTCCATCCTCGAAACAAAAAAATTACTATTGGAAGAGGTGGCTATGACAGTCATGATATACCTGTCTTCGGCACTTACTACATTGTCATCTTCTTTATGGGGCGGATTTCCCGTAGGAATAAATAGCACCTTATCAAGCTTGAACTGGCTTAATGCTTCCTGGGCAGTTACCAGATGCCCGTGATGTATCGGGTTAAAGGTCCCTCCCATAATTCCAATTTTTATATATTTTTTGCTTTTGTCCACTTTACTCTCTTACCTGGCCCTGGCCATATACTATAAACTTATTAGTAGTAAGTTCCCTCAAACCCATAGGTCCGCGCCAGTGAAGCTTCTGGGTACTTATCCCTATTTCAGTTCCCATGCCGAACTGCTCCCCATCCGTGAACCTTGTGGAAGCGTTCACAAAAACCGTAGATGAATCTATCTCTCTCGTAAAATAAACAGAATTTTCATAGCTTGATGTTATTATGGTCTCGGTATGATGCGACCCATATTTATTAATATGGGCAACCGCTTCCTCCGTACTGTCAACTATCCTGACAGCCATTTTGTAATCAAGGTATTCCCTGTACCAGTCTTCTTCAGAAGCCGGTTTTACAGATGGATATATTTTCCTGGCAGCAGGGCACCCTACCAGCTCAACATTTTTATCTTCAAGTTTTTTAAGAACGAAAGGGAGGATCTCTGCCGCCACATCTTTATGCACCAGCAATTTCTCTGCAGCGTTACATACTGCAGGCCTCTGGACCTTAGAATTTAAGACTATTCCAGCAATTTCTTCCATCCCTATACCGCCCAGAATGCTGTCTATATAAATATGGCAGTTCCCGACCCCTGTTTCTATAACAGGAACCTTCGAACTCTGGACCACGCTATCAATCAGGCTCTTCCCTCCTCTGGGGAAAAGGACATCGATATATTCCCGGAGCTGCATTAACCTTGTCACATCTTCCCTTTCAGCAGATGGGACAATCTGCACGATACTATCAGGAAAATTATTATCCCTTAGGGCCCTCCCCATTATTTCTACCAATTTTTTATTTGTATTAAGCGCATGGGAGCTGCCCCTCAGGATTATGCAGTTCCCTGCCTTAATGCATAAAACGGATGCATCAATCGTTACTTCCGGCCTGGCTTCATATATTATCCCGACAACACCCAGCGGAACTCTAACATTTTTAAGAATCATGCCGTTTGGAAGATTATAACCGGAAATTACTTCGCCAATAGGATCGGTAAATTTTATTACTTTGTCTATGCTTTCGGCTTTCTTTATTATCCTATCATGGTCCAGCTTTAACCTGTCCATCAAGCTTTCTGAAACACCGTTTTTCCTGGATTCTTCCAGGTCTTTTTCATTAGCTTTAATAATTTCCCCGGCGCCTTCAATAATATACTTAGAAATATCATAAAGTATCTTATTTTTGATATTGGTGCTCGCATTAGAAATGAAGCGGGTGCTGTCCTTTGCTTTTTTTGCTATTTCCAGTATTTTATCCAATCAATCCTCCAGCTTTTTAATCTATTATAACATAAAATAGCCAATGAAATTATCCTTTAAAGACAACCAGGTAATCTCTGTGGATCACCTCATCACTCATAGACGGCCCGAAATCGGATAAAATCTTTTCCTTGTTTTTCCCCTTTATTCTCTCTATATCCTCGCTCGAAAAATTGCTTATGCCCTTTGCGATCAATTTACCGTCAACCGAAAACACCTTCAGGGTATCGCCCCTGCCGAATTTACCGCTTACTTCCACTACACCTACCGCAAGTATGCTCTTGCCTTTATTTAATACAACTTCTTCCGCACCTCTGTCGATAACTATGGAACCTCTTGTCTTCTTGCCGAAAGCAATCCATTTCTTAACCCCTTTTACCTTCTTTTCGGCTGCCGGAGTAAAAAAAGTTCCTATATTGTCTCCTGAAATGATTCTACCCAGTACATCGCTGTTCCTGCTTCCTGCTATAATCATCTTTATGCCGGAAAAAGAGCATATTTTAGCCGCCTTTATTTTTGATTTCATGCCGCCGATACCATATGCCGACCCTATCCCGCCGGCAGCATCTTCTATGTCTTCATTTATTTTATCAACATGGGATATCAGCTTCGCATCCTTATAAACCCTCGGATCCCTATCATATACTCCCTCAATATCAGTCAAAATTACAAGCATATCGGCTTCCGTTAATACAGCCACCATTGCCGCCAGCTGGTCATTATCACCGAATTTAATTTCATCTACGGCCACGCAGTCGTTCTCGTTAATTACGGGAACAATTCCAAGTCCCAGCAAAGTTTCAATGGTATTTTTAATATTAAGGTACTGTTTCCTCCCTGTCGTATCTTCATGGGTAAGAAGTATCTGCCCCATCTTTATTCCCCTTTTTGAAAATAAGCTGCTGTAAAGACTCATAAGCTCAACCTGCCCTGCTGAAGCAGCGGCCTGAAGCATTGCCAGTTCATCCGGTTTCTTCTCGATATCCATACTTTTAAGGCCGGCAGCAATAGCTCCGCTTGTAACTATAAGGACCTCGATCCCTTTCTTCATAAGCAGGCTGACTTCATCCACGAATTTCTCTATGCTGGCAAAATCAAGGCCCTTTTCTGCCGTAGTTATACTGCTTGACCCAATCTTTACGACCATCCTTTTTATATTTTTTATCAATTCATTCCTTTTTTCCATTCATTACCCCTGAATATAAATTAATCACTCAACGCGAAAACAAGCTGCCCTATGACTATCGTACTTCCCTGTTTTATCCCCTTCTCCTTCAATCTGTCGGCAATACCGGTCCTTTTCAGAGCATGCATTAAATAATCAAGCGCTTCTTCATTGTCAATGTCGGTCATCGCTACCATTCTTTCAAGTTTTTTGTTCCTGATAACATATTCGTCGCCATTTTTCTCAATCTCAATTTTTCCCGCTGCATTACTCTTCCTTACGGTACTGTAAATTCTTGTCCTATTTCTCTTTTCGCTGTCAGCTTCTCCGGCTCTGCCTGAAGCTTCCCTGAAGGCCCTTACCTTCCCATATAAGCCCCATATCATCCTGCCAAGCCCCTCTCCGGTAACTGCCGATACGGGGAAAACGCTTCTCCGGCTTTTATGCTCAAGAATTTTTTTTATTTTATTTAACTTATCACTATCATTGATTAAGTCAACTTTATTTATCAGCACTATATAATCCTTTTTAAATAAGTTCCTATCATAAAGCCGGATCTCTTCCCTTAATATGTTAAAAGTTTCCACGATGTCTTCCCTCCGGTTTATTATTCTCTCTCCATCAAGAACTATAGCCAGTATCGCGGACCGGGTCACATGCTTCAAAAACTTATCTCCGAGCCCGGAGCCCTTATGGGCTCCCTGTATGAGCCCGGGAATATCTGCCACCACGAAGCTTTCTCCGTCTACGGCAACCACGCCAAGATTGGGCGTCAAAGTGGTAAAGGGGTAATCGGCTATTTTTGGCCTTGCTGCAGATATGCGGCTTATTATGGTAGACTTGCCGCAATTGGGAAAACCTACGAGTGATGCATCCGCTGCCAGTCTCAACTCAAGATTAATCCAGAATTCGTCCGTCTTCTCGCCAATTTCGGCAAATGCAGGGAACCTCCTTGCACCAGACACAAAACTGGCGTTCCCTCTCCCTCCGATTCCGCCCCTGGCAATAATAATTTCCTTCCCTGCCATATCGAGGTCAGCAATCATTTCACCTTTGTTATCCATAAGAACAGTGCCCCCGGGGACTTTAATAATCAAATCACTCCCCTCTTCGCCTTTCCTGTTGTTCGCCTGCCCGCTTTTCCCATCTTCCGCCTTAAAATGGACCTTCTTCTTAAATCCATATAAAGTGCTAATCTCCGGGCAGGCCCTTATTATTACATCTCCGCCCTTTCCGCCACTTCCTCCGGACGGAACCTTTTTCCTCCCGCCTCTTAAATTAAAAAAGGCCGTCATACCATTTCCGCCGTTACCGGACTTGACATTAATTTTTGCTTCGTCTAAAAACATATGACTTTTTAAAAGCTTGCACTCTTAAGATTTTAACCTGTATTTATAAACATAATATTTATAATAATAACCGGAGGGTTTGCTGCCGTCAAAATTTAAAAATCGCCTTGTATGCCTTATTCTGCAACATAAGGTCGAGACCTTTTTTAAAATCCTCCAGCGGCATCACTTCGGAGATAAATGGTGACAGATCCAGCTTCCCTCCAGCTATCAAATCATAAGAACGTTTCAGCGTATCCGGGTCAGCTGAATAGGAACTGGTTACAGTCAATTCTCTCCTGTATAAATTCCATAAATTTACTTCCACCATGTTTTTATCCTTTGATGTCCCGAAAATAACTGCCGTTCCTCCTTCCCTTAAATAATTGAGCGCCTCTCCCAGGGTATTGCCGTTCGCTACTGAAAGCACCGCTATGTCGGCGCCTATACCGGTTATTTCTTTTATTTTTTCTTCCACGCTGCATTTTAACGGATTTATAGTATGCTCCGCACCCAGCTTTTCTGCCAGGGACAGTCTGCTATCATTAATGTCAATCGCTATCACCCTGGCTCCCATCAACTTGATAAGCTGAACGAATAACATACCCATTATGCCAGTTCCCACTACGGCAAAGATGTCGCCTTTTAAAAAACTGATCCTGTCCATTGCCCTTATGCAGCAGGCAAGCGGTTCCATGAATAATATCTCCAGCAAATTAACACCGGGCTTTATTTTAAAAGTAGTATAATCTATATGTTCTTTCGATAACTTTACGTACTGGCTAAAAGCTCCCGGATATATATTTGTATCCTTGAAATGCCTGCACATCGAATGATTCCCATGAAGACAATAATGGCACTTAAAGCAGGGTATATGATGTGCCGCCACTATCATATCGCCTTCTTCAAATCCCTTTACTCCATCCCCCTTCTCAACTATTCTTCCTACTGCTTCATGCCCGAATACTGCAGGTTTTTTTACTTCAGGGTCAAGTATTTTTATTATATCCGACCCACAAAGCCCGGCATAGGTTGTCTCCATTAAAATTTCGTCTTTTTTTATCCGGGGCCTGGGCATTTCTTCAATAGCGAATTTATCCCGGCTGTAACAAAATAAAGCTTTCATAATTAAATCATGTCAAAATATTATATTTTATCCCTTTTTTACTATCCATAAGCTCCAGCGCGTCCACAAGCTTTTCAAGAGGCATATCCGCAGTTATGAACCTGGAAGCATTAATGCTTCGCGATGTTATCAGGCCAAACGCCTCCTTAACGCAATTCGGGGTATGGTGGTAAACACCCTTTATAGTAAGTTCCGAATAATGAATCAGCGCAGTGTCTATATCGATTGAGGTACCGGGCATACAACCCCCGAAAAGATTTATAAGCGCTCCCTTTCTTCCCATAAGTATAACCATCTTCCATACTTCAGGTATCCCTGTAGCATCAACCGCAATATCCGCTCCCCTCCCCATGGGGGTCAATTTTTTCACGGCTTCAACCTGGCTTTCCACCCTTCTGGCGTTGACGGTATAATCCGCTCCAAATTCAGCCGCATACCCCAGCCGCTCATCAGACAGGTCGACGGATATTACCACGGCACCTTTTAATTTCGCCAGCGATACGAACATAAGCCCTATCGGCCCGGCGCCATTAATTGCCACCGTATCGCCTTCCCTTATAAAGGATTCCTCTACGCCGTGCACCACACAGGAAAGCGGCTCAAGAAGAGCGGCTTCTCTGTATTCGATGTCCCCGGGTATTTTATATGTATTTTTATCAAGAATATTTCCCGGAACTTTAATATACCCGGCATAAGCGCCGTTATTATAAAAAAGATTCTCGCACAGGGAGTACCTGCCAAGCTTGCAATAAAAACACTTCCCGCAGGGAGCAGTATTTACGGACACTATCCTGTCCCCAACTCCAAATTTTTTTACCTCACTGCCTATTTCCACAATATCTCCAGCCCATTCATGGCCGAAGACGGAAGATTTTTTTATCATGGTCGGATGCCCTCTCCTGTATGTCTTGAGGTCCGAACCGCAGGTGAGGGAACTTTTTATCCTTACAAGGACTTCATCTTTTTCTATCTCCGGTATATCTATATATTCATATCTTATATCTTTAGGGCCATAAAATACCTGGGCCCTCATCTTCCCTTTCATAAGCAATCTCCAACCGGATAATTATAAAAAAATCTATTAATTTTACATCAATATTACAGAAAGAATTTTCCTAGTCAAGTAAATAAAAAGCTTCCCCGCCGGCAATATGCCGGCCAGGACAAAAACATACTGCTGGCAACCCCGGATCGACCTCCATCATTTAATAATTGGCAATATCGTATATAATAAAAAATATTATGAAAAACAAATTAATTCTATTCTGGACTTTCTTTAAAATCGGAATTTTTACTTTCGGAGGGGGATTCGCAATGATCCCCCTGATAGAGCGGGAAATAGTGGATAAGAAGGGATGGATATCCGGGGATGAAATGATAGACATCCTGGCTATTTCCCAATCTTTTCCCGGAGCGGTAGCCGTTAACTCGGCAATCTTCATCGGCAAAAAAGTAGGAGGGTACCCGGGCGCTTTCCTGGCACTTTTAGGCGTAATTATTCCATCTTTCTCAATAATAATTGTAATAGCAAAAATTTTTTCATATTTTAGCACCTCGGGTGTCACAAAGGCAGCGCTTGCTGGAATAAGTTCTACTGTAATAGCCCTTCTTATAATGGCAGCAATAAGAGTAGCAAAAACAGGAATCAGGGATAAAATAAGCCCGCTAATAACTTTACTGGCGCTTATACTGCTGCTCTTTACCGGGCTTCACCCAATTTATGTCATCATACTGGGTATTACAACAGGGCTTTTAATTTATTTATTAAGAAACATCGGTAAAAAAACAAGATGATTTACCTGAATTTGATTTTTACATTTTTTAAAATAGGCCTTTTTTCTTTCGGTGGAGGATACGGCATGATACCGCTGATTGAAAGGGAGATAATCTCAAACGGATGGCTTACATGCCAGGAATTCGTAAATATAATTTCAATATCAGAGATGACGCCAGGTCCGATAGCGATAAATATAGCTACCTTTGTCGGCTACAGGATAAAGGGAATCCCGGGCGGGATAATAGCAACCACGGGAGTTGTCCTGCCGTCTTTGATCCTCATCCTTGCAATATCCCATTTCCTGACAAAATATGGCAGCCACAGGATATTAAAGGGAACTATTTACTGGATAAGACCGGTCGTGCTGGCTTTGATCATACAGGCAGCTGCATTCGTAGCAATGAACACATTTTTTAAAGAATGTTTTGATATGAAAATCTTACTGGAAACCGGCTTTATCAATTACCTCCTTGAAACCTTAAATCCATATACTATCGTAATTACGATAGCAAGTCTTGCAGCTCTTCTACTTACCAGGGTACATCCCATATTTGTAATACTTTCCGGAGGTTTAGCCGGGGTTATACTTTATTATACTGGCATTTTTTAGGAGAATGCCGGGGTTCTTGTCTCAATCAAGCAGAAATGATATTTATTACCTTATTTTTTTTATCGTGTTTTACGAACTCTACCCTGCCATCAACAAGCGCGAAGATGGTATGGTCTTTCCCTATCCCCACATTGGTACCGGGTTTGTATTTTGTACCTCTCTGCCTCACAATAATATTCCCGGCAACCACTGACTGACCACCGGATCTTTTTATACCAAGATATTTCGGATTGCTGTCTCTTCCATTCCTGCTGCTTCCTACACCTTTTTTACTGGACATAATCTACTCCTATTACTAATTATTTCTTTACACTTATTTTATCCAGATGCAACACTGTAAGTAATTGCCTGTGCCCTACCTTTCTCCTATATCTCTTTTTGGGCTTATACTTAAAGGCAATCACCTTATCTCCCTTTATCTGTTTCTTTATGGTAGCACTGACTTCGGCACCGGATAAAATGGGCTTTCCGACTTTTATCTTATCACCATCGCTCAAAAGGTTCACTTCTTTAATGGTAACTTTCGAACCTTCTTCACCCTCTATCCTGTCCACTATTATATCTATATTTTCCTCTGCTCTGTATTGCTTCCCGCCACTTGTAATTATTACGTAAATTTTGCGCCTCCATTTTTAGTTCAAATCACAGATTGCAATATTAACACAAATATTATTACCCTGTCAATTTGAAGATTCAATTATAAACTTTTTATTTTAATGCCAGTGATTTTTTTTATGCCTTCTCGCCCAAAGCAGGACGGGCGATATGAAAGTTTGAAAAAATTACCTTAATAAATACTAGAGTGTAGCAGCATATATTTAAGTTTAGATACATACTACTACACTCAGGGGGCAAAATGAGAAGCGTCCGTTTTAAAACTTTTTGTATCCCTAAATATAACCAACAAAAAATAAACAACTTTAAAGTATGTTTATTTTTCCTTATTATAAGTTTTATATTTTATTTGTCAATAATAATTTTATAATGGTTATCTACTAAACATAAGTATGATTTTTTAGTTGCTTAGAATTAAATTATTAAAAATTATACTTTTATAAAAATTTACCGGAGCAAAAACCCTATTTCGCTCAATTGTGTATTTCCGCTACAGCACTGGTCTTCGAAACCGACCTGATTTCTACCTTAAGCCGTTTGCCTATGTACTTGCTCCCATCAATAATCTGTACGACATATCCGTTAACCCTTGATATCGCATCACTTTTATTATGCAAATAGGACTCTTCTACTACAAGATTAAGTATATCCCCTACCTTGAAGGGCTGCGCCGCCTCTTTTACCTCCCTTACCGAACCTTCAGCAAGCAGCAAAAAAGTGTCCAGAGGCAGTTTTGAATCCCCCTGTATATTGATATATTTCTTTGTTATTTTCTCAAGATGTTTCAAATTCCTGCCATCGGAACCAATGATCTGCGCCGCTATTGAAGAGTTCAATTTTATTAAAAATCCCTTTGAATTACTCTCCCTTGTGAGCTTCCGGATTTTTCTCTCCATCTCAAGCCGTATGGTTTCTTCCGACTTTATGAAGCCCGAGCCCATACAATTAGGGCAGTGCTTGCACATCGTTCCCAGAATACCATCTGAAACATTCTTCCTTGTCATCTCAAGCAGCCCGAGCTTTGAGAAGGGAAGGACTTCCGTTTTTGTCCGGTCGCTTTCAAGGCACTGCATAAACTTGCTGTGAACTTTTTTTCTATCCTTATCATCGGACATATCTATAAAATCAATCACTATTATTCCACCAATATCCCTGAGCCGCAACTGGCTTACTATTACTTCCGCTGCCTCAAGGTTCGTCCTCAATATCGTATGGGCCGAACTTTTACTTGAAGTATATTTACCTGTATTAACATCTATCGTGGTCATCGCTTCTCCGTGGTCAAAAACTATGAAACCGCCAGATTTCAGCCAGACCTTATTTTCAAGCGCGTTATCAATCACTTCATTGACATTAAATGATTCAAACAGGTCTTCCCTGCCATGATGGACAATTATATTATTGAACTTTAACCCTACAGACCTCAGATATCGCTCTAATTCTCTCTTGAAATCTTTTTTATCTACATATATAGCACTGAACTCTTCTGAAAAAACATCCCGCATTAATTTTATTACAAGCGAATATTCACTTGAAATCAAACCGGGCTTTTTCATGAAAATCGTACTCTTTTTTATATAAGCCCATTTCTTCTGGAGCTGCTTCAAATCTTTTTTTAGCTGTTCTTTATCTGACCCTCTTGCTGCTGTCCTTACTATTAACCCGTAATCATTGTTACCTTTTAATCCTTCAACAATACCCCTCAAACAATCTTTCTCTTCAAAATTTAGCTTTTTTGAAACACCCAGACCCTTGTTAAAAGGTGCAAGTACGAGATATCTGCCGGGGATTGATATGAAAGTCGTAATTCTCGCCCCCTTTGTTTTCATAGCATCTTTCGTTACTTGAACCAGTATCATCTGCCCGGGCTTAAGAATATGCTGTATCTTTTTCGGGATGGCTTCCCCTTCATAATTCTCGGCATCAAAACCTACTTCATTTACATATAGAAAAGCGTTCTTATCCTCACCTATATCCACGAAAGCAGCATCCAGTCCGGGAAGGACATTTTTAACCTTACCGGCATAGATATTGCCCACAAGGGATTTTTTGCTCCTGCGATCGAAATACAACTGGGTGACCTGTTTTGACTCCAGAATGGCAACCCTTGTTTCATTCCTGTCCGCACTTATTAACATTTCTTTATCCAATTTTTTACGCTCCTTTAAAGACATCTTAGATTATTTCTACAGGGGTTTTAAGACTGTCCCCTCTTATTACAAACAGTTCTTCTTTTTTTATATCGCTCAATCCTATACCTTCTTCCCCTGAAAGGGCTTTTAAAAAATTATAGAAATTATTAAATTTAAAAATCGTATTATTTTTCTCTTTTAAAATTTTAGCATATCCAAATAGTTTTAGAAAAATAATATTCGAAGCTCCCTCTGAAACTGCTCCCCTTATGTCAAATATCGAGCCGGAAAAATCGGATTCTTTTATTGAACTAACTATTTCCCTGTACAATTCTTCTTTCCGGGTTTTACCGGAAGAACCTGTATCAAGAGTGAAACCATAAAGAACCAGGTCTATCTGGCTCATAAGACTATCTATTTTCCCGGCTGCCTTTCTTGCTTCAACAACCTGGATTTCCTTTCTTAGCTTCATATTAACCCTGTTTTTAAAATCTTCTTCCCTTATATCATCTTCAATGTAAGCATCTCCATATTCAGCAAGACTTTCAACGCCAAGCGGTGTTGGGTTGGAAAAAATTATTCTCGGCCTTGGATTATATCCCTGGCTGTATGCAAGATTTAACCCCGCCCTGTTTAAAGCCCGGGTTATTATGCCGACAATATCCAGGTGCGACAGATACTTGAGCTCGTTTCTTTTGTAAAATTTAAACCTTATCATTTTGCTGAATATATTTCTTTGACTTTTCATATTCCTTCAATAAAGAGCTTTTTTTAACCCTTATATCGATAACGTCCCATGGTAATATTTCATCAACAGGAAATTCCCTTGTGGTGAATAGATTAATATCTACACCAGAATTTTTAAATGCCCCTTTCCATATTCCGAAATCAAAGAAATCAGACCAGTTATCAAATCTGGCACCATTCTTCCACGCATCCTCTACGACATCACAGACCAGCTCGCTTCCCTTTGAAAGTGCGCATTCTATCTGGCTCCTCTCCGGGTCAGACCAGCTGATCTTAACAAACCTTTTTGGCGAATTGCTTAAAATATAGTTAAACTTTCTCTTAAGACTCTCCGGGCTTTCTATCCCCACCCATTGAAAGGGCGTAAAGGGCTTGGGGCAAAAGGCATTTATACTTACATTTATTTTAAGTCTTCCTAATTTCCTTGAGGGAATCTCACTCCTGGCTATATTAATTATTTTTTCTATAAGCTCTACTATACCCCTGATGTCCCTATCATTCTCAAATGGCAGGCCTATCATGAAATACAGTTTAACCTTTTCCCAGCCCCTGCTAAAAGCCATCCTGATGCAGTCAAGCATTTCATTTTCATTAATATTTTTATTGATTATGTCCCTCATCTTCTGGGTTCCCGCTTCGGGGGCAAATGTTAATCCTGTCTTCCTGCCGCTCTGTATCAGCTGCAGAAACTTCAGCTTAAAACTGTTGAGCCGGAGGGAGGGCATTGATATCGATATCTTCCCCGGCCTTAAAGCCCCGGTTACGCCTTCAACAAGGCGTTCTATTTCCCCATAATCGGATGCGGATAAAGACAAAAAAGAAATTTCATCATATCCGGTATTTTTGATGCCGCTGACACTCTGCTCTATCAGGGGCCCTACTTCCCTTTTACGCACAGGCCTGTAAATAACACCTGCCTGGCAGAACCTGCAGCTCCTCCAGCATCCCCTCATAATCTCTACTATAAACCTGTTATGCACCACTTTTATATTGGGTATGATAGGGTCCGTAACGACATCGAACTTGTCAAGTTTTCTTACTAATGCCTTTTTTACCTTCTCCCCGGGTTCAATACTTTCGATAAGCCCATCCCGGTAGTAATAAAATTTGTAGAAACGGGGCACATACACCCCATCAAGCCTGCTTAATTCTTTCAGAACCCAGCTTTTACTTTTTTTATTCTTTTTATATGCCTTTACTTTTTTCAGGATATCGATAATTACTTCTTCGCCATCTCCTATTACGAAAAAATCCATAAATTTAGAAAGCGGCTGGGGATTGACTACCGCGGAGCCGCCGGCAGCAACCAGGGGTAAGTCATCGCCCCTCTGCCCGGAATGTATGTCCATTCCACCGAGGTCAAGTATATTTAACACATTAGTGTATAGCATTTCATGCTGGACTGAAAATCCGATTAAATCAAAGCAGTCAAGAAATATCCTGTTTTCAAGTGAAAATATTTTTACCCTGCTTGCTCTTAGCTTTTCCTCAAAATCCACCCATGGTGAAAAAACTCTTTCAACCGAGAAGTCCTTGTTTCTGTTCACAATATCATATAGTATCTGTAGGCCAAGATTAGACATACCGACTTCATAGATATCAGGAAATACCAGGGCCATAAAAACCATTCCTTTTATGCTCTCCTGCAATAGCGGATCCTTGCTTTTTGTTCCTATTTCCTTATTTATATACCTTCCCGGTTTTTCAACTCCTTCAAGAAGTTCTTCAAGCAGCTTAAAATCCAGTCTTTTTATTTCACCCATATTTTTATCTCGCCCAACGTTTACCCATATTATTTAAATTCCTGATATGCTATTTCATACTCTTTCCTGACTTCCTTCCATATATATATACTTTCTACCAGGCCGATTCCCAGCAGCATGCTTATAAGGTTAGAGCCGCCGGAGCTTAAAAAAGGCAGCGGAATCCCTATAATGGGCATAATACCAATAGTCATGCCAATATTTATGACTATCTGTGATAAAATAATAAAACCTATACCGGCGCCAAGAAGCGCCGCGAAACTATCAGACGCGCGCGCAGCAATATAAAAACATCTCCAGACGATAATTCCAAGCGATATTATTATCACTGCCGCTCCCAGAAAGCCCAGTTCTTCACCGATAACGGAGAATATAAAATCGGTATGATGCTCTGGGACATAACTAAGGTTGGTTTGCTTTCCAAGAAAGAGCCCCTTGCCCAGGAGGCCTCCCGAACCTATTGCCAGCTTTGATTGAAAGAGATTATAACCGGCGCCCTCATCCGGATATACCTCCGGTTTTAACAAAACAAGAATTCTATCCAGCTGGTACTGCTTTATATATCCTGCGTTAAATGCAAGAAAGACACCTCCTGCTATCATTCCCACAATTGAAACGACATACAGAAAATTGGCACCGGATATAAACAGTAAACCTATATATACAACAAGGTATATCAGTGCAGTTCCATAATCCGGCTGCAGTAAAACCATCGCAACGAAAGAAAGGGCTACGGCCAGGGAGAAGATAACTTTTTTGAAAGTTATCCTGTGTTCCTTCTCCTTCTTCCATTTCGATAATACTGCAGCAAGGCATATCACCATAAAAATTTTTGAGAATTCCGATGGCTGGACAGTCGTAAACCTTAAATCTATCCAGCTTTTCGAGCCATGCACTTCATAACCGAACATAAGTACCGAAGCAAGTGAAACAATGCCCGCGATAAGAAAAAGCCACCAGTATCTTTCGATTTTCCTGTAATTTATAAACTGCACTGCAATAAATAATAAAATTCCTGCAGCAAGGTATATTAACTGCTTTTTTAGATAATATTGAGGGTCGGTAACCCCTCCGGGAAACGTCTCCCTGGTTGCGCTATAAATTATAAGAACCCCGAAAGAAGATACGGCAAGAACCATAAAAAATAATATAAAATCATAATTAACGGCCCTCTTTTCCCTAACATAGCTTTCCAGTTCAAAAGTGTCTTTGCTTTTTTTTCTTTTTATCATCTTGCTACTTATTCAAATTCAAAAAATTTAATTAACCAATCAAATACTAATCAATATTGAAAAGATACCTGTAGATCCTTTCTGCAATAGGAGCGACATTGCTTCCACCCGAACCCGCCTGCTCGATCATACCCACTATAACATACTCGGGGTTACCTGCCGGCGCGTAACTTGCAAACCATGCATAATCCTGTTTTCCATAAAACTCTGCTGTACCGGTTTTCGCTGCAACAGGTATTTCGTCCACAGGAAAATCCATGAAAACACCATAGGCGGTCCCGCCGGGAGCAGCCACCTGGATAAGGCCTTTTTCTATCGCTTCAATGAAATCCTTATTCAATTGCAAGTCCTCGTATTCCCTGGCCGAGCTGCTTGTAAATAGGACATCTCCCCCATCCCTTATCTCCTTGATTAAATGCGGCCTGTATTTTATGCCCCTTCCAGCTATAATTGAAAACGCCTGAGCCATTTGAAGAGGCGTTACTGCCAGGTCTCCCTGGCCTATAGACATATTAACCGTATCACCCGGGAACCAGACCGAGTAATCCTTACGGTCCTTGAAATATTCCGCTTTCCACTCCTCATCCGGCACCAGCCCGGTGTCTTCACCCGGGATATCCACACCGGTTTCAGAACCAAGACCAAAGATTCTCGAATATTTCTGGAGGAGCTCTTCCGCATTATTTAACTTTCTAAAAAGCCCGTAACCTACCTGGTAGAAATAAATATCACAGGAATTCTTTAAAGCACCCACAATATTGAGACTGCCATGGCCCGACTTTAGCCAGCAAGATTTTGGAAAATTTTCACCGAGTCCATACCATATGCCTGCACAGCTAAACCTGCTCCCCTCGGTTATAATTCCTTCACTCAGTCCTGCATAAGCAGTTACAATCTTAAAAACCGAGCCAGGAGGAAATGATGAAATCGCCCTGTTTAGAAACGGGTAATTATTTTCCGGGTCATTTAAATTACTCCAGTCATCCTTCGATATGCCGCCTACGAATAGTTCAGGGTCGTAGGTAGGATAACTCGCCATCGCGAGTATCTGGCCGTCAACCGGGCTTAGCACCACCACTGCACCGCCGGTAGCTTTATAATATTCATCGGTATCCTTAATTTTTTTCTGCCTGACTTCAAGTATTGACTGATAAAGCGCTTCTTCAACAATTTTCTGTAAATCAATATCAATAGTGAGATACAGGTCATTCCCGCTAACCGGGTCTATTTCCTGTATTGTGCTCACCGGCCTTCCAATTGGATCTACTTCATATGCTACTTTCCCTTTTTTGCCTCTTAAAACACTTTCATAAGTCTCTTCCAGACCACCCAGCCCTATCTGGTCCCCGCCTTCGTAATTATAATTATTATATTCTTCGGATTTTAATTTATCTTCGCTTATTTCCCCTATATACCCCAGGATATGAGACGCAAGGGCACCATAGCTATACTCTCTAAGGTAAACGTCAACCACTTCCACTCCGGGTAATTTATCAATATTTTCTTCAATATAAATAACAACCGAAGTATCAACGGGCTGCTTTATAATAATTTTATCCATATAAGAAACATTGCTCTCTTCTATATCTTTTCTTATCTTAGTATAGGGAATATCAAGGCAGCCGCTTAAAATTCTCATAACGCTCTCATTTCCTGAAACGACATTCGGCTGCACAGCAACAGCTTTGATGGGTATACTCCTTACCAGCAATTTCCCGTTACGGTCATAAATATTACCACGCGGAGCTGAAATAGTTTTTTCCCTGGTAATGCTCTCTGATGCAAGTTCCGCATAAAGCTCACCGCTCATAACCTGCATAAAGTAAAGACGTAAAATAAGCACGATAATTATGATTACCAGCAGGTAAAATAAAATTTTAAATCTCATTCTTATATTTGAATTCAAATTCCGTCTCCCTGTTCATACCCTTACCTATTCTGATAATCGGGAATATTACAAATACCAGAATAATATTACATAACGGCCCTATAATCATATCAAGACCCATTCCAAACCTGCTAATGCTAAAATTAAATAAATAATAAATTAAGCTAACTGTTAAAATATTAATTTCAGTAATAATAAAAACGATAAATATATAGGTCAGTAACCTTGATTTAAAACCCGCAGTAATAAGTTTCCTTACCATAAACGCATCTGCAGAATAGATAAATGCACTTATCCCCACAATATTTCCAGCCATTAAATCTATTGCCATACCCGCTACAAACCCGAATATCATTCCCCACATAGTACCGTCAAAAAGCGCAACGGCTATCACTGCGACCATAACCAGGTCAAATCTTATCAAGAATATATCGAGATAGTCAAAAAAGGCAACCTGAAGTATCAAACAGATTATAAGAATAAAAAAATGCAGAATTTTGGAGAAACTTTTCATAATCACAACCGATACTTTTCATTCATTGTTTTAATACCAGAACATATTCCAATCTTCTAAAATCGGCGAAGGGTTCTATTTCAACGATCTTATAAAGACTGCTTTCATCCTCGCTTACTTTGCTAACCCTCCCTACCAGAATTTCACCTGGAAGATTCCCATATTCTGATGTAATTATTATATCACCCTTAAGCACAGTCTCTCCCACAGGTATATAGTCCAGACTGATTATTCCGCCCTGGCTGCCCTTCAGGACACCGAGTTTTCTTGAAGACAGGACTCTTACTCCTATACTGCTCTGGGGGTCATTAATAAGCCGAACATTGCAGGAACTGCTGCCCGCCCTTGTAATAACTCCTACCAGTCCATCTTCATTTATAACTCCCATGCCCTGCGAAATGCCGTCGCTTACTCCAACATTTAAAATTACTTCCGACTGCCAGTTTTCATTACTGAAACCTATTACCCTCGCAGTTATTGTTTCGTAACCTCCCCTTAGTTTGATATCAAGCAATTTCCTCAGAGCATCATTCTCAACCCTCAGATTGGCGCTTTCAACATATCCTTCCCTCAGACTTGAATTTTCCGCCTTAAGTTCCAGATATCTATCCCTTAAATTTATATAGTCCCTTATATAATTGAAAAAACCTATAACGGGGCTGAATAGAGAGAAAACCTTCTCCTGTATCGGCTTAAAGAAGTCAATTGTTTTAGATTTTAAAGTACTAATTATTTCAGATTGCCTGAAGGTCGCAGTAATGGCAACCAGGCATAAAAAGATTATCAGCACAAGAACGATAAAATTCCTGAATCTTCTATTTAATATAACCATCAGTAAATATCATAGATTGAATACAAAAACAGCTATTTTGAATATCTTAAATACCTTTTCAGGGTATTGAAATCCTCGACACACTTTCCCGCCCCTATCGCAACTGCCGCCATCGGGTCCTCGGCAAGATAAACAGGGCAATGCGTTTCTCTGCTGATTCTCTCTGCAAGTCCTTTGAGCAATGAACCTCCTCCCGACATAACGATTCCCCTTTTCATGATATCCGAAGAAAGCTCGGGCGGCGTTACGTCAAGAACTTCAACAATCGAATTTACGATGTCTGATAACACTTTCTCCAATGCTTTCCTTATCTGCTGACTCGTAATAATAATCGTTTTAGGAAGTCCCGTTATAAGGTCCCTTCCATTTATTTCCATCTTTTCCTCGTTCTCAAGAGGAAATGCAGACCCGATTTCTATCTTTACTTTCTCCGAAGTTCTTTCACCGAGGAATAGATTGTGTTCTTTTTTTAGGTAATAGGCAATCGCTTCATCCATATCATCTCCGCCAATCCTTAGTGACTGGCTGACCACTATGCCTCCCAGCGATATAACGGCAACCTCGGAAGTACCGCCTCCGATGTCTATAATCATACTTCCTCTTGGCTCATCTATGGAAAGACCGGAACCTATTGCCGCAGCCAGGGGCTCTTCAATTATATAAGCTGCTCTTGCTCCTGCCTGTTCGGTGGCTTCGATCACTGCCTTTTTTTCTACGGGAGTTATCCCTGAAGGCACGCAGATAACTATCCTTGGCCTCGCAAAAGCTACGTTTTTATGCACCTTCTGTATGAAATACCTTAGCATTTTTTCAGTTGTTTCAAAGTCTGCTATTACCCCATTCCTTAAAGGCCTTGTAGCTATAATGTTGTCAGGAGTCCTGCCCACCATCCTCTTGGCTTCCCTGCCAACCGCAAGAATCTTTTTCCTTTCCTTGTCAATCGCTACGACAGAGGGCTCTTCCAGAATTATTCCTTTACCTTTTACATACACAAGGGTATTTGCTGTACCCAGGTCTATACCCATATCCTTACCTATTACATTCAAAAAAAAATCAAACATCTGCATTTACTAACTCCTTAATCAATCAATAACATTAAATCCGGATTTGCCCAGCAAATCCACAAATCTGGAAACAGGAAATCCAGCTATATTAAAAAAACAACCATTTATCTTCTCTACCAGCAAACTTCCGTATCCGGACACATCATAAGCGCCCGCCTTATCGGTGACAACTTCCTTATTTACATACTTTTCAATCTCAGCCATGGTTATTTTCCTGAATTTAACCCGTGTGGTTTCGGTATCATAAATATACTTACCCGAAACGCTATCCATAATGCAAACTCCGCTGATTGCCAGGTGAATCTTCCCGGAAAGAACTTTCAAAAACCCTATTGCTTCCTCCATCCCGGACGGCTTCCCCAGTATTCTTCTATTAATATATATAATAGTATCAAAACCTGCAATCAGGAACCCTCCGGGATAGCTTTTACTTTCCCCGCCATGCTCCCGCTTTTTTAAATAATTGTAAACACTCCTTGCTTTGGCAATACTATTTTGCACCACCGTCCTGTAAGGGTCCTTAAGCCGCTCCTCTTCGAAGTCTTCAGGTTTGATTACCTCAAAATCAAGCTTTAAGAGTTCCAGCACCTTCTTCCTTCTCGGTGAAGCAGAAGCCAGAATCAACTTTTTTTTAAAACCGCCTTCTTCCAACATCAGCTAATAAAAAAGCAATAAGTAATCCTATTATAGCTCCCAGCGTAATATTTATATGTATCCCGAAATTTACATCGATTAAATGCAGGTTAAAGCCGATAGAATCGACCCCGACTTTCAATCCTTCGTCCAGTTTTGGCACGATATCTCCAAGGACATGACCCAGGATAGCCCCTATTATACCTCCAAGCAATACTATAAAAAAAACTATTTTTCCTCTTCTCCTGTCCATCAGCCACCTTCGAAATAAATTATTTATTAATTTCTAAAAGCTATTGTTCCTAAACCGCTATTTAAAAAAAAGTTTTATTTCCCTCCTGGCGCTTTCCGGAGAATCCGAGCCGTGAACCACATTCGTAGTTATATCAACACCGAAATCTCCCCTGATTGTCCCCTTTCCGGCTTTCTTAGAATCAGTTGGACCCATAAGCTCCCTTATTCTTGAAATCGCATCCTTTCCGCTTACGACCGCCGCAACCGAAGGTCCGGAAGTTATATAACCAATCAGCATATCGAAGAATTCCCTTTCTTTATGGTCTCGATAGTGTTTGCATGCAAGATCACGGTCGATTTTAACCATTTTTAATTCTTCTATAGTGAGCCCTTCACTCTCAAGCCGGGATATTATCTCTCCAATCTTCTTTTTCTTTACCCCGTCAGGTTTTATTATAACCAGGCTCTTTTCAATATCGCTCATATAAATCTTTCATAGTTAAATTATATTATTTTAAACTTATTCAAGCCCTGCATGCCGCACCCATTAAAAATCTTACTGGGGTGTTTTGCAATAAGGGCATACCTTCCATTCCAGTTTCAGGGGCTTTCTGCAATTAATACAGGGGGTTTTTAATTTTTTCCTGCAATATGGACATATCAGAAAGTCTTCCTTGATCGGTTTCCCACAGGCAGGGCAGGCCAACTGGCTATCACCAAGCAGCATCTCCATCCTCTCGATTTCAAGGTCTCTTTCAATTACATCATCTATAAACTCGGGCGGCCTTAATATTAAATAAAGTATCAGACCCAGAAAGTTAAACAATAATACAACAATCGCCCAGAAAATAGCCGAAATAATGGACTCGCTTCTAAGTCTGGCATCCCTGTATGTCCAGTAAATAAAAGAAAGCCATATGATAATTAGAATAAAAATTATTCCATAATATAAATATCCCCATATAGGATTTTTAAAAAAATCCATAATGTCGTTAACGTATCCAAGTAAGTCCATTAATCCCCCATTTAGCTTTTATTATTATTTTATATAAACCGGCAAAATATTTATTTTATAACTTTCTCCAAATTAGTTATTGAACCAGTAATGCATATAATATCATTTATACCGGAAATTTTTAAAGCAAATTTTATTGAATTTTCTATATTGTCTATCCTGTAAATCCCTGTGGGACAACACCCCTTATTTCCGGCATTGCCGGCCTTCCTCCCTGCAACTTCCTCCAGTCTGGATGCATCAAGGCTTCTTCCGGTCTGGCTTGACGTTAAAATCAAAATATCGCTTACACCAATTATCCTATCGACCATGGTTTCATAATCCTTGTCCTTAAAAACAGCAAGGATTATTATTTTTTTTCGCTCTGGAAAATAATTTGCCATGTTTTCAGCAAGTTTTTCCATGCCTTCTGGATTATGGCTCGCATCGGCTATCAACAGGGGCTTTTCCCTTATAACTTCGAACCTCCCCTTTATCTTAAGATTTTCAATGCCATCCTTTACTTTTTTACATTCCAGTTCCTTATTTATAGTTTCAAGATAAAGCTCCGCAAGAACCATGGCCAGGGATAAATTAAATGGCTGGTAAACGCCCGGGGCTGGAAGTCTTATCTCCCTGCAGGTATCCCTGATACTTTTTATATCAATAAGCCAGCCGCCAAGCCCGAGATTTATCTCCTTTCTTATGTAAAAATCCTTTCCATATAAAAAAAGCTGTGAATTCGTTTCCCTGACTTTACTGCGGAGGATATTGAGAACTTCGTCCCTGCTGCTTCCTGCTGCAACCAGGGCATTTTCTTTTATAACCTGCACTTTCTCGGCAGATATCTCTTCTATGGTATTCCCCAGAATTTCCGTGTGTTCGAGACTTACACCGGTAAGGCCAACTACATCTGCACGGGCAACATTAGTGGCGTCCCACCTTCCGCCCATTCCTGCTTCCAGGACCATGACTTTCAGCCCTTCATTCCACGCAAGTTCAAACGCCATCACTGTAAGTATTTCAAACTGCGTGAGGGATCCTTCCATATCCATTTCATTTACCTCTTTAATACTGGGGTAAATCCGGTTAAAAGCGCCCGAAAACTTTACCCTGGAAACATCCCCGCCTTCAATCCATATTCTTTCCGTATAATTTTTTATATGGGGAGAAATATAACAGCCAGTCTTAATGCCATGATTTTTTAATATAGATGCAGTAATCTTCGTAGTGGATGTTTTGCCATTTGTCCCGACTATATGTATGAAATCAACCTTTTTATGGGGATTATCTAAAAGCTCAAGTAATTTATGCACTCTTTCCAGACCCGGTTTTATCCCAAAAACAAGGCAGTCATCTAAATATTTGCATACCTGACCGTAGTTCACTATATCACACTCTGGTTATGGCCTTATTTTTAACCAATGCTTTCTATCCTGGCAAGCTGCTCCTCCAGCACCTTTAGTAATTTATCTGCCTCCTCGAGCTTTTCTTTTTCCCTGCTGATAATTTCAGCAGGCGCCTTACCCAGGAAATCGGCACTTGAAATCTTTTTTTTGCTTTTCTCCGCCTGGATCCCGGCTTTTTTTATCTGGTCTTTTATTCTTTTTATCTCCAGCTCAATGTCGATTGCATCAAGAATGTAAATATATATACTTACATTACCTGCAGTAGTTTTTACGAAGCCCTTCCGGCCGCTGCAGTCCCCGAACTCCATTTTATCTACTTTTGACATACTGCAGATGTACTGCCTGTTATTTTCAAGCAATTCCCCTGTCGCATCATCCGTTTCCAGGCTGACTTTTACTTTCTTAGAAGGATTTATTTTTAACTCCGACCTTGTCTTGCGTATCCCGCCTATTACTTTAAAAAGGGTTTCTATCTTATCCTCCGCCTTCTTGTCCACTCCTGACCTCTCGTATTCAGGAAAATCCTTTATAACAAGACTATTGCCGCTATGCGGGATATTGTGCCATATCTTTTCCGTTATAAAGGGCATAAAAGGATGAAGCATCCTTAAGTACCTTTCAAGAACATACCATAAAACATACAGGGCGCTATTCCTGGCTGCATCATCTTCCCTGTAATACACCCTTACTTTTGCCGATTCGATATACCAGTCGCAGTAATCACTCCAGAAAAAGCTTACTAAAACTTTTGATGCAAAAGAAAATTTGTAGCTTCCCAGATACTTCTCTACTTCCCTTATCACCCTGTTTAGCTTTGATATTATCCACCTGTCCCAGATATTTAATTCCAGTTGCTCTATCTTCATACTATTGAAGTCAACGCTTTTATCCAGGTTGGATGCTACGAATTTTGAACCATTCCATAACTTATTCGCAAAATTCCTGACCCCCTCGATTTTTTCATCTCCCAGAATCAGATTTTTTCCCGGAGTCGTTAAGGATGCCAGCGTAAACCTTAATACATCCGCTCCCTTTTTCTCGATAATATCCATGGGGTCCACGACATTACCCCTGGATTTGCTCATCTTCTGCCCGTATTCATCGTTTACAAGGGGGTTTATAAAAACTTCTCTGAAGGGCACATCTCCCCTGAAATATAAGCTTATCATAATCATACGGGCTACCCAGAAGAAAATGATATCATGTGCAGTTATCAGTGTATCCGTAGGGAAAAAACATTTTAAATCTTCAGTTTCCTCAGGCCATCCAAAAACCGCAAAAGGCCAGAGGCAGGAACTGAACCAGGTGTCCATTACATCCCTGTCCTGTTCAAGATTGCTGCCCGAGCAATTCGGACACTTCAGCGGTTTTTCTTCACTTACTATCATTTCATTGCAATCCCTGCAATACCATACCGGAATCCGGTGTCCCCACCACAGTTGACGGGATATACACCAGTCTCTTATATTTTCCATCCAGTCAAAATATATTTTTTGCCATTTACCGGGTATTATCATTACCTTTCCATCTTTTACCGCTTCAATGGCAGGCCGGGCAAGTTTTTTCATGGATACGAACCACTGCATTGAAATCCTCGGCTCTACTATGGTATTGCAACGCGAGCAAATCCCTACGGATGATATGTGTGATTTTTTACCAATAAGATATCCGCCCTTTTCCAGGTCACTTAAAACCTTTTCCCTTGCTTCGTAACGGTCAAGTCCCCTGTAATCCCCTGCATTGGAATTCAGCGTGGCATCTTCCTCTAATATGTTTATCTCCTCAAGGCCATGCCTCCTTCCAATCTCAAAATCGTTGGGGTCATGAGCAGGTGTTACTTTTACTGCGCCTGTCCCGAATTCCATATCGACGAAAGAATCTTCGACAATCGGTATTTTCCTCTTCGCGAGAGGCAAAAAGACGAATCTTCCCCTGTATCCCCTGTACCTTTCATCTTCAGGATTTACGGCTACTGCCGTGTCTCCCAGCATTGTCTCGGGTCTCGTAGTTGAAACTATGATGTATTCGCTACTGCCGGGCTCACCCGTTTCGGTATCTATAAACGGATACTTAATATCCCACAGGTATCCCTTTTTCTCTTCATGCTCTACCTCGATATCGGAAATCGCGGTCCTGCATCTGGGGCACCAGTTAATCATGTAATTTCCCTTATAAATCAGGCCATCATTATAAAGGGTTACAAATTCCTTTGTTACTGCCTTTACATAATTATCATCAAAAGTAAACCTTTCCCTGTCCCAGTCACACGAGCATCCAAGCGACTTCAGCTGGTTTATTATCCTGCTGCCATACTTATCCTTCCACTTCCATACTTCTTCGATGAATTTATCCCTGCCAAGCTGGAATCTATCGATATTTTCTTTTGCCAGGAACTTCTCTACTACGTTTTGGGTGGCTATCCCTGCATGGTCGGTACCCGGCACCCATGTGGTATTGTATCCCTTCATCCTCTTGTACCTGACAATTATATCCTGAAGAGTATTATTCAGAGCATGCCCGATGTGCAGATATCCTGTAACATTGGGAGGAGGTATAACTATGCTGAATGGTTTCTTTGATTTGTCTTTTTTTGCAGAAAAGTATTTATTTTCCAGCCAGTATTTATAAACTTCTTCTTCGAATGATGAAGGGTTATATTTACCTTCAATTCCCTCAAACATTTTAAGCTGTTTTTTCCTTATCTTTCAGAAATACTTTATTATTAGAACTTCCCAGTATCTGGGGTTCAACTTTATCCCTTACAACTTCCCCGGTGATTACACATTTATTTATGTCTTTGCGCTCGGGTATCTCGAACATCACGCTTAGCATTACTTCTTCTATTATGGCCCTCAGCCCCCTGGCTCCGGACCCTCTTTTTAATGCAAGCTTCGAAATCTCCCTTAAAGCATCGCCGGTAAACTCCAGATTAACGCCGTCCATTTTAAACATCTTTTTGTACTGTTTTACCAGGGAGTTTTTCGGCTCAACCAGAATTTTAACCAGGTCATCTTCGGTAAGGTTGTTCAGCGTGCTTAATACCGGCAATCTCCCTATAAGTTCGGGTATAAGGCCGTATTTCAATAAATCTCCGGGCATAACGTTCGGAAGGATCGTATTGATCCTTTCGATCTGTGCCGGAGCTTTGCCCGATACGAACCCGACACTTCTCCTGTTCATCCTTTTTTCGATTATACTCTCCAGTCCGCTGAATGAACCCCCACAGATAAAAAGTATATTACCGGTATTAATCTGTATGAAATCCTGATGCGGATGTTTTCTTCCACCCTGGGGCGGAACATTTGCTTCGGTTCCTTCCAGTATTTTGAGCAGCGCCTGCTGGACCCCTTCACCCGATACATCCCTTGTAATAGAAGGGTTTTCAGACTTGCGGCTTATCTTGTCTATCTCATCCAGGTAAATAATTCCTGTCTCGGCCCTCTTGATATCGAAATCTGCCGCCTGTATCAACCTCAGCAATATATTTTCAACATCTTCTCCAACATAGCCCGCTTCTGTTAATGATGTCGAATCTGCTATGCAGAAAGGAACATTTAGTATTCTTGCCAGGGTTTGGGCCATTAGCGTCTTGCCGCATCCAGTTGGGCCTATAAGTAAAATATTGCTTTTTTCTATTTCCGTATCATCCTGGCTCAGCTTACCCTCGTATTTAACCCTTTTGTAATGGTTATAAACTGCTACGGACAGTACTTTTTTTGCCCTTTCCTGCCCGACGACGTAATCATCGAGGATTGAATATATCTCGGCCGGCCTTGGCAGGTCCTTGAAATCAACCTTCTTCTGCTCCTTTAATTCTTCGTCAATAATCTCATTACACAGATCAACGCATTCATTGCATATATAAACCCCGGGACCCGCAATTAGCTTTTTTACCTGGTTCTGAGACTTTCCGCAAAAGGAACATCTTAAAAAATCATCACTTTTTTTCCTGTTATCTGATGACAAATCTATTCTCTCTCCTTTTTATCTTATTTATATTTTAATATTTTATATTAGTTCTATACCTTATATTTTTTGTTAAAATTTTAATAAACGGCATACCGTCACTTCTTATAAATAACCTCGTCTACTATACCGTATTTTTTGGCTTCTTCCGCACTTAAAATAAAATCCCTTTCTGTATCCTTTTCCACTTTTTTTACATCCTGCCCCGTATGTTTTGCAATTATTTCATTCAGGAGGGCTCTCACCCTTACCATCTCTTTTGCATGTATCTCAACATCAATCGTTGTTCCCGAAACACCACCCGAGGGCTGGTGCAATAAAACTCTCGAATTTGGCAGTGAAAACCTCTTTCCCTTTTTCCCTGCCAGCAGTAGAACTGCAGCTGCGCTTGCTGCCTGCCCGATACAGATCGTCGATACCGGGGATTTTATAAACTGCATGGTATCATAAACAGCCAGAGCAGAGGTTATCACCCCACCCGGGCTATTTATATAAAGCTGGATATCTTTCTCAGGGTCCTCCGCTTCCAGGTGAAGCATCTGGGCCATCACCACATTTGCCACGTTATCATCAATGGCAACTCCCAGAAAAATAATCCTCTCTTTAAGAAGGCGGGAGTAAATATCAAAAGAACGCTCCCCCCTGTTGGTTTGCTCTATTACCATTGGAATTAAATATTCATTATGCATTTTAATCATCTCACCTTTTCATTTACTTTGATCCAGGAGTCCACAATTCTTCGTTACCTGCTTCATCTCCTGTTTTGTTTTTACCCGGTTTCCATATGCTTTTGCTACCTCCGCCACCTGTACTTTTTTCCTCTTCTACTTTTGCGTTGCTTACAAGCAGGTCGATTATTTTTCTTCTCCTTAAAGTCTGGACAAGATTCTCTTTCCCGTCATCGCTTTCAAGGAATTCCTTAACTTTCTTATTGTCTTCTTCTTTTTCATATATTTTTAGTATATTATTTTTTTCCTCATTTATCTCTTCTTCTGAAGGTTCTATATTTCTCTTTTCCACCCTTTCCAATGCTTTAAAAATCAAATACTCTTTTGTCTCTCTTTCAGCCCTTTCCCTGATATCGCTATCAAGCTTATCTTCCGTAATTTTAACGGCTTTAACGTATTCTTCCCTGTTTATTTTCTGATTTTTCAAATTCCTGTCAATTTCTTCATTTATCTGCCTGGCCCTTCTTTTTAGCATCGCTTCAGGGACCCCGGAATTTATATTATTAACCAGGTAATCTATAATTTCCCCCACTATCTTTTCTTTCCTGAAATTCTCCTTCTGTTCAATCAGCTTCTGCCTTAAGCTGTTCCTGAAATCTTCCTCGTCTTTGTAATCACCCAGACTTTTCAAGAAACCTTCATCAAACTCTGGAAACTTTCTTGCCTTTATCTCTTTTATGGATATATTATAATCTGCCTCCCTGCCTGCTGCATCCTTATAATTTGGGTCATCAGGCAACTTGAGGGTTACTTTCTTGCTCTCGCCCTTTTTCATCCCTATGAGTGAATTTTCAAAATCAGCAAATAATGTACCTGACCCGACCTCAAGCAGGTAATCCTGCTCACTGCCGTTGCTGAATGATTTACCGTCAATTTTGCCATCGAAGTCCAGCGTTACATAATCACCTTTTTCAATAGGCCTGTTGTCGCTGACGGGTTCAAGCGAGGCAAAACTTCCCCTTATGCTGTCTATCTGGCGTTCCAGCTCTTCATCGGATACATCAGCGGAAATCCCTGTAACTTTTATACCTTTATATCTGGGAAGTTCTATCTCCGGCTCAAGGTCCAGTTCTATTTCAAACCACAGAGGCATGTCTTCCTTAATCTGGGTAATCTTTACCTTTGGATAATCTATCGGGTTCAGGCCGGACTGTTCGATTATCTCGGGATATAACTCGGATATTGCCAGGCTTGCCGCTTCGTTAAGGACATACTGCCTGCCATAATTTGAATCTATAACCTGATAGGGAATCTTCCCTTTCCTGAAACCGGGGATATTTGTTTTCTTGGATATATCTTTGTATGCTCTACCGATATTTTTTTTTAGGATATTATTTGTTATCTCTATGTCCAGCTTAACCTTATTTAAGTCAATTTTTTTCTGGCTTTTTATCTTAAAACTCAATTAAATTCCCCCTAAAAATAGTAATTTTCCTATTTCCACGCTAAGTTATTTATTATAATAGAAAATAAATAAAATACAAACTTACATATGGATAATTTATCTCATATAACCAATTTTTATATATCCATATACAGCATGCAGCAAGAAATACATAAAATACATTAATGTTCTTATATTTTGATTAAATAAAACTATAATTAATTAGATAAAAGACTAATAAATATGCCAATCTGGTAATTTTTTTATAGTAATTAACCTCCGGTTAATTAATGATACTTTATTGTTATAATTAGAATCATAATTTGTCATGCCAACAATGGAATTCTTAATTTAGCGTAAAATAAGAAAACTATACGATAATTCAGGATAAAAAATTTCTGACCCCGTGAAGTGGTTTATTTTCTTTAAAGATTACTTCTTTTCTGGTGCGAGAGAGGGGACTTGAACCCCTATAG
>Ga0180433_10001906_pt1 | contig 33833 bp, 55 predicted proteins | sample SS_ome_8_FD_132980 | JGI IMG/M metagenome (GOLD analysis project Ga0180433, IMG submission 132980) | Hypersaline lake sediment archaeal communities from the Salton Sea, California, USA - SS_1_D_1 metaG | ecosystem: Environmental > Aquatic > Non-marine Saline and Alkaline > Hypersaline >...
ATACCCACGTATGGCTTAGGATATAAAAATACTGTTGCTCAGGAAGCTGCAGCAAAGGCACTTCGAGAATATGGGGCATACGTATTTTACCAACTTGATTAATGAAAAAAAGATTATTAAAGGAATTAGAAAAACAAAGGTTTTGGAAAATAGCCAAGAAAGTAGGCTTTCTAAAACTAGACTATGAAGATCAGCATTTATTAATTTTCAAAATTTATCAGATTGCGGAAGAAATGAGTAGCAGGAAAATAGATACTACCCCAATGATCGGTGAGCTAGTATCTAAATACCTTATTGAGGACTAATTATGGAATTTGGAGATCAAAAGTTAATAGAAGAACAAAAAAGATTAGCCAAAATAGAAAAAGCAGAAAAAGAACATAAGCCCGTATTATATAAAGTTGTGGGTGAGGGTAAAGTTTGGGTTAAGGCAGAACTAATTATTAAAGCCAGATCGGAAGAGGAAGCTGAAGATTTGTTTTTCAAAGAAATTGAAAACTACGATTTATATCAATTTGATTATTGTTCTGGAAATGAGGATATCGAAATTGAATCGATTGAAGCTTTACAAGCCATAGAAGAGCCGGATGATAAAACGCTAGATCTTTTTAATACAAAATCCCCATGATATTTTTTACGGCTGATACTCACTTTAATCATACAAATATTTTAAAGTTATGCATGCGTCCTTATTATTGTATCAAGGAAATGAACGAGGATATAATTGAAAGGTGGAATACCACAGTAACAACAAATGATACTGTTTTTCATTTGGGTGACTTTAGCTTTTCAGATCCAATACCATTTTTAGCCCGATTAAATGGGCAAATTATTATTATAAAAGGTAACCACGACAACAGATCTGTACGTAAAAAGTTTAATCTATACGCCCACCAAATGCGCATGAGGATTGGCAACTTTTTTTGTTTATTAAATCACCGACCCCTATATTCAGGCACTAATAAAGATCACCACAAGCCAAAAGAAGAAATAGCTTACCCTGCAAGATATGATTTTATAATCTCTGGGCATGTTCACGAAAAATGGCTTTGGACAGGCCGATCTTTAAATGTCGGGGTTGATCAGCACGATTTTACTCCGATCAGTTGCGCTCTTGTCCTAAACTTACTTTATGCGCGTAAAGAGCATCTTATGACTAAACATGCTACATCGTGGGATAAAATTAAACAAAAAAACTTAGACTAATAGTTGGTTCATTCAACAAACTTACCTACCTAAACTAAGCAAACTTTACCTACTAAAATTTTCAAAAATTGCAAAATTTATATAGGATTTTCGTGTAGGTTTTATACCCACTTCTTTATAATTCAAATACTTATACGTAACGCAATTGTGGCACGCTATTTGCTAATTATATAAATTGTAATGGCTAACGGACTCAAAAAAATAGGGCTAGTGGTTATGATAGCACTGGCCCTCTACAAAAATGAGCCGGGGGGATACCGAAAAAATACCTTGACAAACGTAACACGTTTGTGTTACGTTAGACGGTAGAAAGGGAATTTCCATGAAAATCCACCACAACGAACAGCAAAAGCTTTTTTACGCGGAAGCGACGAAGGAAGAGCGCTTCCCGCTCAAAGAAGCGGGGTTCTGGTTCCACGGGCCAGAATACCGTTGCAGCTTCTCTGGGTGCAAATGCTGCGCCCTGGGGCTGGAGTGGACGTGGTGGACCACAAAGCCCGAGGTCGCGTCCAGGCTCCTGGAAGTCTGTGACGATGACGCAAAACGTGCCCTTACGGGGCACGTCCAGAGCATGGAGGCTTCCCGAGCCTCTGACGCTAAGATAGATATCCCCTGCCCCGAGGGACTCGCTTACAGACCTTTTCAACGGGCCGGTGTGGCTTACGCAGCCGAGCGTAACGCTACAATGATCGCCGACGAAATGGGACTTGGGAAAACCATACAAGCCCTGGGGCTCGCCAACCTAAAAAAAGCAAAAACCATCCTGGTAATTTGCCCCGCGTCCCTCCGACTAAACTGGGCACGAGAGGCCCAGAAATGGCTTGTAGAGCCACACACGATACAGGTCGTGGCCAAACCTTCGGACGATGTAACCAGCGCGGGCGTAGTGGTAATTAATTACGATCGCTGTAAGGGTCCGCACCTTGAAGCGCTGAAAGCCAGAGAGTGGGATCTCATAGTAGTGGATGAGGTACACTACTGCAAAAACCCAAAAGCCCAGCGGACGAAGAATATCCTGGGCTACTGGGATCGGAAAAACCGCACAGCAGTTCCTGGCTTAGTTGACCGAGCGAAAATTAAACTTTTTCTCACGGGCACTCCGATCACGAACCGCCCCATTGAGCTGCACCCCCTGGCAGCAAAACTCGATCCCTGCGAGTTTGGGAATTTCATGCGATTTGCCAAACGATACTGCGACGCCCACGAGACTCGGTATGGTTGGGACTTTTCGGGCGCAAGCCACCTCGACGAACTCCAAGCCAAACTTCGCGGAAGTTTTATGGTCCGGCGTCTGAAAAAGGACGTGCTCAAAGAGCTTCCGGGAAAGGTCCGGCAGGTAGTAGTCTTAAATCAGAACGGGTGCGCAAACGCGGTAAAAGCAGAACAAAAGGCGTGGGCGCAAGCCGGGGGAGCGGACTTTGACGCGCTAAAAGCTAGCGTAGAATTGGCAGCCGCAAGTGGGGATCAAGACGCTTACAGGGCCGCAGTACACGCTCTAAACGCAGCCATCCGGGTCGCTTTTGAGGATATGTCGGAAGTTCGCCATGCGACAGCCGAAAAGAAAATCCCCGCTGTGCTTGAACATTGCGATGACGTGCTCGAAAATGCGGGAAAGCTAGTGATCTTCGCGCATCACAAAAAAGTGATCGCAGCGATCAAAGAGCACTACGGAGACACAGCCGTAGTCGTAGACGGCTCTACACCTAACGATTCCCGCCAGGTCGCTGTTGATCGATTCCAGAACGATCCTAGCATTAAAGTTTTTATCGGGTCGATCAAGGCCGCCGGTGTTGGCCTAACACTGACCGCAGCCTCCCACGTTGTTTTTGCCGAGCTGGATTGGACACCGGCTAACATGACTCAGGCCGAGGATCGCTGCCACCGAATTGGGCAGACCGATTCGGTAACCGTGCAGCACTTAGTAGTTGATGGAAGCCTTGACGCACGGATGGCTGAAATCCTCGTGTGGAAACAGGAAATTATTGAAGCTGCGCTGGATAATCCTGAGAAGGCTATCGAGGTTCCTGAGGCTAACGAACTCCCCAAACTCAAATATCCCAAAGCGACTGATGAGCAGCGCAAGGCTTGCACGGAGGCTCTTCGGATGCTCGCAGGACTGTGTGATGGGCCACTTAAAATAGATGGGCGCGGATTCAACAAATGCGATAGTGCCATCGGAAAAAGTTTGGCGTCGCGCTCACTGGATCGTGAACTAACCGACGGGGAAGTTTTCCTGGCAAAACGCATCCTGCCAAAATACCACAAGCAGATCGGCAACGATCTAGTGGAGAAAGTAAAAGCGGCATGAGTCACTACATATGGTCATGCGGGCATAAGACTGCTAAGTCTTACAAAACCATGATTACTCAAATCGAAGCAAACAAAGATCACGAAAACAAATGTAATAGAAGAGAAGGGATTTCTTGGTCCAAAACTTTCAACCGGCAAGGTTGCCCTTACTGTGGGAGGATCTCATGAAAGCTCAAGTTACGTTTCACTTCAACGTGGACGACATTATATCGATATGTATTCATTGCTATCGGTACACCGGAGTTAGCTTAATAAAAAGTAAAAAGCACATACTCAAAACAGTCCGTAACCATTTTGAAAACTACGGCTACTGTTTGCTACAGACGGAAGTACCGTCTTGGGATAAACGCCTAGATCTAACTATGGAAGAAAAATTGTTCGCAGCATGGTGCAAAGAACAAAAGTGGGGAAACTAGGCCATGTCTAGATTCCATTGTTATCACGATTGGGCCATCTATCCCCCTAACCAGACCACGAGATACAAATGCCTAAAGTGCAGTGCCATCGGGTTTTACGATGTGCATAGCCATTCTGTTTTACCGTATCGTTGCACAAAAATCGGTTGTCGAGAAGAAGCCATCGATACGGTTAACGGTGTTAGGCTCTGTATCAGGCACCGCAATGAAGCAAAGTTAGGAAAATAATATGCCTATTCATTACACCCATAATTGCTCAACTTGCGTGTTTATCGGAAACATAACTTTTAATAATAAAGTTTACGACGTATATCGTTGCCCGGATTCACAATACACTTCAACCTGGATTGCCCGAGATTCAGATGCTATTGGGGGTTACTGGTCCATGCCTTACAATGTTTTGAGTAATCTTACAGAGGAGCAAAAACACTTAGCGAGTCCGCTTTGTTTACTTATGCAAAAAATGGCCATTGAATACGAGAAAAATAATGCAAGATAAAAACCAAATACAAGTACGTGCTTGCCAATGTATCCGTTGTGGGCATCTTTGGGTTGCGAGAGTTATACTATCAAGCAATACAACCAACCTCTCAGGGGAAGCTACAAAGTGGTGCCCTTCTTGCGGATCAAAAGCGGGATACTGTGGCCCAATACAGGTATTAAAATTTGAGGAAAACCATGAAAACAATCTGCGCACAATGCGGAAAAATACTTACTGATGAGTTTGGGAATCGTTTACATTCTGCTAATTTTGATTCAGAAATACCACACCCAACTAAGTACTTTACGTATGCATGGTGTAATATATGTGCAGCAAAACGCAAAAATGGTGAAAAGAAACGGTATGTACGTATATATTTTAGAGATCACAACAGAAAAGCTAAATGGTATTGGGCTATAAAGATTAAGAATAAAAAATATATAAGATGCAAAAAAGATGGTGGTGATTTTTCTTACATGAGAAAATGTGGTACTGAAATAGAGAAATTGTATATTATGTTTGGAGAGCCAGAAAAAGAGATTCCAGCTTGGTTAAGTAGTCACTATGGGTGGTTGGTAACTATATAACCATTGAGGAAATACTATGCCTATTCATTACACCCATAATTGCTCAACTTGCGGATCAAAAGCGGGATACTGTGGCCCAATACAGGTATTAAAATTTGAGGAAAACCATGAAAGCTAAAGAATACAGATGCCCCCAGTGCAATACAGTTTTGCAGGTCATGCTTTTTCTTGGGGTCGAACCTGATGGTTTTGTCTGCCCCGAATGTAAGATCTATTACGGGGTAGATAAAGAAGGCAACCCAACAAAACCTTTGGCACAGGTGATATGATGAAAAAATTTATAATTATCAAAGAAGAGATTAGATCCAAAAGACTACCCCAAGGCTATGAGATCCAAGAATCAGATGTTGGAAAAAGTTTGGATCTTTATTGGGGCAAAGTTTTACCAATCGACATTGGAAAAAAAGTTTGGGTTAGGTCCTACGGATTGGTTATGGAAAACGATGAACAGCGAAAGGAACGCAAAAATGAAGCCGGAAATTAAAATCGAAGGAATAAATTTATTATCCTATCTAAAAACAGCATTAAAACACATTACAGAAGTTACAAAAAAGGTAGAGGCACAAACCAAAGAAAAGGTATGGGATCATTTTGTATCCGAGGGAAAAAAATTAACCAGGCAACCCCAAAACTTTTGTGGGATTGATAAAACATCAAAAGCTGATTGCCAATTAAGGAAAAAGGCATATACCACAAAACTCACACCGGAAGAGCTAAAGTTACTTAATAAGTATCGTATCAGTACCGACAAGATAGTGTGTCAGGAAGAATCCTTTACGGTAAATCCTGAATACCAAACAGACAAAGAAATTCTGGACAAAGTAAAAAAGAAGATATCAGAGATTAAAGATCTGCCAGATGACTTCTTCATTTATCACACCGAAGAATTATACAGCGCAACATCCCCAAAGTCTATCCAACAAATATTTAATAAAATTGACAATCCAGAAGAGCTAAAAACACTTCTAAAAATCGTTTCCACAATTGCTATAAAAGTAGAAGAAGTTGACGTAGACGATAACTTCATACAGGTAATAGCCAAAGAGATCAAAAAAGGAAAGTGAGGTTGCCATGGAAATTGGAAAAGAAGAACTGATGGAAATGGCTGTGGCTTTAGAAGAGTATGCTCAAAGAGGTTTGAGCGATTACGCGGAAGCTCTAAACATCACCTCGCGGGCCAAAATAGCCCTCAGAAAAAAAGATTACGATAAAGAATACGCAAAAAAACTTATTGAACAAGCACACAGCCTAATCCATCGAGGTAAGAAGTGATTTACGTGTTTGAGATCGACACTAAGGACGGTACAGTTATTCGAAATAGATGACAAGATGGAAGCATGGGATTTTATCAGGGAAGCTCTGGAACAAAATGTATCTATTCGCTGGTACAAGAAAAGAGAAAAGAAAGGGCAGAAAGGGCAGAAATGAAAGATTTAGATTACGTTCGACAAATTCTACAGTTTGTGTTTTTTGAAGTAACAGCGGATCACATCAAAGCCCAAAATACCCCAAAGGGATTGGCTGAGAGCGTCTCCTATCTAACCAACTCTTTAATTGTATTTGTAGCGGATACAATTAAAGATATGTGCGCGGCCTTGGAAATGAAAGGAGTACGCGCTGAAAAGCTATACCCAATCCTGATGGATCAGGCTACAAGAAAAATACTCGAAATAGACTTTAAAGGATCTAATGCACACAAATTTATGCGGGCAGTATACGCAGCTATGCAACAAGACGAAAACCGATACCTAAATTAAAAAGGAGATTACGATGGCACGCTATCACGTAGACGGAAAAATCCTAGATTCCGAACTGGCAATTAACACATGGGAAGAATCAAAAACATGGGATGGGAACAATCATATCTCAGTGCATACAGGGACGCAGTGGGATCACCAAACATTAAGAAAATCCAAAAAAGGTAATTACTGGATTGAGCACTCAAGCTAATGGGCTAATGCCCTCCCCCATGCTGAGATCATCTCAAAGAAGGTTGCAGCAAAATGGCTACTATTAAATGAAGATGAGTTACCGCCAGACCTAAAACAAATTGCCGAGGATGTTATCGAATAGATTTTACTAAGAAAATTCATACCTTATAATTCCCTTGACAACTACCCACCAAAAAATATAAGATTTAGTTATGAAACAGGGAATGCGTCAAATATACAATGGGTTTACCCGAGGTACTGGTGGATTAAAGTGCTATTGTTGCGGTGCCCACTATAGAGCTATGAAAGCTATAAGAGCAAAAAACAAAATAAAAAATAAGCAAATTACCCGCGAAGCAAACTCTAATGGATTACACACCCGATAACCACTCTCTGTATTGGATTTATGGCCACGATCCCCAAGGATACAATTTTGATACTACTCCAACTATTGTAGAAGCCAAAAAAATATATCAAGATTTTATTCAAGATGGATGGGATGAAGTATACATATGGTATGGTGACGAGAATAGGGCTTTTACTGAGCTAGATCCCTACCTAAGTTTCATAAGATAGCTGGTATTATACACTTTATGAAATCTATTACAAGCTTTCGTGGCGAATACGCTTTTCTTAGTAATTTCTATTCAGCATCAGTCCCCTTCCGGGGTATTATCTTCCCTACCGCCGAGCATGCTTACCAAGCACAAAAGTCAAAAAGCCCAGAAGACCAAAAAAGGATAGCACAAGTCAAAACTCCCGGAGAAGCTAAAAGATTAGGTAGATTTCTTAATCTTTATTCCGGATGGGATCAGATACGTATCCCCATCATGTTTGCAATTATTTACCGCAAATTTACTCACAACAAATATTTAGGTAAAAAGTTAGTAGCGACTAACCCAAAGATACTAATTGAAGAGAATACATGGGGCGATAAATACTGGGGAAAAGTACACGGAGATGGGCTTAATCTATTAGGCTCGCAGCTAATGCAGGTACGTTGGCTTCTCATAGAAAAAGGTTGACACACTCAAGTACTATTATTAATATAGGTACTAGAGATTCGATTCAGCTTGGTATCCTGGTTCGATGTCTAAGTTGGCAGACTCTCTTTCTCCTAAGCATTTTAGCTTAGGAGTTTTTATTTGACAGGATTAGCCTAATACAGTATATTACCTTTTGGGTGTTAGAAGTGGCCTTGGATTGGTGATCGCTCCCGGAATTATCCGGGAGCACTTTTTTATTGACACGTATTACTATTTTGATAAGTTAGCTAACGAACGTGATCTCCGGAATAACCCCCTTCAATTACCGCTACGATTGAAGGGGGGTTTTCCTTGACACTGTGAATTAATTAAGATATAAGAAAAATACTGCGTATCCGTCTGGCCCCTCAGACTTTGGCAAGGGTTTGGGGGGTACTTTTTTAATCACTTCTAGCAGAAGAAAAGAAACTCGATCAAAACTAATATAATTATTCCCCCTAAGTAATCACAACCTCATAAATATAACCCAAGGTCATTGCGTTTGGGCGTTTGCTTGACAAATTCAGGGGAAGAATAGCACCTAAGTTTCCTCTATGCTTTGGTATAAACCCATGCGTAGGTCTTCCTGCTTTAGTTTTTGACAAGTATGCACCTTCTTTGCCTAACATTGGACCAAACCCAACAAAATAATAAGTCTGCTGTACCACGTCACCGGCCCCAGTTGCTGCATATTTTTCCCCAGTGAAAGTTAACCTATCTCCTGGCTGTGCTGTTTGAACCATGGCCCAAACATCATCAATAATATATTTTCCTGCTATTGGCTCATCGTCAACTTCGTATTCGTCCCCAACAATGCGAATTCTCGTTTGTGCTCCTTTAATTAAAAGGTGGCTTTTAATCACTTCTAGCAGAAGAAAAGAATCTAGACCAGAATCCTGCGGGTAGCGCGGAGTATATTCTCCCAGCCCCCATATAGCCCCCAGGGCCAACCTGATGCAAAACAGTACCCTTGGTCCTATATTGTTGTTTGAAGCTCACAGAAGCCTTTGTAAAGCGGTTCAGGATGGCACTAATCATCCCAGACAACTTTCCGTAGTGATCAATGACTAAACTATTCCCACCCAAAGCATAATTGAAATCAGTATCGATAGAAAAGATTCCCTGAGATTCCAAAGCTGCTACCGTAGCAGCATCGATTAAGATTGTGCCGTATTGAGCAAATGGGTAGTTGTCTACGGTCAAACTCGTATAAGGTGGAATTGCATTTATGAATTGAACACCGCGATCTAGGTAAAAGATTAAATGTTTATCATCATATCCATAGAAAAGCTGAATGTCGGGGTCGGTAGAAGCCCGATCCATGTTTTCGATATAATCACTAATAGATTTTCTTGCCTTGTCTACTTGGACCCTGAGTTGAGCCGCGTATGCATAATACTTGGTAGAAACGGATTTTACAAAAACGTTATTACTGACAGTGACATTTTCTAATACACATCTCGTAGCCAGTAAATACTCTTCGTCATAGGTAGAAGCATCAAAGGAATATTGATATATCCCTGTACCCGCGTGAGTAATACTAGCCCCACCAGATGCCGTAAATGATCCTGAATCTTCCGATGAATCATCTGATATGTTAATCAAATTAAAAGAACTAGTGCCCGCTACATCTGTTAGGGAGTTTGTCAACGTATCCCGAACATAGAAAGTAATGGGCTCGGTTTGGTTAGCCAACACTACATGAAAATCGGTAAATGATTGGCTCATGCTGTCCTCTGGGCAAAGAGTAATTTCTTTAGCTTTCTTATAGCATCGTCAAAGATAGCACAATCGGAATTTACATACTGATATTGTAAGCTCTGAATTCTAGGCTCATCCTTAAAAGAAAACTTATAGCTAGTCCCTAGCCTTCTAGCGTCAATAAGTTTGATTCGATGCATAAGCAGGTAAGCTGCTAAGGGTAGGTCGTTTGTAACAAAGACCTTTACAGAGACAACCTTTTCTTTATCTTGCTCATTCACTATTGTTTAGCATATCCATGATACTTTGAAATTGATCTTCCGTGGCCGCGTCAGCAATAGACTCAAAGATAATATCCGGATGTAGATCAAATAACCTGTCTAGCATAGTATATTGTTGGTTAGCATCAAATTGATCTAAGAACAGATCAATAACTGCCCTACGTTCTTGCTTGGTTAAATCGTATAGATATTTTGGCACTAATAACTCCAATCAAAGTCAGGCATCCTATCCCCATATATCTCGTAATAATCTGTCAGATAAACTAAATGTGATTTTATCATACCCGGATCAGAAAAATCGTCATCCACACCAGGGGAATATAAACCATACCCTTCCAATAACTCTCTAAATAGAGTATCTGGATTAGTTAAATCCAAAGTAAACTCGCCTGTATTTTCGTTGTAAGTAGCTTCTACACTACCCCCTCCATGAGTATGAATCTTATCAAATATAGATTCTACCCAACTAGTAAAAGCCCTAAATGCATCCCCTTTAACTTCCTCTTCGATCTTAAATCTCTCTTCATCTAAGCGATCTAGATATTCCTCCTCCGATTCGTCTTCTTCCTGCTCAATATCAGATGGGTATATAGGAATGTCCATTTCATCAATCGATTCTAAAGTATCCCCAACATGCTTTGGCAATATGTCTAGGGCTTTGTCTAACGATATAGTAATACTTACACTATCTTTTTGGGCAAATCTTGAGCGCATCATCATACCCTCAAAAGCTAATATTCCAAACATCCATGACATAGCTAACATTACCAAAATCGTCCTGGACAATTAGGAATGGTTCATTGTCAACTTCTAACACTTGGAAGTCTTCCCCAGGAAATGCTGCGTGCTTTACCCAGTCTCCTGGTTGTATATCAATTGGGAACTTTCTGCCTGTAATCTTTTTCTCAAGCATGTATGCTTGATGGTTCATCCTAGAAGCAATAGTCCTAAGCTCTTTACCTTGTGAAGTCTTGGATAGGATGTATTCGCTATATAGCTTAGATCCAAAGTCAGGCATACGGGCATTGAGATAAATCATAGCCTGATCTTCTTCGTCAAATACCGCAGCATGCTCCATCAAGCTTACGAAATTTTGAGGAGTAATACCCAAAGACATATACCAATGTTTCGGGTAAGGATCTTTAATATGGTTTTCCACAACCTGAGCAATGAAATCCTTGAAGCTCTTTTTCGCTGCAGTCTTCAACAAACGGTTGGCACCACGAAACAGACCGAATAGAAATAGATGCAAACTCTCGGTCCAGTCTTCCGGGTTTTGGATCTCTGCATTCTTGGCAAACTCTAAAACCTTATCGTAATCCCCTTCCATTTCCTGCCAAAATACAGCCCATTCGGGTCGGTGCTCTTCCGCAAACTGGTACACACCTTGAGGCTTTGGATCTAGCCAGGGTCTTTGTGCAAAGGGCATATTAGTACTCCTTAGTACATCATACGAGTTCCGGGCTCATATACTTCTCTAAAATACTCTAAGGCCAGAGTCTTAGCATCTGACTTACTTCTAGCTTCTTCACGCGCAAGCTCTAACGCTTCCTGCCAAGTATTATAGTCTACTCTAATACCGCGTTCAGCTTTGAATTCCTCAATCGCTTGATCTACACCTTTATCGATCATGGGACCTTTGGCCGTGTAGTGCATGGCAAGACCTTTCCTATAGTAAACTCCTAGTGCTTAGGACAGCACTATCCAAAGTTTCTGTCGATACAATATCGTAAACTGCCGCAGCAATTGTTTCAGGATCATTAGCGGATAACAAGGACAATAAATAAATTAACTTATCACGCCCTAGAATCCCAGACAATGCAGCCATAAGATCATCAGGCCGAAGATTTTCAAAAGCAGCCTCTAGTATGTTTTCCAAGATAAAACTACTCGGGGAATGCTTCATAAGAGATTTGAAAAACTCTTTAGGATACATGAAAATCAAATTCTCTAAACCCATACCCTCGGACATTCCTGGATCCGTATACCCTTTACCTTGGGAAAACTTTATGCGCATACTTTACTCCAGCATTAAAAATTTTCTTTGATAGACTTGTAGATTCGTCTTTTCTCTTTATCCGTTAGGTGACGCATAACCTCTTCAAAAAAGATGTCACCATAACTTTCTACCGCGTCCTCGATAGCATCAATTATACTATCTTCTTCTAGATAAGGTATAGCATACTGAATAAGATCATCAGCTTGATGAAACACATCATCCATATTAAAATCTACCCAATCAATCTGTTCTAATAAATCGTCCATATGTTCAGGATGGGCGCTTATGAAGTCTCTAGTCGCTGCGTATTTTACTTCCGTATCGTCCTTATCTACATATAAAGCATCAATATCGGAAGCTATTTCTACCAACCGATCTTTTTTCATGCTCCGCAGCACATAGGCAAGACCATCTAATAATGACTCTAAATCATCCTTACGCCATTGACCCCAATTTTCCTCTTCCATAAAAGGGAGATTATACGTTTTGTCTTGCGCATACTTAATTCTCATTTTTTTTTACTCCTCCTGGTTAGTGTATACAAACACACAATTGTTGTAGCCCTTGAAAAGAGCCATCACTTCAAAAGATCGATTACCTGAACTATTATTGGTAATAGTAATTTGTACAGGTAAACCTATATACACACTTCGATTTGGATCAAAATACTTTGGTATCGTATCTACCCCAACATTAGCAGGGAACCAAACATTAGGATAGTTCATATGCGCTACGACCCTATCAGCACCGTCAGGGTAATTATGGCTCTCAGATAATTCCCCATTGAAATAAACATCCACTTGGTAAGTAACAATAGCTTCCAAAGGTCGAACAATTAAAGTCAAATCTGTAAATGGTGTATTGCTTCTTACGGGTATTACTGAAGCCGTACCAGATGCACTCGTAGTAACAGTACTTACAACCTGATTGACAATAGGATAGTTCATCAAAACCTCACAAAATACAAGGAAGGGGGATAATGCCGAGGTGGGGGGATTGTCCTAACATTATCCCCTTTCCTTTGCTAACTATTTAATCGCTTTTTCAATAGGATCGTTTAATTTATTCAATCGATCCCGTGCCCACTTCTTTACTTTATCGTATACACCATGCTTCTCAATATAGGCATAGTCAGCTTCTTTCAAAATCTTTTGAATCTCTCTAAAACTTTCCATGACATTCAGCTCTGGAACTTTACGGCTTGCTATCTGCGAACAGATATTTTCAACCTTCGGATGAATCAAACTCTCAGGCTGCTCTACGGCAGGGGGGATAAGAACGTCAGGAAGATTACGACGTACTCTATTAATCTTGTCTTTAGAAATTGCCCTACGTTCACGGTTGATCCGATAATACTCTTCAGCTTTATCCGGATCTAATAATTCTAAAGCACCCGCATTCACTGCAGCATACAGGTCACGGCACGTTCTCAAAGATTCAGGATCCATCTGATCCGTAATACACACAGGATCATCTCCCGGTGGAATAATAACCCTACCACGAGTTTCACCCGCACCGACCTGTAACGGGATGAAACCGGGTTCTTTAGTAATCCCAGGATCTCCGGTAGCATTTCTTACCCAAATGGGTAATCGCTTATTAATAAGGTATTGCAAAGTTAACTTCATAGGTTTTTCACTTTTCTTCTTGGCTTGCATTTTTTTCTCCTTTTCGTTGGCAAAGCAAAAATAATAATACAATACTAACAAGTATACATAGTATAAAGTTAACTATTGTATGCTATCTTTGATAAAGTTAATAAGATGATCAATAGTAACTAAAGATTTTTGTACCTTAACTTTTTTCCCATCTAACAACACAGATCCAAGACTAAGATCTTCCCCATTGGGTGCTTCTATCTGACCACCAATTATAGATCCTCTTTCTGTCTCAGTCTCAGTCTTGTTTAATATAAAGCCCATCTCTTTTAGTTCAGGTACTCTGTCACTTAGTCTATCTATAGCTATGGGGTTAAAGTATACATCCTCTACCTTGAATTGATCCGATAATATATTAATTATCTTTTCTATCTTTAGCCCTAGTTCGTGAGGAACCATAAAACCCTCCAATAAAAAGGGCGCAATCAAGGATCCCTCGAATGCGCCCTAATGCATACATATCTAAAGTTTGTTACCGGAATCGCCTACGAGGAAGCGGACGCCTAGAGATACTGGCCCTTCTTCTTGCCCTACGCAAAGAAGCTAATCGGGGGCTTACTCTTCGAGCTTGCCTCATGCGACGTTGCGCTGCTCTACGCGCCAAAGCTCGAAGCCTTGCTCTACGTACTGCTTCTGCGGCACGAAGGGGTCTACGTCGAGCTACGGGCCTTCTGCTAATAGGTCTCCGAGCAACAGCCCGCCTACGTGCCACCGGGCGTCTACGCGCTAACGGTCGCCGCCTAGCTACCGGGCGACGTGATCTACGATCTTCGAGTTGATTATAAATGCGCTCTAGGCCACGCTCAACCATAGCTACTGTGCGCGAGTCCCTAGCACGCATAAGCATATCGTTATATCTATCAACTTTAGCCGCCAAGTCATTTCGACCTTCACGCTCAAGATACTCAGCCGCTTTGTCCAATTCGTTTCTAAGTGCGATTTTATTGATCTGCATAGCCCTACTCTCCTTAGTATAGATTAGAAAAGTGGTTACCCTGACCAAGGGCTAGTTGATCAAGGTAACCGATACGAAGCACTCGCCACAAGTAACTACAGCCGCGAACCGTAGGCAACACCAGCAGCATTGCCAAGGTACATAGAGATCAGCTCATAGAAGAACCAACCCTCGCGGGGTCTACCTTCCATGAATTCATCCGTGGGTTTCGAGAACAACTCAACCCGGATAGGCATGCCACCCAGGTACTCAGGAGCCGCAACACCGTAAACCTCTCCCGGACTCAAGATCTCATAGGTGTTTGTGCCAGCGGTCGTAATAACCATAGCATTGAGAATCACACCGATATAACCAGCAAGAATTAATTCACGTTGCGCAATCGGGTCTACCTGCTGGCTTACGGTGGTTACGAGATCAGAGATCTCTTGACGATGGACGATGAATTTGTCCAAGACAAGGCGATGCCGTTCAACCTGATATCGAATACTCTCTAAGGCAGCCAGGTTCAGAGCCGCAAAGAAAGTAGTCGTATTAGCCGCATTCGCGCCAGCGGCAAACAGGTTAATCATAGCCAGGTCTTCTTGGTACTCGATGGCTTGACGTGCCTTATCTTGCGCTCGTTGCACGATATCAAACTGTGCGCGGAACTTATCCTTGATCTCAATCGAAGGATAGGCGGTAACTTCAAACTCCGGTGGGTAGTAGTAGCGACCCTCAACTACGCTCTGCGGAGTCTGACCATCCTCGGCAATCTGAAAGCCAAGGACATACGGATCTTTGTCGTAACGAATAACATCGCCTGATCCTACGGTACGGGGCATCCAAACTTTTCGAGCAAGACCCTCGTAGTCAATCACTTCTTTGATCACGTTGACCATGCCCTGGCCAACCATCCTAAATCCCTGAGACGTGGGATCCGAGAAAGCCTCTTTCAAGATAGCTTCAGCTTCGGCATCCTCCATGCCATCTGAAAAAGAAGCTTCACGAGCAATCTGATACTTACCACTCGCAACACCGTCCAATACGCCTTGGATCTTATCCAGAGCTTCTGCGTTATTGGATGCATTCAGCTCGCCATGCTGACTGAATAAACGTTCGGAAGAAGACTCAGGACGCTTACCGTTCCGAGCCACCCTACCGAAACTAGGCGGATTGAATTCGTCTCCCGTCCGCTTGTCAATAGAGACCGTGGCAGCGGCGGCTTTCTTAAGATACGGATTATTGAAGCGCATTCTTAGTCCTCCTCCTTACGATTTATTTTTATTGTTGTTTACGCAGTCACACGAACTTGGGCAACCCCAAGGAACGGGTTAGCAGCAGTAGGAACGTTAATACAGCGACCACAAACAGAACTGATGGCACCACCGGCAACTCCAGCGCTAGTCCACAGGCTATTAGCATCGGAGCGCAGCGCACAATTCAAAGTGTAGGTTTGGGCTACATCGTATTGATCGGTGTAGAGAATCGCATCCCCTTCGGCAATCGCAATCCGATCACTTCCTAAAGTGTCGTTACGGCACCGATCATAATTCTGACTCGTACTCCACCTAGTCGAAGACATCTCGTACTGAAGCTGAGAGCTACTGACCGAATACTCATACCAAATAACCACAGTCTGGCCTGCCGTGATTGCACCTGCAGCAATTCGAGTCACAACGCCATTAGCCGTCGAGATAGAGTAATCGGTACCCTGCGTATAGGTGGTCGTGCCCGCAGAGTTAGTAACCTTAATCTTAGTGGTACCAGTGATATTGCCACCACGAAGATTAATAGTTCCGGTCGTAGTTGAGAAACTCTGAGATTCTACCGTTGTTCTAATATAAGTAGAAGCAGCATCCTTCCAAAAGGTCCCAATAGGAACCGTACCCGAAGCTGCGGTTGTAGCAACGGTAACACCACTGGCATCAGTAGCCAAAAAGGCAATCATACCAGCAACGATGCTAACATTGCTATCTACACGGTAAAACGGACGATAGTAAGCATAGGATACTTGTTTGTCGATCATAGTTTATCTCCTTTGTAGAAAAACAAAAATATAGGTTTACTCAGAACAATGGCTTACATCTTTTTTATATACTGCCCAACATGGGACAGTCTTGGCTTAGGTAGTGCTCGTTGAATTCTCTGTGCTAACGATTCAGCTTCATTAGGGGTATAATCACTTGCTGTCGAAATATTTAAAGAGTTGTGAGACGCCTGCCTTCGAAGATCTTGCGCCTTTTGTGACAATTTAGATCCAGAAGAAGCAACCTTGGGAACATCAGTGTTCATCTCACCAATGGCAGCTTCAATTTCAACAAAAGCTTCGTCGCTCTTAGCTAAGTATTTTGCGGTCTCATTAAGCGCTACATCGAAATGATCCATAGAAGCCTTATGAAAAGTACCTTCTATAGCCGTAATGGCATCCGAAGCTTCAATGCCAAAGTTGTCTAAAACCTCAAGCATGGAAGCCTTGAGCGGATTCGAAACTAGATTTTTATTCATAGCGGTCAAAGCCAATTTGAAAGCACGGACAAACCGTCTGTGGTGATCTTTACCGCTTGCGGTCTTGTGTGCCTTTTTCTTAACCACGATACGTTTGGCATTGTACTTTTTGAGTGTATTTACAACACCTCTAGCCTTCATTTGCCGCAAAAGATTAATCCCGAAAGATCTGGTAGCCTGAATAGGATTTTTAACCGGGACGATACAAAACGGGATTTCTTTTCCCGCTTTCTTCTGTAAGACGATCCAATTCCTTTTGTCTCTAGCAAGCTCCAACTCGATATTAGCAATCTTGAACATATCGGGGGCCGGATCTGCCTTAACCTTAGTATTAGGGGCAGAGGGAATCGTGCTTTTGTACTTCTTACTCTTTGCCTTATCGTAACTAAAAGAATCACCAAGATCCTTAAACGGAGTCATGCTCTCAGACTTCTTGTATAGACGGGCCTTTCTCGCAGCTCTTAATTTTGATTTAACGCTCATTGGATCCTCTTTGCTCACGACCAAATTATCGGGATTGATACCGAATTCCTCCGCAGTGAAATCTTCGCTTTCTTCCTCTTGGGCTTCCTCAAGCTCTTCTTCCATCCCAGAGTCCTCAACACCTTTTTCAATGACCTCTTTAATATCTTCTAAGGAATCCACGATGACTTCGTTAGTATCGGCCAACTCATCAAGTTTATCGCCTAACTCTTCGAGCTGTACCTCTTCCTCTTTTTCTTCCCGAACCTCTTCTTCTACCTCTTCCTCAATTTCAGCCTTGTCCGGACCTTCATCTCCACCACTAGGTCCTTCATCCCCAATCTCAGGAACGGGAGCTTCGGCTTCTTCCTCTTGCGCTCGAATTAGATGCCTACGCGCTTTGTTGGCTATTTTAGCTCTAAGCCCTGGTTTCATGTGTTACTCCTTTGTACAATTTTAGGATTGATTAAATAAATTGTTTAACTAGTGTTTTCTAACCTTAGTTAAATCAACCTATCAACTACCCGTAAAACGGATTCGGGTAATCTAGATAGATTGGCCTGAACATAACGAACAAACTCTCCAGCGTCCTCCGTTGAAACCAGATTATAGAGTAAAGGATGGTTAGCTATACTTGCTGCTTTTTGTCGTTTACGTGCTGCAGCTTTTAGCAAGTACTGCGTTGTCGCTCCAGCATATGCGGGATCACCCACAGAGGACAGCTCTTGATACTCAACGTCACCACACTTTTCATATACTAATTTACCGTTGATATAGCTCATCTTGTGCCAACGGATATGATCACAAATCTCATTATCCGTATAAGCACGTTTATTACAGTAGCTACAATCAACATGCCCACAGACACAGCCCATGGAGAATTTATCAATGTCTCCGCTCAACAAACCTTCAGCTAGTGGGGGATCCTTTGTCGTATCCATAGCAACAACAGTAAGTACATGCCTATCTTTAGGATCACTCTGCATATAGTAGGCATCGGGGATAAAACCACGAGCCGCTTTCGGGTTAGCCGAAGCATGCTCAATATGAAAAGGCACGTTACGAAAAGTCTGAAACACAAGACACTTGTGCGCTGCCGAGAATCGAATTAATTCCTCGTGTGGAAACATATCACCATTACTGTTTGGGATATCTGCAGCAACCGCTCTGGGAACAGGGAAAATGTAATCGTCAATGCTTGGAGAAAGATCGTATACCTTAGCAACCCCAGCCAGAACACTAGGCGATATTAAGTTTAATGCTCTTTGTACCGTATCGTGCTCTATATTGCTGATGTCAGCGTTTTTCTGAGCGCATTTACTAAATTTCCCTGAGGATTGATATACACCTACGACGGGTACTGAGGCAATCTTATAAAACATTAATCTACTCCTATAGGATGTGAACTACCTATAGAAGTAGACTAACTTTTTTTTGAAATAATGTTTAACTAATGTAGTTTTTTAATCTTTTGGTGGGGTGTATTCTTTACCGCACTTCTCACATTTCTTAGTTTCCTTATTAATCTTACCTCCACACGAACAATAGATTTCTTGGATTGGTACCTGACCACTTTTCTTAAATGCCATTTCAAACCTCACTAGGTATCGATTACAGGAGCTAAAACACCCTTGCAAGCCTGATAAAATACATACAAAGGTTGCTTTTCTTCACCAAAAGCTATCTTTACCTCATCCTCATGATCATAGAATAAATCTTTTAGCAACTTCGAATTAAACTGAGCCTTAGCCTTTGTCTTCATGTCGATCCGGTTATCTGAAGAGAGTTTTACACTACCCATATCGGATTCTAAAGTCAACTCCTTATCTAGATCAAGGTAGACATGCTGACTCGTGTTACTAAGGGCGTTTATAACAGCGTTATTCTGAAATACCCCAGTAGCCGTCCACGATTTTTTATCAACCACAGATTTATATTCTTTTACCTCATCTGTTTTTACTAATCGGGAAACAATGTGCCATCTATCCGTAGAAAACCTAATATAGTTTTTGTAAGCTGATACCTCAATATTACCCATCTTCCGCAATAGTACAGAAAGAACCTTAATCACCCAAGAACTTGTGACACCACTTTCTATATCAGCCCAATTAAAATTTGCCCCATGCAGCCTATAAAAATCAGCTACAACTATGCCCTCATTACAAATGTAAGCGGGCATCGAACTTTGCGCTCTTAGAATATACAGTAGTTTGGGTAGGTCTTCTGCTGTTAAAGTATCTTGAACCCCCCAGGTACAAGAACTCAATAGGTCATCTTCTTTTCGTATTTTAATATCAAACTTTTCGTGCTTAGTAGAGTTTCCGATCACCACATTTTTATTTTTAATCTTGAGCACAATCCTACCATTATTGGGGATACTTAATCTGGGACACGCAAAACTGTATACCGTTCTTGGTTCCAATTTATCCCCGGAGTGTTCCTTAGCAGGTATGTCTGTAAATATATAAAACTCCCCATTAGTAATAAATAACCGTAAAGTGTTAATCCGCTTAGTAAAAGACAAGCCAGAAAATCCTAATAAACACTTGTCTGATAACTTTCGAAGCGTAGCTATAGACTTATTAAAAATCTCAGCATCAATAATCATAATCCATCCTCCCCATCACGGTTACAATACAATTTGTAGTCACAGTTAAAGCAATATTGATACTTAGTGTTTCTAGGAAATTTTGCCTCATTTTTTAGCTCAAAAACTACTCGGCTGTATTTTTCAATGGCATCAGCAATAAGTGCATCTGTGATCTCATAGGTCTTTGCTTCCCGCTTCGTGCCCATATGCTTTAGGTATATGTATTCACCGTAGATAGGAAAATCTTCTGGTATCTTACCCATCCTCCGTAACCAAATACCATAAGTAGGAAGCTGAACTGACTCTTTGATTTGATTCTTCGTAAACGGCTTAGAGTTGGTTTTATAGTCTACAATTTTTACACAGTCATCGAGCTTATCCACTCTATCGGCTTTCCCCCAAACCTGAACATCAGAGATAGATACATTAAACAACCGCTCAATAAATACCGTCTTTGGAAAAGAATCAAAACCAGAGTAATACTCTAAGTAGCCTTTGAGCATAGTATGGATACTTTGTACATCGTTTTTTACAAACAAACCACTCTTTATTTTATCCGGGACTTTATATTCTTGGTAAGCCTGCCTAAAACTATCACTCATTAATTTTCGTATATCTGTCGATCCTGAATTAGGTAATCCCTTGTGGAAATTTTCCAAAGCCTTGTGGGCAATACTCCCAATCAGAAAATACTTATTCTCTACCTTAAAGGGTGACTTTATATAGCGGTACTTGAAAAGACGCTTACACCCAAAGTAACAATCAACCTTGGTCGGCGATAAAGACTTAACTGGCAATCCCACTTTCGTACCTCACTAGTCTTAGGTTTTTATCAGCTATGGCCCAACCCAAAGATATTCTTTCTCGAAGAACTGACTTTACAATACTTTCCAAATTCTCATAGCCCCACTGGATCTTACCATCATACCAATTACTGACATAGGCCCATCGGATAAAATCGTTGAGTCTATAATTAAAAACGCAAACATTATGACCGCCAACATTATGACCGTAAAATGGAACGGACAATAAAAAAAGATCTCGAACCTTAATCTTAATTCCAGTTGTCCCGGTCAAAACACCACGCTCACTCATGCTCCTAATCATATGCATGGCAAAGTAAGAATGATCATCGCAATCTCCTTGGGGTGCGCCCTTCTCTAACCATCTACCGTAAATTGCCTTTGGGCTTGAGATAACGTCACCTAGCATGTACCATGTATCTTCACGCCAACCAAATGAACCTATTAGGTTTTCAAACTCGGTTGTAGAAAGTGGTTGGGGTAGAACAACTGAATCCCATTTGGATTCAAAAGCACATTGATAAAAGCGACTCCAAAGGTAGTAAAGCCTACAGCGAAGAGCAAACCAAACTAGCACCTTAAGTATTTTTATCTTCAATCCTAATTTCTTTTGCATGGATCTGCTTTCCTAATTTTCTTTGAATAGCTTCTGGTAATTTGGAACCCGCATAGTAAGAAAGATACCCATCTTGCTGGATAGCCCAAACACGCCACTTTTGTTCTTTAGCTTTAGCAATGGCATCCTTCTTAATCTTTTCTTCGAAAAAACCTTCGAACCAACGACCCATTACTTCCCTTTCCTTCTACGTCTTTGTGCTTTTCTAGTTTGTTTTGCAACTTTAGCTCTTGCCCTTCGTCTAGCCAATTCCTTTTCATAGGTTATTTTCTTTTGTAGAGCAGCTACCCTACTCAGCGGGGCATCACGACCGATAGCTCTAATAATTTCTTCTTTTGCTTGCCCCGGTAATTCCTTAGTCCTATCTTCTTTAAAATCAGTATCCATATTTTCCTCCTACTCAACATAATACTGGAAATGCATTGGATCTTTGGGTCTTCGCCAAAAGCCACCCCACTGCCACCCATACTGCTTAAACAGAGTCACAACCTCAACCGGCATATTTCCTCTTGTATTTAGTTTATTCTCCTTCCAATTAATATCGATTGCCATCCCATAAGCATGTAACGACAATGACTTTGTTGGATTAGACAGCTTATGCCTTGGAACAAAACCACCTAGTTGGTAGATCGGATATAGATTGTCGTATTTATTAATTATGTAGTCGTAGAACAAATTTCTAACGTTCAAAGCTAATTTTTTGTGAACTTGTATTGTCCATAACTTATCCATTAAAGGGATTGGGACAGGCAAATTTAGTATGACCAAATTTTCTTTGATCCATGCAGGATTAATCTTTACAAAACCCTTTCTTTTAGGGTCCTCAACATAGCCCATCTTTCCTACAAAATTTTTGAGTTCTTTAGGATTACTAGGCGGTGTATATGTTTTTGATCTGTATTCGCCCTTGATTACTTTGTATAAAAAATTAACGTACCAACGTATTAGCATTTCTTACCCCGATCCTGTTAGCAAATTTGCCCCTCCCTTCGGAATTAACCTCTCTATATTATCTATACGCTTCTTAGTATCCCCATCTACAGGCCCATTACTCTTAATAAGATCTAGAACGTCTTGCACATGAACCCGATCATCCATTTCTGCTAGTTTAGAAATCTGGTCCTCCAGATCCTCTGCAAATTCTTTAGTAATCGAGCTTTGCTTCGAAGCCCCAGGTAAGGGCAAAGGTGATGCCCCACCGCCTCCACCGCCCCCAGGGGCACTTCTAGGGGCTCTGGGGGCTCTAGGGGCCGGTCCTGGAGCTTCCTCACCTTCCTCCTCACCTTCAGCTTCAGGGAAAAACTCAGGATGGTCTACTACGTATTGTCGCTCCTCTTCCTGATTCTTACGCTCAACATCCAGGTCAACACCCGCACCCTGAGAGTATGTTCTGTCAGAAAGAATACCTCTATCCTTAAGATCTCGCCACACACCCAGGATAGAAACATCTTGACTTGGATCTAGGTTTTTGCGCCACTTAATAGTAGGTACCAAAGGATCTTTAGGTCTTTGTACTCTGATCCTGTTTTCTAATTCTTTTTCTGGGGTCTTATAAAAATCGTGCATTTCCGCAATAGGAACACAAAGTTTCTTTATGATCCACTCTTGCTCAAAAAGCATACGTATTGAAGCCAGCCTTTCAAGCAATGTTTGAAGACCAGCGACCGCACTCGCAAACGAGGTTTCCCCCACCAAAAAGCTCTTGGCAATACCCATCGCCAACAGTTTGATACGCTCGATAAAATCCCATTCACGAGAGATCAATAAAACCCTGTCGCTTACTCCGACTAACTCAACACTTAAAGCATTATGAGTGATAATGGCAGCCAAAGGATCGGACTCTGCCAAACTTAGCTGATATGCTAAGGCTTCTTCGTCTTCTTGACTACCTAACCACCCTGTCGCCGGATCACCCAATTTGAAAATTCTTAATGGGGCTGCATGTCTTTGTGCAATTGCCAAGGATGCATTAACTACAAAGTCTTCGTACATAGTGGTACGATATAGTCTTGTATAGAAACTCGTTCCACGTATATCTGTAGAATTAATCTTACGCGCTAGAAATGTCGTGTTCAAAGACTCCAAAGGAATAGCTCGATTCATCCTAAAAGCATTCATAATGTCTCTAGGTATGAATTTTTGAAGTCTCCTAAACAAAGGGTCCTGCGCGTTTACAAGTTTTCGAATCTCTGGCGTTGGTAATAACCAAAGCAAAGGTTGTTCTACCGCAAGACCAACACCTTCAATTCTTACGTAATCTGGATCATGCGGAATAACACGCTCCCATATACCTTCTGTAGAGTCAAAGATAGCATGCAGAATAAGCTCTCCGGTTATCAAGTAATCCCTGGTAAAGCCCGCGAGCTTTGGGACTAAGTTTAACTTATTAAACATATCCTCGTAAACTTTTTTTATTCCTGGATCATCAATACCAACTAGGTCGAAAGCAGACCATGGAAGCTCAGAATACATGTCAGTTGCAATTGACACAACCGCGTCCCTGCGATACATCTCACGCCATACAGCATTTGCTAATCTTCTATTCCTTGGAAAGTAATATTTATCAGGGGTAGACTTTCTATAATCGTAAAAAAGAGGGGCCTGTGCAACACTGTTACCCCCAGTATTCTCACTTCCATAAGCGTTTGTTGCGTTCAATTGCCCACGCTTACGCATAGAGCTGTAAAGGGTAAAGCTGTGAGGGGTTTTTGGTGGGCTCTCTACAGCACTACTCTTTTCGTATGGTTGTTGATCTGCTTGTCTTCTGGGATCCCCATCTTTACCAGGCACAATTAATTGTCCTGTTTTTTTCATACCCAACCATACCCTTCCGGTTTAGTGTCCCTCAATATGTCTACGCAGTTTTGATCATGATCATTGGCAATACATAAATCACAGTTTGTTAAACCAGAGAAAGGGCAACGCCCATTCCTTAACTTAACATAAACCTGCAGCTTACATGGAGGATTGTATATAACATTATGTATTCGCCGCCCTCTCCATTGCTCTAACATAGAATTTGCTCCCCGCAATCCTCTCGATGGTATGCATATTCACAGGAGCACCGCCATTAAAGACTGCTTGCAATACAGCTTCCCGTGCTTGATTACAGGTAAAGCCGTACTGTTTTAGTTTTTGTACGGAATGCGTAATAGGTCCCAGGAAGATAACCTCTTCCCTAGCTACCAAAGTAAACATTTTACTAACTCTGTCATAGAATAATTCCATAACATCCTCCAGGCTATAATACAAAAATTACTTATGTTTTTGTCACGGCAGTAATCTTGGTTATGTACTTTCTACAAAATATTTCAAAGTCTTTTTTATTTATATGTATTCTATAGTTCCCAAAATTAAAAGATACGTAAGGCTCGCCTGATGTCATCACAGGAACATAAGCAATACATGCACCACGCCCAACGCATTTTAGCGTTCCAGGCTTTTCTTCTTTGTAGACCGCAGCTCTGAGCTTCATCGTCTTCTTGCTAACCGCATAGCTTGGCTAACCCTCCTTGCCGTTCTTCCAGTTTCAGAAGCTACTAAAAATTGATCCATTATATCTATACCCTCTTCAACCTCGTCTATGTTTTGCTCAATCCCAAAGATAGCATTTTTCACAGAATCCCACACACCCTTGAACCAGTTTTTAACCTTGGTCCATACCTGCGCATCAACCCTATAACCCATCCGGGTCTTTCCAGGTTCAATAATCGCAAACTCTTTTTGTAGCTTCTCTTCTATAGTATCGTTTGCCATCCTAAATAATTCAATCTCTTTATCCACCTCTTCTGCAATCTTTGGGAATTTGTTTTTCAAAAAGTCTAATACATAATTCATCTCTTCAATTGGGCCTGCAGGTACTGGGGTACTCAACACTTGGGCTCTTACGGCTACTAATTTTTCTTTGAACCGTCTTACAACTACATCTTCAAGATTAGCTAATGTTTGTTGTTCATTGCTCAAAGTAGAGTAGATAGACTGCATAATCTCGGTACGTTTTATTTGCTTTTTCTTTAGCTTTTCTTGAGCTTCCTTCATCATTTCTTTTGCAAGATCAACTTCGGATTGGATATTATCAATATCTTGCCCCAACGCTTCTACCCGATTTAATGCTTGTTGCGCTGCTTTATCAACTTCCTTCACATCCATAAACTTCTCAGGAATAAATTCACCGTAATCATGGGGAGCCCTTCTAGTAGGGGTTGTTCGTTCCTTAAAAGTCTCAGGCATATTTGGCTGATCTGGGGCTGCCATAGGTGCGCCAGGAAGCGTAATACTAGTAGTTGGTCCCTTGAGTTTCTTTTGACTTTGTACGTAAATCTTATGAGCTACTTTTCTTAGCAAGTAAGCCTTTCTTAATAACCTAGATGTATCAAAGTCAATCTGATTGGCCTTGACTTCCAGCTCTTTCTCTGGTTCCATCCCTACTACTACGTGATTAGCCGATCTGCGAATCAAAGGGTATACATCTTTGTTATTAAGCCTTATAAGCTGCCCCTCTCTGAGACTCTTGAATGGACCTTGGTTTAATGTCTCATGGGCATATTCTTGGGTTTGTTTAATTACGCTATTTACAATCTGAGGCGAGAAGCCCATGTCCTCTAGTAAAGCCTCTATCTCTTCCCACGCCATGCCCATGAACCAATAAGACTTGGCATGCTGAAGAGCATCGTCTTTAGCAGAGTAGTTATCTTCCTCTTGAGCTACCCTGTTTATGGGCTCTTTATTTATAAGCCTTTGGGCCAGTCTAAGAGTTTCTTTAGGGTACTTATTGGTCAAGCGCATAGTTAAACTCCTATAGGTTATCTAGCAGCCTATCAATCTCAGAAGCGTGCTGTTGAATCTCAAACATGTTATCCCGTAACATATTCTCAAGACCGGGATCTAGATCTATAAGTTTATTACCAACTTCTTTAGATACTTCACCAGCAAGCATCGTAATGGCGTATAATAAATCTATGATGTTGGATTTAACTTCATCTGGATCGTAGTATTCTTGGGCTTTGATCTTCATAAATAAACTCCTCTAGTGTTGATAATCAATAACACCTAAATTTCTAGTATACATATCGTCTATATCATAAACCACTAATCCGTCATTAGTAATCACAGCAGAAGGATCAAAATGATCCCCAAACCAATTAACCAATTCATAGTTGTCAAACGCTTCTGCAGATTCTACTATATTTTTTGGGTTAAATTCCATACTCAAAGATTTAATAGAATCTTCATAATCATCATCCGGGTTTCCTTCTCTCTCTATGTATTCTTCTATGTATTCTGGTAAAATGTTTCCACTAAAAAAGTCTTCAGTAATAGCTTTAATCACTAGATTTAACATTTGTGGCTCATTCATATTAATAAGTCTAGCATTAGGCTTTGGCTGAATAAGCCATACACCACCATCTTCAGTAGAGTACTGAATACCAACATCCCAACTTTTGCTGCATAGGATAATGTGACCCGTATTTAGGTCGTGTCTACTAGACCTACCATGGATCCAAACATCTTTAGGTAAGGGATCAAAAGGATTTATATCCTGTATACCTACGCTACCAAAAAATCCTTGTCTTAAATACTTTCCCTTTCGTATAATTTCTACCAATTCTAACTCTTCTTCACGACCCGTCATAGGGACGATATAAACTGTTCCCTGCTCATCTATGTCTTTGCAACCATCGAACCCCATTTTTTTACCGCACTCACCCCGCTTACCCTGAAGCCACCACGAATCTTCCGCGTCTGCTTTGTCGTGATACTCTGATGCTCTTCCATCAAGTATCTTTTCTGCAGTTTCTAAATCAACCCTAAAGCGTTCTGCAATATCGTTAATAATCTCTTCGTCGTATAACTTATACACCGGCACACAATCGAAATCCGCTTCGTACACATAAACAATAGAGCTTTCTGTCATTATATAAACACCATCAGAGAAGAATAAACAATCACCCGCTACACCAAAAGGGTTAATATCACCCTTCTCTATAGGTTCTGGGCTAGTATGAATCATTACTACTCCTCCGGAGTAATAACATCTAACAAATCGTTTAACTGCACAGACATTTGATCCGCATGATCAGCTAAAGAATCCGTAATCTCTATTGATACCTCACCTTGATCCAATAGCTTCTCTATCTTTTCTTCGTTCAACTCTTCTTTGGCCATATCTAGTAGCTTTTCTACAGAGGCTACCAAAGACCCAGAGATCTCTTGGATCTTAGTTTTCAACTCAGTTATGTTTTTGATTTGTGTTTCCATTTTTATTAATAACTTCTATTGCGTGGGGCTCTAGGCATTAAAGCACGATCGAACATATCCCAGGCTTTTATCCAAATGTGCTCCGGGATAGCTTCTAATTCTGATCTAGAATATTCATCGGATAAATGATCTAAAACAATTCCCCAATCCTCTAGCAACTCTTCATCCTCTGTCCCCATCCAGGATGCAAAATTAGCGTATAATACCGCAGCCAGCTTTCTTGCATCCCAGTCCCTCTGCGCCCATTTTCTAGAACTATACTTCTTCCGAATCTCCTCCCATTCTGACTCATCCATCTCATAATAATTCGAATCATCAACTTCGTACCCATCAGCTTTTAGCTCTTCTACCAAATCTGGTTTGTCCATAATAATGGAATATGCGATATCCATATCACTGGGTGCTTCCCACATACTACCCATGATACTACCTTCATTTACAGCCTCTTCAATATCGAAAGTATGTACAGTTACGAAACCGTCGTCATGGTCCATGTTATCTAAATAGATTTTGAAAGCGTTGCGTTTCATGTTTTACCCCTTTCTAATTTCCCACAGATCTCTTTTGGTATGTGCTGCCTTATCCACTCTATTGTCACGCAGGATTTCATCCAAAACGTCTTCAGCTTCCTCGTCTGACATTTCTAGGATCATAGTTTCTAGCTCGTCATCGGGACCTGTAATTTGAAGCACCCGATCCAATTTATCTAGCACTTCAGCTTGGAACGCGGCATTATGTCTTAGAGCAGCACCTTTTCCCTTAGGTATTTTATAAATACCATCAGCCGGGCTTATGCGTAACCCACAGCGACAACCAACACTCTCGTTTTCAATAAACCCACCAACACCATACTCCTCATAAACAAAAAGCGGACGATCACATATAGGACAGCGTTTGTTATCTCTCACGTACTTAAAAATTTTTCGGGTTTCCCTATCTTTGGTTTCCCAATCTTGGGTTTCCAGATCTTGGAACACAGCATTATGTCTTCGATACCCTCCACGTCCACTAATAGGAATTGGGGGGTTACCCTCATCATCTATCCAATCTTCTGCACATTCTTCACAAAGGTACACCCAACGATCTCCTGTATTACCAAAGGGGTGATGCATATACGCTTTGTACTTTGCTGGATTCTTATTGCTCTCATCGTAGTACAAACAATGCTCACATAGTTCTTGTCCTGCATTATGTCTTCGATACCCTCTATGTCTTTGCGATCTGACTCTCATAATTTCTCCCTCTCTCTCTCAAAAGTTATTAAACTTAGTGCCAATATCACCCAGTATAGAAATTAACTTTTCCATACTTTCTTTGAGAACTTTATACTTCTCTAAATCTTCTACAGGTATATTATCGTCTTTAGCTGCTAATTCATTTAACTGTCGATACTTTGTATCCAGTTCAACTAAAGATTTAGCAACAGTAATATTAAGTTCAGCAATTTTTTGATTAATCATTAGGACACTTCAACAGAAGAATTAAGCTTAATACCAAGGGCTTTGCAGCTACCACCAGGAATTTCCAAAACACCACGAACCCTATCACAAGACCAATGCTCTCGGGCACCCGGTTGGGCATTATGGATAATCTTGGCCACCTTGAGACCTAGAATGTTATCCTTGATAAACAGAATGTCTATTGGGAAGCCCACAGAGCCCATATGGAACGTTACGTGGTCCCCACCAAAGGGAAACCACATTCCCTCGTCTTCGGCAAGGCTAGAGACCACTTCTAGCCCTCGGGCTTTTTGCCAAGCCGTCGAAGCTACGGTAACCCTAAAATTGTGATCATTTACCTTGACACGCTTGGTAACTTTTGGTAAGAAACTAAGATTCCTGACAGGCCACCAAGATCCATCCACGTAGGCATAGATACTCGATGTGGCTTGGACTATACCCCGCTCACCGTTTGGCAAAATAACTTCCATACCTTTTTCTATAAAAGGTACATGGGGTCTTCTCTGAGAACAATTGTACATATCGTATCTCCTACACAGGTTCATAATGGTTATCGAATAGTGCAGCAGGATGACTACCAGTACCACCGTAGGAAAGAATATACTTAATTACATTGGGAGTAGTTTCTGTTACCATAATCTCTATCTGTGGGTTATCTTTATCCCTATGCGTAGGAACAAAGTCTACTGTAGTTATCTTTTTGTGGGGGTTTGCTGAAACATTGTCCCAAATCTCATAAAATTCTTTTGCAGATATTTCAGGACTAAGACCTCTAGCTTTTACAAATAGACTATATGAAGATTGTTTATCTTGTCCATAACTCTTAATTCTCTGCACAAGCTCAGTTGTATCCAGATCAAAATCCGGTACGGGAGTATTTATATTTAACTTCGTTGCTTCTAGATCTTTAGCAGAAATCCTCATAAGATCCTTACGACCAATCGATTACAAACTTTGCTTGCCCATTCCCACTAATCACGGCCACATCCATACCAGTGTCTATGTACGCTTTCTTCATCCCAATACATCCTGTTCCCAGTATTCTCCACCAAGAGCATTAATAACACGCTCTTGTGTTTTATTAATTATGTCTTTCACAAAGTCAAACTCCGCACCTTTAGGGTGAGTGAATATAGAATTAATGTAATTACCGACCCGAAGGGCAGCATCGTCTAATATTAACTTTGTAAGTATACTCACATGATGTTCTACATAATCCTTCCATTCTTGATCCGTAAGGTGAGCATATTCATCCTCAGTATCAAATATGCCCGGTGTATTGTACTCTCTTTGGGATATTCTATACATGTTATGCTCCCTCAATCAGCAAGATAACATTGTTGAACTTTCAAACCGTTCTCATTTAGGGCATCCCATATGTCCTCAAATTCTTCTTCTGACATAGGATCTGAGAATTCTACCTTATTAGGTCCTACCCTTACATCGTCCCTTCCATAATCATCCAAAATGTCATAGAGTAAATCCTCAGAACCGGGACTAAGGTACCAAACAAATTTAAAGTAGGTACAATCTGCCTCATTGGGCATAGCTACCCTCTCAATCCTCGAATAGCCCTTCTCAGATATAAACTAGCCAACCTCCCTGTACCTTTGCCCCTTCCTTCCCCTTCACCGTACCCAGGACCACCCTCTTTGCATGGACCTGTGTTTCTATTCCTACGACCACCTCCGGGTTGTCCTCTACCCTTACCAGATCCATCTTGCCTTGGTCCTCTTTGTGATCTTCTAAACATTTTAATCCTCCACACTTTCTAATTTTGATACATCACCACCATCTGATTCATAAGAATCAAATGTCTCAAGAACTAATTCACCATTTTCATATAACCCATCTGAACCCCTAGTTAGGTGAGGACGATCCCAACCCATTTGATCACACATATCATAAAATTGATCTTCCGTTATAATATATGAATCCTGTGAGTAATGATCACTCACAAGAACATACTTTTCATCTTCTTGAGCTAGAATTCTTAATGCTTTCTTTAGTTGTCTTTTTGCAGCCAACTCTAATGGTTCCTCACCAGTATCTTCAAATTCTACAAACTCACGATACTCATGAGTCTTCTCAGGACCCTTGGTGTCTTCTTTAGTTTTCCAAAGTGCATCCCATATCTCTTTAAGATGATTCCAAGTTGAGCTTTGTTTTACCGCTTGGATCCATTCTTTGAGATTAGGAAGTTTTGGTTCCCATGCTTGCAATGCCCTAATCAACTCGTTTTGCTCCCCGGCAAAATCCAGGGCTTGAGCACCCCTACTTAGCATATCCGATATACTTCTGTTTTTGTACATCGGGATGCCAGTAGGCCCGCTCCAAAGATCCTCTTCAACCTTGGTATAGTTTCGGTTCTTTACTTTGACGTTTGTACCAATTGGGGCTTTATCTACATCAACTTGGGCTCTTCTTCTATTTGCTCTTTGTACCGTAACAGGATAAAAGCCGTACCCCTCTAATTTTTGTTCTGCTTCCTGTAAAGAATCTGCGTCTACTATATTACCGTCCGCGTACTCAACAAAATAATATGGCCCTTTCTTTATAATCCAGGCATCTTCATCTTCGGTACACCACTTGCTAATAGTCTCTTCGGGGGCAAACTCTTTAATCACTTTGCCAGTATTAGCATCAAAAATACTTAAATCTTCTTTGAGCACATTAATGTCTTTTGCCCATCGAGCATAGGCTTCTTCAGCTTGCTCCAAATTATCGTAGTCCTCTTCGTATAAAATCTCACCATACCCCTCCCCTGGAACTAAGTTAGTAATTGCTACCGTATATTGATCAGGGTATTTTTCACTCCTAGGTGGGGCATGGAAAAAATCATCATGACCTTGGGCTTGCTTACGCATAAGGGATCCTTTCTTTAGCTTTCTACGTTGTTCCCTTAATTGCTCTACTTGATCTTCTGGTAGCAATACACGCAACTTCATAAGAGCACTTCCGGGAGATGGATTATCGATATTCAAAAATACATCGATTGCGTCCTGTATCTCAGAATCCTTACTGAGTTGGGCGCTCTCAAACTTATCTATATAACCACGAGCTAAATTACCAACATACGCATCTATAGTCTTATCCCCCCGATCCTTTGCTGCAAACCACCTATGCTTACCATCTAGTATAATCACATCCGGGGGAACACCATGGGTACCGAACTCGCTCTGAATTCTTCCTACATTATTAATATTAATATCTACTATGATAGGACCTTCTGACATAGATTTGGCATCTTCAACCAAGGTAACCGGAGCTACAGAGTCTATAGGTATAGTATCAAGATAAAAGACATCACTTCCGATCCAATAATCAGCAAGATCCTGTGCGTCTTTGCGCAGGTTGTAATACTGATCAGATAAAATCTGTGCTACTTGATCTTTATCTATACTACTAGACAATATTACCTCCCTCGTCGAATTCATAATCATTAATAATCAAGGTCTCAGCTATAGCTTCATCTGATGTTAAACCTTCGTACTCATCCTCTAGTCTCTTATAGATCTCATCTGCAAAATCTCTGGCATCGTCTAAGACAGCATCTTCCAGCTTATCGGCGTCTCTGTTTAATCCGGCTAAGTCTTCTTCACTTAATTCATATTCAGAATCTAGCCATTGAATAAATTTTTCCATATAGTCGCCGTCTATATGCATTGTCTTAGAGTGGCTATAAAAACCATCATGATAAATTTTTGCTCCTTCTCCGCTGATTTGATCTATAAACTTCATAAAAGTAGGAAACTCATCTGCATGTTTAGGAATCCAATCGTCATATGGAACACTGCCTACCCAACAGGCACCATCACCCTGAGACGAAAACCCAGAAAAATAAATGTCATCAATATAAAATCCTTTTTTCTCTCCGTCTTCTTTAGCCCAATCGTACACGTAATCCCACCAGTCTACTAAATCTGTATTGATATCTCGATTATTCTCTATAGCTTTTTTTTTGGGTTTCAGGATCCAGATCTTCAAACTTTTTTCCCTCTTGTGCAAAACGTCTCATTTTAGCTCTCCTCATAGCCTAAGTAAAAATAGTCTTCGAGTAATCTGATTACTTCGTCAGCCGCTTTATTTCCAGGCATACCCATACCACCAAAATAGGTATCCTTAAAATCGCTGATGTCAGGCAACTCTTCCAATACCCATTCAGGTGCGGAATCTAAATCGATACTCCATCCGGCAGGGATCCTAGATACATCAACGTAATCATCGGTAGCATAACCAATGATTAATATGATATCACCAAACACACCCTGTAAAATTAATTCGCAATAGGCTAGTCCAAGGATACCGTCATTCGTGTCTGTCTCAATAGGGCTAAAAACATAGTCATGCCAAATACGGTCATACTTTAAATAGTCATCCAGTAAACTACCGAGGTGGTCTATTAATGATTGAACTTTACTTACAGGGTCCTCTTTGGCTTTTTTATTAATTGGAAACTCTTTACCCTCTATGGCATAGGCTAAGTTATATTCTCCAGTATTAATATCCTGAAAAGCTATAAGGGTACCGGGGATATCCTGTAAGGTCATCTCATCTTTGAGATCCTTTTCTATTTTCTCAAGGGCATCCCAAGAATCCGCTTCTACATC